>ERZ808040.966-NODE-966-length-21507-cov-6.651983_pt1 | contig 21507 bp, 20 predicted proteins | sample MGYA00380191_ERZ808040 | MGnify/ENA primary metagenome ERZ808040 (study PRJEB31490, sample SAMN06133395) | mouse gut metagenome | isolation source: J6 | host: mice | place: China: Chengdu | collected 2015-05 ...
GAGTACGCCGCCTACTTCGCCCGGTCCGCCACCTACCGGGACGCCGCCCTGCTCCAGCGCCTGTCGGCGGCGTTCCGGCTGTCCGGGGCGCTGGAGGCGGCGGACCCGGAGGCGGCCTCCTCCCTGGCCGGAACCTTCCGGGACGACTACCTGCCGGTGGGCGGGCTGAAGCTGTATCTGCTGGGGCTGCGGGCGTTCTCCGGCCGGAGCGGCTACGCCGGAACGATCTATTACTTCTGGGAGCGGGAGGCCCGCCAGTTCTATACCTTCACCCACGTCAGGCCCACCTTTTATGAGGGCGAAACCCGCCGCTCCCCTGCGGCGGTCCCCTGGGGGCTGCCCTGCCCCCTCCATCAGGCGTGGAACCATTCCCTGGACCTGGCCAACGCCAAGGCCACCCGCACCGGGAATCTGTCGGCCTCGGAGCATTGTCAGGCCACGCTGCTGGGCTCCTGTGCGCCGGGGCAGGTCTATCCTGAGGAATGCGTCTGTACCGACTTCGCGCAGCTCCTGGAAGCGCACAGCGCCCCCCACACCCCGGAGCGGGACCGCCTGGCTGTGGTCCGCCCACGGCGGTGCGAGCCCCAGCCCTACGACACGGTCCAGCAGCGGTTCACCCTGCGGCTGCTGGACGGCATGGGCCGGGACCTGTGGGTGGAGGTCCGCTATCAGAAGGAGGAGGCCAAGGTGGTAAACCGGCTGGAACAGCTTGCGGACCGTTTAAGCGGCAGGCCGCGCCTCTCCCCCGTCTTTTTCGGGAGCGTCTACCGGGAGGGCGATCGTCTCAAGCTCTATCCCATCGAATTCTTCACGGAATGGGGGGATCACCCGTGACCGAGCTGTTGGACGACATGGAGCTGGCCCTCACCGACCTGATGCAGTCCGGCTTTTCCACCGGAGGCCCCGCCGCAGCCCAGCGTCTGCGCGCCCTGGCCCAGTTGTGCGAGGGCCGGGGCCTTCACACCGGCTCGGCCCTGCTGTCCCGGCTGGAGCGGGCCCTGACCGCCCGCTCCCACCGGGTGGAAAAGGACGACCTCCCCCTGGCGGAGGCGGTGTGCCGCACGGAGCGGTATATCCAGCTCTGCCGGGAAAAGCTCCAGGAGGAGCAGATCATCCAGCGCTGGCAGTCAATCAAATGAAGGAGGCATTCTGATGAACACAACGCACAGCAGCCAGGCGGACAAGCTGAGGGATCTGGCACTGGCCCTGAATTTTTCTCCCGGCAACCAGGCCTTGGCCCTGGAATATCTGACCGCCGAAGCCTGTGACGACGCCCTCTTGACCAGGGCGGAGCCCCAGGATTTCAGCGCCCTGGGCTGGCCGGCGCTGAGCGAGTCGGTGGACTGGCTGGCGCGGGTCCGTTCAGACGGGGACCCGGACCTGTCCGCCCGGTACGTCAAGCTGTACTGGGCCATCGGCAGGAGCACCGCCGTCTTCCCCCTGGGGCAGTGCCGGCTCGTCAGATCGGGGCTGTGCGAGCGCTCCGACCTCATCGCCATTCTGGGCAAACCCGCCGCGGCCGCCATGGAAGCGGAACGCTGCGCCCGGACAACCCATCCGGCCTATGAGGAGACGGCCTGGCTCCATCAGCTGGCCCGCACGGAGCCGGAGACGCTGGAGGAAGCGCAGGGGCTGTGCGGGTCCCCGTCGGCCAACATGAAAATCTTTCTGGAGGGTGTGCTGCTCTGCAGCGCCGGGCAGGAAAAGCCCCGCTTCCTGAAAAAGCTGCTGGGCCAGAATTCCCTGGTGGACCGTCAGGCGGAGCTCCTGTTCCGAAGCAACGTGGACTCTCTGGCCCATACGGCCCCCGCCCTGTCCCCGGGGGACCGGGACCTGCTGGCCGGCTACATCCGGAAAGGCGATCCCAAAGCGCCCCTGCCCTTCCTGTCCTCCGTCCGCTGTGCCATCGACGCCCACAGCGCCCTGACCGCCAACGCCTCCGACCCCTATCTCACCAAATTGCTTGGAACGGCCTCCTTCCTGGCCCAGAGGCAGGACCCCCGGGCACGCTGCGCCGTCCGGGTCTATCTGGCCCTCAACCCCATGACCCTGCTGGACGCCCTTCTCCGCACCGCGCCTCACCAGTATTTTATGGAGCAGCGCTCCATCCTGACGCAGGATCTGCCCGGCGGTCCCGCCATCCTGCTGCTGGCGCTGTGCCGCAGCCCGATCAGCTATGCGGACAAGAGAGGAATTGCCGGCCAGTGCCGCAGCGGCCTGGCCCTGGCCAAGCAGCTGTCCGACGCCCGGCAGTATGAGATCCTGTGCACGCTGCTCTCCGACAACACCGGCAGCACCGCGGAGGAGAAGATCATCGCCCATCTGGAGAAGTATGTACAGGCCGGAAAAACGGAGCTGCGGGCCTATCTCACCGATACCGGCAGCCTGAAGGACTCCGCCAGCCAGCTGGCGGCGGTCACGGCCTCCCCCTATACGTACCCCACTCAGCCCGCCAACCTGATTTTTAATTACCGGGTTCTGGCCGGATGGGACAACTTTGCCTGCCGCTGCGCCGTGGTTTTGGGCCTGCCCTTGCGGGCGCGCGCGTTGGGCAACATCCTGCGTCAGGGCGGGACCTCCGTCACTGAGAAGGATGTCAATGAGCTGTCCAAGGCCCTGCTGGAGCAGGAGCTGCCCCTCCCCCAGCTCTTGCAGGTCTTCGACGCGCTCCATGATTCCTTCTGGATGGACGGTGTCAAGGCCAATATCCTCAGCGGCGTGGTCTCCGCCATCCAGCGGCACGAATACGTCGCGGAGCTGTGCGACGCCGCAAAGACCGGAGGCGTGTTCGCCCGACACACGGCCATCTCCGCCCTGGACGGACTGACAAAGGCGGACGCCTGTGCCAGCCAGGCCAAGGCGGGGCTTCTGGACTGCGCCGGGGACTCCTCCAAGCAGATCCAGGAGCTGCTTTTGGCCGTCCTGTCCGCCCACGCGGACTGGGCTGAGGATTTCACCCAAATGCTCAAGAGCAAAAAGGCGGCGGAGCGGCTGCTGGCGGTGGGTGTCAGCCGCAGGCTGGGCGGCGCTCTGCGCCCCGCTCTGGAGGAGGCGCTGGCCGTCGAAAAGAGCGCCAAGGTGGTGGACGCCATCCGGACCGCCCTGGGCCAGGAGGGCGCGGGCTCCATGGAAAGCTCCGAGACCCCGGACGAGCTGGCCGCCCGGGTGCTGAAGGGCGGGAAAAAGCGGAGAATCCAGTGGATTCTGGACACGCCCCTGCCCACCCTGCATCGCAGGGACGGCTCCGAGGCCGGCGAGGACCGCCGGGCCGCCCTGATGGTGGCCTACTGCGATCTGGGCCGGATCGGCCGCAGCGAAACCGCCGCAGAGCTGGCAAAGGACCTCAATGAGGCCGACCTGGTGTCCCTGGCCCATGAGGTCTATGAGAAATGGCTGGCGGAGGGGGCCCAGAGCAAGACCAAATGGGTGCTGCCCTTTGCGGCGGCCTTCGGCGGCCCCGCCATGACGCCCAAGCTGACCCGGGCCATCCACGACTGGCCCCAGCACGCCCGGGGCGCCATCGCCTGTGACGCGGTGGCGGCCCTGGCCCTCAGCCCCGACCCGGCGGCGCTGCTGACGGTGGACGCCATCTCCCGGAAGTTCAAGTTCCGCCAGGTGAAAACGGCCGCGGGCCAGGCCCTGGAAAACGCCGCCGGGGAGCTGGGCATTACCGCCGAGGAGCTGGCCGACCGCATCGTCCCCGACCTGGGCTTTGCCGCCGACGGGAAGCAGGTGTTCGACTACGGTCCCCGCAGCTTTACCGTCCGCCTGACCCCCACCCTGGAGCTGGAGATTACCAACGACGGGGGCAAGGCGGTCAAAAATCTCCCCGCCCCCGGCAAGACCGACGACGCCGAAAAGGCGGACGCCGCGTACAGCGCCTTCAAGCTGATGAAGAAGCAGATCAAAACCACCGTCACAGCCCAGAAGGCCCGGCTGGAGGCCGCCCTCTCCGCCCTGCGCTGCTGGACCGCAGACGCCTGGCGGGCGCTGTTTGTGGGGAACCCCATCATGCACCAGTTCGCCATGAGCCTGATCTGGGGCGTCTACCAGGACGGCAGGCTGCAAACCACCTTCCGCTACATGGAGGACGGCTCCTTCAACACGGTGGACGAGGAGGAATACCAGCTCCCCGACAACGCCCTAATCGGCCTGGCCCACCCGGTGGAGCTGGACGCCGAGACCCTGGACGGCTGGAAGCGGCAGCTGGAGGACTACGAGATCACCCAGAGCATTCCCCAGCTGGACCGCCCGGTGTATCGCCTGGAGGCCGGCCTGGAGCAGGCGCACAGCCTGGAGCGCTTCGGCGGAAAAAAGCTCAATGGGCTGTCTCTGTCCGGAAAGCTCCAGGGACTGGGCTGGTACCGGGGCAGCGTGGAGGACGCCGGGATCTTCTACACCTTCTACCGGGAGGACGCCGCCCTGCGTATGGGGGTGGAGCTGAACTTCTCCGGCTGCTACGTGGGCGGCGAAAACGACACCGTAACCGTATACGAAGCCACGTTTTACCGCTCGGGCACCGTCCGGCGGGGCAGCTATTGCTATGATACCCCGACGGCGGAAAACACGTTTGCCCTGGGGGATGTCCCGCCCCGCTATTACAGCGAAATCGTCTATCAGCTGGAGCGGGCCACCGCGTCCTCCACGGAAACCGATCCGGAGTGGAGACAGAAGAAATGACAAACGCGGCCTGACTGCGCCTTTGGTCCGGCGCGGCGCCCGCTCTGGCGGAAAGGATGTCAGATTGTGGACACGTTGAAAATCGCCCTGCTGCAAATCGCGCCCCGCGGCTCCCTTGAGGGCAATCTTGAAAAAGGAATTGCGTCCTGCCGGGAGGCAAAGGCGCTGGGCGCCGATATTGCCCTGTTTCCTGAGATGTGGAGCAACGGCTACCGCATTTACGACCGGCCCGTACAGCAGTGGACGGCGGAGGCCATCCCGGCTGACAGCGCGTTTGTAAACGCCTTCGGCGTACTGGCCAAGGAGCTCAACATGGCCGTCGGGATTACCTTTCTCCAGCAGTACGAGGGCGGGCCCCGCAATTCCATGGTGCTGTTTGACCGGTTCGGCCGGCGGAACATCACCTATGCCAAGGTCCACACCTGCGACTTCGACGCGGAGCGGAACCTGACGCCGGGTGAGCGGTTCTGCACTGCCGTTCTGGACACAGCCTGCGGCGCGGTCAAGGTTGGGGCCATGATCTGCTATGACCGGGAGTTCCCCGAGAGCGCCAGGATTTTGATGCTGAAGGGCGCGGAGCTTATCCTGGTCCCCAACGCCTGCCCCATGGAGATCAACCGTCTCTCCCAGCTGCGGGCCAGGGCCTATGAGAATATGCTGGCCATCGCCACCTGCAATTACCCGGATTCGGTGCCCGACTGCAACGGCGGCTCCAGCGTCTTTGACGGCGTGGCGTACCTCCCGGAGCTGGACGGCTCCCGGGATATGTGCATCCTGCAGGCGGAGGGGGCGGAAAAAATCTGCCTCGCGGAGCTGGATCTGGAACAGCTCCGGCGCTACCGCGGCAGCGAAGTTCACGGCAACGCGTACCGGCGTCCTCAACTGTACGGGCCGCTGCTGGACACAGCCGTGGAGCCCCCATTTATCCGGAGCCGCCGCCGGTAATGTGCCGGCATCGCCGGAACGAGGCACTTCCTCCCTATGTGCCGCCGGTTTGTTGACACGGCGGGCAGAATGGTATAAAATGCCCCTCGGAGAGAGCCGGAAGCCCACAGCTCCGGCCAGAGAAAAGGAGGTTTTTTGATGAAACGCAACATGTTCCGTGCTGCCGGGCTGTTGATGGCCGCGGCGATGTGCGCCTCCCTGCTGGCAGTGCCCGCCTCGGCCGCCACGGCGGGCGTCACCGCCTGGAGCGACACCATCGGCGGCAAGACGGCCAAAATCGTCACCGTGGACATGACGCCGGGGCGCACCGGCGTGGTCAGCTTGGCCAACAACAGCGTGGTTGAGTCCACCCCGGCCAAGAGTATCATCGACGCGGAGAACGCCAAAGGCCACACGGTGGTGGCCGCCATCAACGGGGGCTTTTTTGATGCCTACACCAAAGGCGCCGCGGTGTACCCTGACAACTGCCCCATGATTATGAATGCCGTAGTCAAGGACGGCGTGCTCATCCACAGCGGAAACACCGCCACCCTGGGCTTCACCGCCGACGGCAGGGCCATGGTGGACTGGGTGACGCTGACCTATCAGATTGCGCTGGGCAACGGCTTTACCGTCGGCGGCAACTGGGGCGTCAACACCTACCTCTCCGACCCCTGGGCCATTATGCTCTTCGACGAGCATCTGACCCTCCCGGTGGATGTGCCCGCCAGCTCCACCATGTTCTACATCCAGAACGGCCGGATCACCCAGGCCGTCCCCGGCGATACCATCACCGTGCCCGCCGGAACCTATGTACTGGTGTACAACTCCGCAGTGTACGCGGACGAGAGCGGCCACAACCGTCTGCCCGCCGTGGGGATGAGCGCGGAGGTCCAGCTCACCGCCCGCGGAACGGACCGGGATTCCAAATGGGCCGCCGTGAGGGATGCCCTGGTGGGCGGACCTCTGCTGGTAAAGAACGGCGTCAATGTGGTGGACGGAGAGGGAAACCAGAGCTTTTACAGCGACCCCAAGCAGCGGCCGGACGGGGTGGCCACCCGGTCCTTTGTGGGCGTCACCGCCGGCGGCAGCCTGACGCTGGGCGTGGTCACCGCCTCCTTCCGGCAGATCGCCGACTGGATGGTGGCCAACCACATTCAGGAGGGGCTGGCCATGGACGGGGGCGCATCCTCCATGCTGTATGCCGATGGGACCTTCATCCAGCCCGCAGGCCGGAATCTGGCCAGCGTGCTGTCCATCGTGGACACGGGGAGCGGCGCGGACACGCAGCCGCCCGCCGTTCCCAGCGGCCCCTCTTCCTGGGCCGTAGCCGAGGTCCAAAGCGCCATTTCCGCCGGCCTGGTGCCCCAGGACATCCAAAGCGGCTACCAGTCCCCCATCAGCCGTCAGGACTTCTGCCGCCTGATCTGGGAGCTGCTGAAGCAGCAGCCTGCCATCAGCCAGAATCTCCAGAACAACGCCGTGGTGGAATTTTCCGACACGTCCAACGAGGCGGTCCGCGGCTGTGCCGGACTGGGCATCATCAGCGGCGTAGGCGAGGGGCGCTTTGAGCCGGATCGGAACCTGAAGCGGTCCGAGGCGGCCAAGATCCTGTCGCTCACCACCCAGCTGCTGGGGGTGGCGGACAGCGGGGAGAAATATTCCGCCTTCACCGACCGGAGTTCCTTTGGCTGGGCCGAGCCGTTTGTGGATTACTGCGGCGTCAACGGCATTATGACCGGAGACAACGGGGCGTTCAACCCGGAAGGCACCTTTTCCAGAGAGCAGGCCATTGCAACCGTCCTGCGCATCGGCAATCGCTTTGGCCGGTAATCCCGGCTTCCGAAGGCGGAGGACAAAAAAGGCCGGCAGGCACACGGATATGTGTGCCTGCCGGCCTTCATCAATGCCCAAAACGGGTTCAATTGTCCCTTAAACGGAACTTTGCCACCAGTTCCCTCAGCATGGCGGCCTGCCCGGACAGCTCCTCACTGGCGGCGGCGCTTTCCTCCGCCGTAGCCACATTTGTCTGGACCACGGTGGAAATCTGCTCGATTCCCTGCGTGATTTCCGCCGCGTTGGCGTCCTGCTGCTTGGTATACTCCGCGATATTGTCGATGAGCTTGCTCATCTCATCCGCACGGTCCACCACCTTCAGCATGGAGTCCGCTGTATCCTGCGCCGCGCTCACGCCCTCCTCCATCGACTCCACGGTCTGGCTCAGCAGAACCGTAGTCTCCTGTGCGGCGGCGGACGACTTCCCCGCCAGCGCCCGGACCTCGTCGGCTACCACAGCAAAGCCCTTCCCGGCCGCGCCTGCCCTGGCCGCCTCCACGGCCGCATTCAAAGCCAGAATATTGGTTTGGAACGCGATGTCCTCGATGGTTTTCACCACCTTGTGAATCTCAGAGGACCTGTCGCTGATCTGCCGGATGACCACCGTCATTTTCTGCATCTTGTCGTTGCTGGTCAGCAGCCCGCCCTTCACTTCCTGAGAAATGCGGCTGGCCTCCTGTGCGCCCTGGGCAATCTTGTGCACGCTGTCAGACACGGAGCTGATATGCCGCGCCAACACGTCCACCTCCGCCGCCTGCTCCGTGGAGCCCTGGGACAGCGTGGTCGCGCCGTTGGCCACCTGCTCCGCGCCGGCCGCCACATCCTTGGACGCGGCCCGCAGCTGACCCATGGTGTTGTTCATGGAATCAGAGATTTCCTCCAGCGCGGTTTTGATCTTTTCAAATTCGCCTGTGTACTGATTCTTCAGGGTAAACGCCAGATTCCCCGCCGCGATTTCACGCAGCTTTTCCGAGATTTCCTGGATGTACGCCACATAGTCCCGGAGCCGGAGCGTAACCTGATTGAAATCGTAGGCCAGCACGCCGAGCTCGTCCTTGGAGTGGTAATGGATCGTCTGGTCCAGCTCTCCCTGGGCAATCTGTGTGGCTACAAGGCTCAGTTCCTTGACCGGGCATCCGATCACCCGCCGGACCTGAATCACAACCAGGAAGATCAGTACCAGCACGGCCAGAACCGCCACCACCAGCATATTGACAGTCAGCTGGTGAAGCTCCTGGAGGACCTCGCCCCGGGACACGTAGGCCACCGCCGTCCAGTCGCTTCCGGGAACATTCTCCACCTGAATATAGGTATTGCTATGGAGCGACAGCCCTGTCTGCGCCGCCCGAATCTGATCGTTGACGTAGACGTACATGTCGTCTCGCATTTCGCTCAGCCGCTGCCCGGTGATCGCGCTGTCTTGATGTCCGATGATGGTATCCGTCCGCGTATCCACCAGAAAGATTCCGCCGGTATCCTCAAGTTGAACCTTGCTGACAATTTTGGAAATGGAGTCCAGATACACATCCGCCGCGGCAACCCCCCGGACGGTGCCGTCCCCAGCCTTCAACACCCCGGAGGCGCCCACCACGTAGGACTGGCTGTCCTCGTCAAAGTAGACATCCCCCAAAATGAACGCATCCGACCGAATGCCGTCCTGATACCAGCTTTTGGACTTGGCGTCAAAATCCGGCCCCGGCACAAACGAGGCGTGGTACAGCGAACCGTCCGTCAGCGCCACATACATCCCTGCGGGGTAAGCCTCATTCTGGTCCACCGTATGCCTGATATAGTCCATCATATCGGGCACATCCATGTCCTCGTACTCAATGGTGTCACGCTGGGCCTCCAGCATGGTCAGGGTGCTGTTCATCCAGGCCCTGGTCTCCTGAAGCGTCCGGTCGGTGGTGGTTTTCAGCAGGTTCTCGCTCTTGTCCAGCAGCGCGTTGGACATCTGGAAATAGACCACCGCGAACAAGATCGCCACAGCGATGACCACGCTCACCACAATGGCCGACGCCAGCTTCCCGGTAATGCCCCAGCCCCGCCGGACCGCGTCAAGCCGTTCGCCTGTCTCTTTGTTTTGTTTCATACGCGTTCTCCCCCGCAATTTTTCTTCATTCCAGCCACTGCCCCGGCCGGATTTCCCTGTCAAAGTAAAGCCCAATTACGCTTCCAGCAATATAATTGGAACATCAAAAACAGCCGGCGGGCCGAACTGATCAGTCCAGCGGCTTCATGGTGGGGAACAAAAGAACCTCTCGGATGGAGTCATTATTGGTGAGCATCATCACGCACCGGTCAATGCCGATGCCCAATCCGCCTGTGGGAGGCATGCCGTACTCCAATGCGGTGAGGAAGTCCTCGTCCATCATGCCCGCCTCATCGTCTCCCTTGGCCCGGAGCTCCACCTGCTTCTGGAACCGCTGCCGCTGGTCGATGGGATCGTTGAGCTCGGAGAAGGCGTTGCCCATCTCGCTGCGGCAGATGAACAGCTCAAAGCGCTCGGTGAGCCTGGGGTCCGCCGGGGACCGCTTGGCCAGCGGAGATACGTCTACCGGGTGCATGGTGATGAAGGTGGGCTGGATCAGCTTCTCCTCCACCCGCTGGTCAAAGCACTCATACAGGGCGTTGCCCCAGGTCTTATCGGCCGTCTCGGGCAGCTCCACGCCAATGGATTTTGCGGCGGCCACCGCCTCCTCATCCGATGTGATGGCCATAAAGTCCAGCCCCGTATACCGCTTTACCGCCTCGTGCATGGGCAGGCGGGGCCAGCCCGGGGTCAGGTCGATGTGCTCCCCCTGCCACTCCACCTGATAGGTACCCAAAACCTTTTGCGCCGCGGAGGACAGCAGATCCTCAAACAGATCCATCATATCGTTGAAATCGGCATAGGCCTGATAGAGCTCAATAGAGGTAAACTCCGGGTTATGGCGGTTGTCCATACCCTCGTTGCGGAAGATTCGGCCGATCTCATACACCCGCTCCAGTCCGCCCACAATGAGCCGCTTCAAATGCAGCTCGGTGGCGATGCGCATGTACATGTCGATGTCCAGCGTGTTGTGGTGGGTGATGAAGGGCCGGGCCGTGGCGCCGCCGGAGATGGTGTTGAGCACCGGGGTCTCCACCTCCATGAACCCGCGGGCGTCCATAAAGTCCCGGACGTGCTTGATGAACTGGGAACGGATCATGAAATTGCGCTTCACGTCGGGGTTGACGATCAGGTCCACATAGCGCTGGCGGCAGCGGGTCTCCACGTCGGTGAGGCCGTGGAACTTCTCCGGCAGGGGCAGCAGAGACTTGGACAGCAGGGTAATGGTCTTGGCCTTGATGGAGATCTCCCCCCGCTGGGTACGGAATACCTCCCCCTCCACCCCCACAATGTCGCCGATGTCGTACTTCTTGAAGGCGGCCAGAGCCTCCTCCCCCACGTCGTCAATGCGGACGTAGAGCTGAATGCGGCCCGCCCCATCCTGGAGGTCGGAGAACACCGCTTTGCCCATTCCCCGCTTGCTCATGAGACGGCCCGCCAGCCGGACCATCCGGCCCTCCATCTCTTCAAAGCGGTCCTTGATCTCATTGCTGTGGTGGGTGACCTGGAACTTGGTGATGACAAACGGATCCTGTCCCTGCTCTTGCAGGGCGGTCAGCTTGTCCCGCCGGATCTGGAGCAGCTCGGACAGAGAGGGCTCCTCCTGTACGGGCCGCCGGCTGCTGGTCTGGTCAGACATTGGTTTTCTCTCCTTTGTATATGCGGGCCGCCGTCAGCGCTGGATGGCGACCACTTCGTATTCAATATTGCCTGCGGGGGCCTCCACCACGGCGATGTCGCCGATGCTCTTGCCCAGCAGCGCCTTGCCGAAGGGAGATTCCTCCGAGATACGGCCGTTCATGGGGTCCGCCTCCTGAGAACCCACCACCTGGTAGCTCTCTTCCTCCCCCGTGGCCACGTCCTTCACCGTGATCCTGCTTCCCATGCCCACCACGTCGGTGTTGTCGGTATTCTCCTCAATGACCACATAGTTGGCCAGGATGTTTTCCAACTCAGCGATATGGGAGTACAGCTTGCCCTGCTCGTTCTTTGCCTCGTCATACTCGCTGTTTTCGCTCAGGTCGCCAAAGGACCGGGCCTCTTTGATGAGGTCGGCCACCTCCTTCTCCTTCACCGTTTTCAGGTAGGTCAGCTCCTGTTTCAGTTTCTCCAGGCGCTCAGCGCTCAGCTTGTATTCCTTGGCCATCTTTGTCTCATCCTTTCTTCATCCTTGCAGCCTGTCATAGACGGGGCTATGCGGCCGGCGGCGGCAGGCCGGCCGCAAACGTTGTTCTATGAATTATAGATACTTTACCCACCTTTGTCAAGGGGTTCCGGCCCTGCCGCCGGGGCGATCCATCATTTTTTCCGGGCTGCGGGGCGTTTTTTCTTCCGTCCGCTCCCCAGCATGCCGGCCAGCGCTCCGCCACACAGGCACCCCGCCAATTCGATAAGGGCCTGAGCGTTCAGCGCGATTCCGTCGCTCATCAGCAGCCCCACCGCCAGAATCAGCAGATAGCACACCGCCCCCACAGCCAGCCCGCCCAACAGCCGCCGGGATTTCCAGCGGGCGCAGGCCAGCAGCCCGCCGCAGAAGCAGCCGATCACACAGGCCGCCGCCGTAACCTGAGGGGCGGCGTCCTCCTTCAGCACCCCGTTGGACACCGCCAGCGCACCCAGTAGCAGAATCATCAGCTCCACCCCCAGGGCCAACAGGCCGCCCAGCGCCACCCCGGTGGCCATCTGGACGGCATTGGTCCCCTGCACCTCCGCCTTACCCATAAAAGCACCCCTTTTCACATGGTTTCCACAAGGCAGCACCGAACACCGCGGTGCTGTCTCTACCATATGCAAAAGGGGTGCTTGTCATGCTGGAGCTGGGCTCTTATTTCTCGTCCTTCTTATCCTTCTTGTCCTTTTTGTCCTCTTTTTCAGGAACCGGGGCATCCTCCGTGCTCTGGGTCCCCTTGCTGGAGATGGCCCACTTGGTGAACTCAATCCGAACGCGGTCGGCGCCGGTTTCCATCACAATGGTCTGCTCCTTCACCGCGCAGATGGTGCCCACAATGCCGCCGATGGTGGTGATCACGTCGCCCACCTTCAGGCTGCTGCGCATCTCCTCGGCCGCTTTTTTCTTCTTGTTCTCCGGCCGGATGAGCATAAAGTACATGACGGCGATCATGACCACGATCATAATAATCTCTACAGGCACAAATTTTTCCTCCAATGTCATTTTAATACGAGCACACAATGAGGTTATTATAGCGGATTGTGCCGCAAAACACAACCCCTATTTTCCAGAAACGGCGGCGCCGGCTCAAAAACCGCTCAATCCGCCCGTCCGCTCAGCTTTTCCGCGTACTCCTCCCGGAAGGCGGCAAAGGCTCCCACATCCAAAGCGTCCCGAATGCGGCGGACCAGGCTGTTGTAAAAATACAGGTTGTGCATCACCGCCAGACGCATGGCCAGCATCTCCCCCGCCACAAACAGATGGCGCAGATAGGCCCGGGAAAAATTCCGACACACCGGGCAGTCACAGCGGGGGTCTATGGGCCGTTCATCCAGCTTGAACCGCTCGTTTTTCAGATTCAGCGAGCCCTCCCAGGTGAACAGCTTGCCGTGGCGGGCGTTTCGGGCGGGCATAACGCAGTCGAAGAAGTCCACCCCCCGGGCCACCGCCTCAATGATGTTGGACGGCGTGCCCACGCCCATGAGATACCGGGGCTTGTCCGCGGGCATATGGGGCTCCACCGCCTCAATGATGGCATACATCACCTCGGTGGGTTCCCCCACCGCCAAGCCGCCGATGGCATAGCCGCCGCAGTCGATCCTGGCGGTCTCCCGCATATGCCACACCCGCAGATCCTCATAGGTGGCCCCCTGGTTGATGCCGAACAGCACCTGTCCGGGGTTGACGCACTCCGGACAGGCGTTCAGCCTGTCATGCTCCGCCTTGCAGCGCTCCAGCCAGCGCAGGGTCCGCTCACAGGAGGCCTTGGCATAGTCGTAGGGCGCGGGATTTTCCACACACTCGTCAAAGGCCATGGCCACGTCGCTGCCCAGATTGGACTGAATGCGCATGGATTCCTCAGGGCCCATGAAAATGCGCTTTCCGTCGATGTGTGAGGAGAAGGTGACCCCTTCTTCGGTGATCTTCCGCAGTCCGGCCAGGGAAAACACCTGAAAACCGCCGGAATCGGTGAGCATCGGGCCGTTCCACCCCATGAACCGGTGGAGTCCTCCCAGCTGCCGCACCACGCCGTCGCCGGGGCGGAGATGGAGATGATAGGTGTTGGACAGCTCAATCTGGCAGCCGATGTCCTCCAGGTCGAGGGCGGACAGCCCTCCCTTGATGGCTCCCTGCGTACCCACGTTCATAAATACCGGGGTCTGCACCGTGCCATGGGGACAGGTGAACTCCCCCCGGCGGGCTCTCCCCTCCGTCTTGATTACGCGAAACATGACACCCTCCTCACAGCTGCCGGAACCAGGCCTTCAGCTCCGCCTTGCGCTCCGGAGGCAGCAGGCTTTTCCTGATCCCCGCCTCCGCCCCGGCCAGCGCCTCCAGCTGATGGAGGCATGCCGTCGGGTCCACCTGGGCACGGATGCGCAGAAAAGCCTCCTCCGCCCCCACGGCCCGCAGCTGGTCCGGGGTGGAAATGCCCGCCTTCTCCAGGTTTTCCGCTAGCTTGTTCCCGATGTTGGGCAGGTCCGTCAAACGCTCCATCCGCTCAGAATGCGGCAACGCACTCGATCTCCACCCGGGCGTCCTTGGGAAGCGCGGCCACCTGATAGGCGGCCCGGGCGGGATAGGGCGCGGCAAAAAACTGGGCGTACACGTCGTTCATGGCTCCAAAGTCGGCAATGTCCTTCAGCATTACCGTCGTCTTGACCACGTGGGACATGTCCAGCCCCTCCGCCGCCAGGATGTTCCTGATGTTGGTGAGAGACTGCCTGGTCTGGGCGGCCACGTCCTCTCCGGCAAAGGCGCCGGTGGCGGGGTCGATGGGAAGCTGTCCGGACACATAGACCACGTTGCCCCAGCGGACAGCCTGGGAATAGGGTCCGATGGCGGCGGGGGCGTTGTCGGTATGGATGGCTTTGTTCATGTCAATCGTTCTCCTTTTTGATATTGGCCAGCGGTGGGCCGAGGGGCTTCCCCCGGTCTTTACCGCAGCTCCACGGTGTAGATCAGCCGTTTCTCCCCGCCGGGGGCCAGCCGGACGGCATGGGGTTTGTCCATGAAATCGCCGCTCTCATCCTCATAGGCCGCGCAGCCGTGCCAGGGCTCCAGGCAGATATAGGGCGCGCCGGCATGGGGCATGGTCCAGAAGGCGATCATGGGGAACCCGTCGAAGGTCATGTGGACGCTCCGCCCCCCGTCCGTCCGGCCCAGGGTCACCCCTCTGGAGCGCAGTCCCTCAAAAATCAGGGTGTCCACCTGGTCAAATACCCGGTGGTCCAGGCGGATGGTGTCGCCGTTCTCCAGCTCCGGCCCGAACCGCCCGGCGGCCAGAAGGCCCCGCGCCGTGGGGATCAGCGGCCGGACCTCCTCCTTCTCGTCAAAGACCAGGCGGTAGTCCTCAAACCGCTCTCCGTCGTTCAGGGGGCAGTTGATCCCGGTGTGGGCGCCCACACAGAACAGCAGGTCCTCGCCGCCGGGGTTGCGCACCTCAAACCGGGTAGAAAACCCATGGTCCAGCAGCTGGTGGCAAACCTGCAGCACAAAGGGGCAGGGATAGCACGCCAGCGTCTCCGGGGAGTGGCGCAGCTCCATCACCACATAATCCTCCCCCTGCTCCTCCACGGTAAACTCACTGCGCCGGGCAAAGCCGTGGCGTGCCATTTCGCAGTCCTTCCCGTTGATGCGCACCGTCCCGTCCCTCAGATTCCCCACAATGGGGAACAGATTGGGGTTCTGTCCCGTCCAGGACTTCGCGTCGCCCTGCCAGATGTACTCCACGCCCTGCCCGTCCCGGAAGGACACCAGCTCGCCGCCTCTGGTATCCACGGCGGCGGTACATTCTCCCCGCTTCAGTTCAATTCTCATGGTCTGCTCCTCCCTTTCCGATGATCTCACCGCTCCGGCCACAGCTCCTCCGGGTACAGTCCCGCCTCCGTCATGGCCGCGATGGCGGCGGTGACGGAGGGCTTATCCTCCCGGTAGGTGACCCCGTACCACTTGTCCTCGCTGGGCAGCACCCGAACCTCCGCCCTGCCCTCCCGAATGAGCTGATCCACTACGCTGGGCAGAAAATATTCGCCCTTCAGCGGATTCTCTTCCAGCGCCCTGTCCAGAAAAGCCGGGAAGCGGGCCTCCGCCTCGTCCAAAAAGCTGCGGGTAAAGCCCCACATGTTCATGGACACCAGCGTGTCCCCCGGCAGAGCTGTCCAGCTCTGCCCGCCGTCCTCGGTATAGCGGGCGTTGTCCCCGTCCTTTTCAATGGTGGTCCGCTCTTGGATGTCAATAAGGATTCCGTTCCGGTCCACCCCGCACACGCCGCGGGCCACGGAGCCGTTCTCCGTCACCGTGTTCCTCACCCGGTAGCCCACCATGGCATAGGAGTAGCGCTCCGCGTCCCTGTGGTCCCGCAGGTAGCCATAAATGGCCCGGTACGCCTCGGGGCCGTAGTAGTCGTCGGCGTTGATGATGGCAAAGGGGCCGTCCACCACATGCCGGGCCGCCAGCGCCGCCTGAGCCGTTCCCCAGGGCTTCGCCCGCCCCTCGGGCACGGCATACCCCTCCGGCAGGTCGTCCATCGCCTGGAACACATACTTCACATCCATGTGCCCCTCGACCCGGCGGCCCACCCGGGCCTTGAACTCCTCTTCAATCTCCTTCTTGATCACAAACACCACTGTCTCAAATCCTGCGCGGCGGGCGTCGTACATGGAGTAGTCCAGGATCACCTGGTGGTGCCCGCCCACCGGGTCCAGCTGCTTCAGGCCGCCGTACCGGCTGCCCATGCCTGCCGCCATAATAACCAGAACAGGCTTGCTCATCTCTCATCTCTCCTTTTTGTTTCTTTAATGATGTATCCCGTTTTCACACGGCAGCCCGCAGTCCTCACGGACTGCCCGCAGCTGCTCCACCGCCTCCTGCACCAGCTGTCCCACGCTCAGCTCCCCGACGCCCACCACCATGTTGTCGCAGTGGCCGATGGGCAGGAGAATCCGTCTGGCCGGACTCTGGCCCGCCGCCAGCGCCATGGCCGGGGTAATTTCCCCCAGCATGGCGTCGGCGATGACCGCGCCGATGGGAGCCACAATCACATCCGCCCGGCGGCAGTTCACCACCACGGCGTTTTCCCCTGTGGCGGTGCGGTCCGCCCCAGCCTTCCGCATGGCGGAGGAGGCCATGCTGTTGGCGCCCACCGCCGTCACCATATCGCCGGGGAACGCCTTCTTGATGGCGGACACCAGCAGCTTTCCTATGCCGCCGCCCTGGGCGTCAATCACCAGAATGTTCATACATCCCCCGTCCCCATTCCGTCAGAAGTCCTTTTTAATATAACACAGGCCCTGGAAAAAGTCACGCTCAAAATGTTTGAACGGTGAAAATCCCTGCCGCTTCCCTGTATGTGTGAAAAAAGCCTTGCCAAACCGGGAAAAAGGTTTATAATAGGTCCGTATACCAAATATCTGCCGCCGGGAGGGCCTTCATGTTGAACCGTATCGTCACGCTTCTGCGCAAACACCGCGAACTGGTCAGCTACGTATTCTGGGGCGTCATGACCACCATTGTGAACTATGTGGTCTACTTTCTCCTCACCGAGGGGCTTCAGGTCTACTATCTCACCGGCAACGTCATTGCCTGGGCAATCAGCGTGCTGTTCGCCTATTTTGTCAACAAGCTGTATGTGTTTCAGTCCAGAGACTGGGCCTGGCGGGTGGCCCTGCGGGAGCTCTGGCAGATGGTCGCCTCCCGGCTGTTCTCTCTGGGGCTGGAGATGGGCATCCTGTGGCTGTTTGTGGACGTGCTCCTGTTCCCCCACGGCGCGGTCAAGCTGATTTCCAACGTGGTGGTGGTGGTGGTCAACTACGTGCTGAGCAAATTCATTATCTTCAGAAAAAAGCCTGCCGGCGCATAAAAGACCGCTTCGGACCCCCTCCGAAGCGGTCTTTTCTATCTTCCCTTTTTCTGGCCGTACCAGCCGATCTCGTCCAGAATTCCCATGTTGGGATAGCGGCTCTTCAGCAGGCTGTCGGGGAAGTTCTCATCCAGGAACCGGCTGACCGCGCCCAGAGCGGGCACCTCCCTGTGCCGCTGGTCCATCCTGCACAGGGCGGCGGCGGACAGTATGGTGCTGCACGCCAGAAACAGCGCCGCGGCCCGGGCCATCCGTCTGCCTCTCCGGATAGGCACCCGGTCGATCAGGGCGCACAGCGCCGGAAAAGCCAGGCGCACCCAGACCAGGGCCGCCAGCCCCCAGAACAGGCAGAACACCAGATTCACCCGGCCGTCAATGTTGAAGGGCAGGTGCCGGTAATCCCAGAAGCAGGCGCCGAACAGCGCCTCCTGAACCCAGGAGCATATGTACTCATAGGCGCCGCCCAGCACCGCCCCGGTGATCAGAATACGCCCGCCGCTCTGGTCATCCATGCGGCGGAACACAACGGTGAGCAGCACGGCCGCCAGCCCCCACACCAGGCTGAACGGCCCGTAGATCAGGCTGCTGCGGCTGATCAGCTCCCCGCGGGTGAGCAGCCAGAAGATCACCTCGATCAGGTCCCCCGCAAAGCCCGCTATGAGAAACACCCAGAGCACCCGGTAGGGGGTGAGCGGCTGAGCCGCCGCCTCCGCCGCCTTGGAACGTCCATCCGGGGCACAGACCACATCTTCCTTTGTCATGCCATCCCCTCCTTTCGCGTGATACAGCATAGCACGGCCAACCGGCAAAAATGCGAAAGGATTTCTAAAATTTTTATAAAGGAACCTCTGAATAAATCGGCAAGAGCGATTTGCGAGAGATTTTTCGCCGCAACGAGGCGAGATTTCGCAGGAATAATTGTGTTTATTTCAAGAAATCACAACGAAGTTGTGGCGGAAAATATCCGCAAAGCGCCGCAGACGCATTTTTTCAGAGGTTCATAAAGAAAGCCCGCCCACGTTCCGCGAGTGGGCGGGCTTTCTTTATGAAATGGAACGGGGCCCCGTAAAGCCGTCCTATGGCTTTGTGGGAAGAGGAGGCACAGCGGAGCGGATACGTTTTCCCCGCAGGGAAAAACGTATGAGCGCAGCTTGTGCCGGCGGCGTCAGCCCGGAGGCCAAGTCATATCCCGGCCCGCCAGCACGTGGAAATGGAGGTGGGGAACGGACTGGCCCGCCTGGGGCCCGCAGTTGGACACCACCCGAAAATCGGTGATTCCCAGCTCCTTGGTCACCTTGGAGATGACCTCAAAACAGTGGGCGACAATGGCGGAGTTCCATTGGGTGATCTCGCCGCAGGAGCCGATGTGGGCCTTGGGAATCACCAGGAAATGGATGGGGGCCTGGGGGTCTATATCATAAAAGGCATAGCACAAGCTGTCCTCATACACCTTGTTGGAGGGGATTTCGCCCTTGACGATCTTACAGAAAAGACAATTGGGGTCGTAATTCAATACATCAGACATTGTTTGACCTCCCTTATTGATTGGGGACGACGGCGAAGAACTCCAGCGGCTCGCCGCTGTCGTTGATGAGGGCGTGGCTGTGGCCCTTGGGGCAGTAGTGGCACTGGCCCGCCTTCACCGCCTCCTCGCCGCCGTCGTACTTCACCTTGCCCGTGCCGGACAGGATGTAGATGATCTCGCTGCTGGTCTCGTGGGTATGGTATCCAATGGAAGAGCCGGGGTCCAGCACGCCCTTCAGGATCTTGCCCAGCTCGTCCACCCGCATCTGAGCGTGAATCGTCCCATCACCGCCCAAAAAGTTGGGGATGTGGGTGGTCTCCATGGCGGAATAGTCCAAAATCATAACGTTTCTCCTCTCAAACCGGTTTAAACTGGTTGTTTTCGGCGTCGTAGGCATAGCCCAGCGCCGCCAGCCTTTCGGTCAGCTCCGCCTGGTCCGCGTCCAGACCGCCGCACAGAGCTTCCAGACTTCCATACTCGTCCCGGAGCTTGGTGTTCACGACACTCAGCAAAATATTGGGGTCCTGGGGCAGCATAGGCTCCTCCTTTTTCAATGAAACTGTGGCGGCCGCCGTACCTTGCACCGTCTCCGTCTCCTCCGGCCGCTCATAGCCCACCGCATCATAGTATTCCTCGGAAAAGTTCAGCACCGCCGGGTCAAATTTTTTCTGCATGGCTTTGACCTTTTTAAAGGGGTCGACAGGGGACAAGCAAAATTCCTTTACAATCGCGGCCAGAGCTGCGTCCTTCTCCTCAAAAAACCTCGCCTGGTACTCATTCTCCCGGGCGGCGGCGTCCTCCGCCGCCAGCTCCCGGTACTGCTTCCGGTCCATCCAGTAGATCTGGCTCAGCGGGTTGGCGTCCTGACAGAAAAGGACAAAGGAGAGGAACTCCCGGAAATCGCCGGCAACAGGGAGCACATAGGTTCCCCGCTCCCCCATGGACGGGTCCACGCAGAACACCCGCTCATCCCCCGGCAGGAGGATGAAGTGGACGCCGTCACAGCCGATGCGGCCCACAAACTCCGCGTCCACCGGGGTGCAGAAGCAGGCAGAATCATCCGCTCCGGCCTGGAGCAGTCCAATGGAATCAAAGTTGATATCCAGCGCCCGGAACCGCTTCAAATCGTCCCGCGTCACGGCTTACACTCCCAGCTTCATGGCGACAACATTGTCCACCATGGCCAGGGCGTTGTCCAGCATGAGCACGTCCTTGCCGCCGCCCATGGCGGAGTCGGGCTTGCCGCCGCCGGAACCACCCGCGATGGCGCACACCTGCTTGATGATATCCCCAGCCTTGACCCCCTTCTTCACCGCCTCCTTGCCGCAGGCGCACAGGAAGGTGATCTTGCCGTCGTTGACGCTGGCCAGCACCGCCACCACGTTGGCGTCCTTCTCCCGGAGCAGGTCGCCCATCTGGCGCAGGCGGGCGCCGTCCGCCTCGGGCACCGTGGCGGTGAGCACCTTCAGCCCACCCACGTCGTGGGCGGCGAACAGGATGCGCTCCGTCTCCCCAGCGGCCTCCTTGGCCTTGAACTTCTCCACCATCTGGTGCAGATTTTTGATCTCACCCATGACGGCTTCCGCCTTCTCCCGCAGTTCACCGGGCTTGGCCTTCAGCGCCGCCGCCGCCAGGGCCACCCGCTCCTGGACTTCCTCGAAGAAGGCCAGCGTCTCCTTGCCGGTGGTGGCCTCGATACGGCGTACGCCGGAGGCCACGGAGAACTCGCTTCTGATCCGGAAGGCCCCGGCCATGGCGGTGTTGGGCAGATGGGTGCCGCCGCAGAACTCCACGGAATATCCCGCGCCCATATCCACCACCCGCACGGTGTCGCCGTACTTCTCGCCGAACAGGGCGATGGCGCCCTTCTTCTTGGCCTCCTCAATGGGCAGCACCTGGGTGTCCACCGGGTAGCCCGCCAGGATGGCATCGTTGACAATGCGGCTGACTTCGGCCACCTGCTCCGGGGTCATGGCCTCGAAGTGGGTGAAGTCGAAGCGCAGGCGGTCGGGCTCCACCAGGGAGCCGGCCTGGTGGACGTGATCCCCCAGCACCTCCCGCAGGGACTTGTCCAGCAGATGGGTGGCGGTGTGGGCACGGGCCACGGCGTTCCGGCGCTCCAAGTCAATCTTGGCGCACACGGTGTCCCCCACCTTGAGTGTGCCTTCCATCAGCTTGCCGTAGTGCATATATTTGCCGCCCTTGTTCTTCTGCACATCGGTGACAGAAAACCGGACGCTGTTGGTTTTTTCAATGCCAAGGAGCTCCTCCAGGGTCATTTCGGGCGAACCGATATAAATCACGCCGTGATCGGCCACCTGACCGCCCATCTCGGCATAAAACGGGGTCTTGTCCAGCACCACGATGCCCTCCACGCCGGGCATCAGCTCCTCGGCCAGCTCGTTCTCCACCACCAGGGC
>ERZ808040.967-NODE-967-length-21497-cov-4.224697_pt1 | contig 21497 bp, 15 predicted proteins | sample MGYA00380191_ERZ808040 | MGnify/ENA primary metagenome ERZ808040 (study PRJEB31490, sample SAMN06133395) | mouse gut metagenome | isolation source: J6 | host: mice | place: China: Chengdu | collected 2015-05 ...
GCTCCCCCCTCGACAACAGGAGGAACCTATGAAAAAATTCCATAAGCGGTGCGCCGCGCTGGCCCTGACGGCGGCGCTGGCCCTCTCTCTGGCCCAGCCCGCCCTGGCGACCTACGCCTTGGGCACGGAGCTGTCCGAGCAGACCACTCAGCTGGGCACAGGCACTGTGCTCACCACCCAGAGCCTGTGGTCGGCGTCCAAGAGCGATCTGCGCACCGAGCACTATGTGACTTACTCCCCCAACGCCACGGTGAAGCCGGTGGTGTTCAGCGGTACATATGTGGCCAGCACCAACACCGTGGAGACCGCCGCCGCCCAGCTGGAGAGCCAGGGCCTGCGGGTGGCCGCGGCGGTGAACGGCGGCTTTTTCAACACCGACGGCACCATTGTGGGCATGCTTATGACCGACGGTGTGCTGCGTGCGCTGGACGTGGACAACTACACCCTGCTGGGCTTCACCAACGACGGCAGGGTGTTCATCGACGAGGGCAGGCCCGCCATGTCCGCCTCCTGGACGGCGGTGGAGTACGTCACCCCTGAGCCTGATCCCGCCGTGACGCCGGAGCCGGGGATGGACCCCGGCCTTGACGCCGACGGCAATCCCATCGCTCCCGTGGACCCGGTCCCCGCCCCCGACCCGGTGCCCGTCACCGTGGAGCGCTCCTTCCCCGTGGCGGGGTTCAACGCCTACCGCAACGCCAACTTCATCGGCGGGCTGTACCTCTATAACAAAGACTTCTCCTCCCGGGTGACCGCCGGTGGGGCCAGCGTGTCCGCCATCCTGCGGCCGGTGGAGGCGGGGGGCCTGAAGATGAGCGGGACCTACACCTTTGAGGCGGTGTCCGTCACCGACACCGCCCAGGAGGGCGCCGCCTTTGACGGGAACATCCCCGAAGGCTGTTATATGCTCTACGGCGAGGACCACAGCAACGCCGAGCTGCTCACCGCCCTGCGGGGGATGCAGCCGGGCAGCCGGGTGTCCCTGAGCATCGGCGGGGCGGGCGCCCAGTGGGCTGACGCCGCCTACGGCATCAGCGGCCGGTATACCCTGCTGCGAAACGGGCAGATCGTGGACGGCCTGCCCGCCACCCCCAACCCCTATACCGCCGTGGGGGTGAAGGCGGACGGGTCCGCCGTGTTCTACACCATCGACGGCCGCCAGAGCGGCTATTCCGTGGGGGCCACCTACGCCCAGGTGGCCCAGAGGCTCCAGGAGCTGGGGTGCGTGTCCGCCGTGGCCCTGGACGGCGGCGGCTCCACCACCCTGGGGGCCACCCTTCCCGGCAGCGCCGGCTTTTCTGTGGTGAATCAGCCCTCCACCGCCGGTCGGAGGATCAACAACACCATCGCCCTGGTGGCCCCGGCGGGGGCGGAGATGTTCACCCCCGGCGCCTATGTCACCGCGGAGCACCGGGTGGTGCTGGCGGGGGCCCAGCTCCCCGTCCAGGCCGGAGGCTATGACAGCGCCGGACGGCCCACCGGGCAGACCTACGTGAACCTGACCGCCACCGGCGGCTCCATGGCAAACGGCGTTTACACCGCCGGGACCACCCCCGGCACCTATCAGATCTCCGCGGGGGCGGGCGGCGGCCTGACCGTGGAGGTGGTGGACCGGCTGTCCGCGCTTATCGTCAGCCGGAAGGACAACGGCGCCCGGGTCACCGCCCTGAACCTGGAGCCGGGCAGCACGGTGGAGCTTGCCGCCAAGGGCTCCTGGTGGAACCTGGCGGTGGCTATGGACGGCAGGGACGTGGCCTGGAGCGCCGATGAGGCGGTTGGGACCATCGACGAGACGGGGCGCTTCACCGCCGGGCGGCGGTCCGGCCAGGGCAGCATCACCGTGTCCGCCGGGGGCCAGACCGTCACCATCCCCGTGACCGTCAGCTCCACCGCGCCCTTCACCGACATCTCGGGCCACTGGAGTGAGGACTACGTCACCCAGCTCTACCAGCTGGGCCTGACCACCGGCTACGGCCAGGAGGACGGCACTGCGGTCTACCTGCCCGACAACCCCCTGACCCGGGCGGAGCTGCTGGCCTTCCTCACCCGGGTGCTGGGGGTGGACGAGTCCGCCTATTACACTGTGGAGACCCCCTTCGCCGACAACACGTCCATCCCCAACTGGGCGCAGCTCTACGTCCAGGCCATGTATACCCTGGGGGTGCTCAAGGGCAGCGAGCGGGACGGTAAGCTCTACGCCGACGTGGAGAGCTACGTCACCCGGGAGGAGACCATGACCTTCCTGGGGCGGATTCTGGCGGCGTCCCAGAGCGCCGACCTGTCCGTGTTCCCCGACGCCTCCGCCGTGAGCGACTGGGCCGCCCCCCACATTCAGACCCTGGTGGCGCTGAACATCGTGGGGGGGAGCAACGGCCTGCTGGAGCCGAAGGCCAACATCGACCGGGCCGCCATCGCCAAGCTGCTGGTGGAGGTCTACCCCCTGGACAAGGCCCTGCTGGTGCCCCGGCTGGACCTGGTCTCCTGACAGCAAAAGAACCTGGAAAAGCACGGCTTTCCGCCGTGCTTTTCTCATGCACAAAAGGTGGACTTTTTGAACAGGAAAACCTGTGGAGAAAAAATTCTCAAAATACTCTTAATTTTCAAGTTACCGTGCCGATTATACAGGTGTAGGCGGAAGCAAGGATACCGTTCGGAAAGGTATAGGATAAAAAACCGCTCCCGCCGCGCCTGATTTCACCCGGTCCTAGGCCGGTTGGAATAAACCCCCGGCACCGGACAAGTGGAACACCCCGGCCAGGTTGTTCCATAAAATCCGGGGTTCTACGCGCGGACGCAATGGATGGCGAAAGCGCGAAATAAATTTTATAAAAAGGAGTTTGTATCATGCGTATTCAGCACAATATTATGGCAATGAACGCCTACCGCAATTACACCAACAACGTCAACGCCATGAAGTCCAGCCTGGAGAAGCTGTCCTCCGGCTACAAGATCAACCGCGCCGGTGACGACGCCGCCGGTCTGGCCATTTCCGAAAAGATGCGCGCCCAGATCACCGGCCTGGAGACCGCCCAGAAGAACGCCAAGGACGGCATCTCCCTGGTGCAGACCGCCGAGGGCGCCCTGACCGAGGTCCACGACATGCTCAACCGTATGGTGGAGCTGGCGACCATGTCCGCCAACGGCACCTACGACAACACCACCGACCGCGCCCAGCTCCAGAAGGAGATGGACCAGCTCAACTCCGAGATCAACCGCATCGCCGACAGCGCCAACTTCAACGGCATTAAGCTGCTGGACGGCTCCATGGATTCCGACGGCCGCGTGGCCAACACCACCACCGTGTTCTCCGGCATGGCCATGGGCAACAACGTCAGAGGCACTGCTGTGGGAACCGCTAATGCGGGTATAACCACTGACGTAATCGGCGGCGACAACACCAAGGGCGGCATCAGGCTCACCGGCCAGTACCTGGGCTCCACCACCGGCAAGCTGAACGAGAGCGACGACAGTGTGCGCTACCACAAAGACGCCGCCGTGGCCGGCAAGACCTCCTTCACCGTGGACCTGGACGGCTTCGGTTACGAGGCCTCTTCCGGCACGGCGGTCACCGGCCTGAACTTTGCCCTCCAGGGCGGCACCGCCGGCACCATGGGCAGCGGGAATATGCTGTCCCTCAAGCAGGTGGCGGCGGGCGTGACCATCCCGGCAACGCTGTCCTATGACGTGGTGGCGGACGGCCAGGGCAAGATCACCTCCGAGGATATCGCCAAGGCCATCCAGGCGAAGATCGACGCCAACGACGGCAAGGTCTACGTCAGGGCCGGCGCGTACCAGGGGACCACCGCCACCAACGCCACGACGGCCGGTTGGATTGAGTACAGCGTCAAGCGGGACGGCGACAAGCTGCGCTTCGAGATGACGGACAAGGGCTATTCCGACGCCTGCGAGTTGGCTGCCGCCGATGAGGCTGCTAATACTCCTGAGAACCCGAACTACTTCAAGGGCAACTATAACTTTGGGCTCGCTTATAAGTCCACTGGCGACGAGGCCAAAAAGTTCGCGGCAGCCAATGCCGACAAGCTGGTGGGTAACCCCTCCACCTGCGAGATCAACGAGGGCACCACGCCCAAGGGCACCATCTATGCCCAGGCGTATATCCGGTTTGACCCGAAGAATGACGGGGACGCCGCCACTGGCCTTAACAAGGTGACGGATTATATCACCGACGGCAAGGGCCTGAAGATCGGCGACGAGTACTACCTGTTTGCGGCCAGCGACGCCACCTACAACACTGAGTACGTCGACAACGTGAAGGTGGTGGACATCCGCGACCTGACCAACCTGACCGATGCGAAGAAGGGCTCCGACGACTTCACCAATGAGCTGCGCCAGGCGCTGGACCGGCTGTCCGTGGTCGCCAAGGACAACGAGATGTTCGATGTTCAGGTGGAGGGCCGCGGCACCATGCTGGTGCTCAACGAGCGCACCACCTACACCGGCAACGCCAACCTGACCGAGAAGGACTGGGGTCTTGAGAAGGCCATCCAGAAGTTCGACAGCGCTTCCAGTTCGACCACTGTGGTCAAGGAGGCGGGCAAGGCCCTGACCCTCCAGATCGGCGACACCGCCGAGGACTTCAACCAGCTGAAGGTCAACATCAAGGACATCCACACCACCACTCTGGGCCTGGACAAGATCCGCATCGACGACCAGACCAGCGCCGCCGCCGCCGTGGACGTCATCAAGAACGCCATCAACATGGTGTCCGACATCCGCGGTACTCTGGGCGCCACCCAGAACCGTCTGGACCACACCATCAACAACCTGAGTGTCATGACCGAGAACATCCAGGACGCCGAGTCCACCATCCGCGACACCGACGTGGCTTCCGAGATGATGAAGTACACCAAGAACAACATCCTGATTCAGTCCGCTCAGGCCATGCTGGCCCAGGCCAACCAGGTGCCCCAGGGCGTGCTCCAGCTGCTCCAGTAATAGGGGACCCTGTCGTTCTTGGCAAAACCGCATAAGACCACGGGGGCGGGCGTAAGCCCGTCCCCTTTTATTCTGAGAGAAAGGCGGTGGCCCCATGGCCGACCAGCTTTCCATAGATTACGACCTGCGCCCCGCGTATTACGATCAATTCCACTGCCTGGCGGGGGACTGCCGCTTCACCTGCTGCAAGGACTGGCATATAAGCTTTGACAAAAAGGACTACCTGGCTCTGAAGCGGCAGGAGGGCTCGCCGGAGCTCACTGAAACCCTGCAAAAAATTGTCCGCCGGGTGAAAAAGGGCCCCAACGCCGGGCGGTGGTACGCCGAATTCGTTTTGCCCGGCGGGCAGTGCCCCCTCCAGCGGGAGGACGGGCTGTGCTCCCTCCAATTGGAGAAGGGGCCGGAGGCTCTGCCGGAGGTTTGCCGGGTGTTCCCACGGCAGAAGGGCTATTCGGACGGAGGCTTTCTGGAGCGCTCCCTGTCCCCCGCCTGCGAGGGGGTGCTGGAGCTGCTGTGGAACCTGCCGGACGGGTTGGATTTCGTATCCGACCCCCTGCCCAGGCATGAGCAGAAGGAGGGCACATTTGTGGAGGAAGCGGTGCTGGCCCCCCGCTTCCAGGATGTGCGCTCCCTGTGCGTCGACCTGCTCCAGGACCGGCGGTACGCCCTGCCCCAGCGCATTTTGCTGATTGGGCTGGCGCTGAAGGAGCTGGCGGACGGCGAGACGGACATAGACCGCTGGCTGGTCCAGGTGCAGGCCCTGGTGGATGACCCGGAGACGGCGGGCCAGCTGCGCCTGCCCGATTCCCAGCAGGCCCTGTCCATGTTCCTGCTGAACAACGTAAAGCTGCTGCTGTCCACGGAGGCGCGGACCGGGGACTTCGCGGGCGTGCCCCGGGAGGTAACGGACGGGCTGGGCATCCGGCTGGAGTTCCAGGGGCTGAATTCAGCCAACGCCTCCATTCCGGAGGGACCCTACCGGGCGGCCCAGGCCCGGTATGAGGAAAATTTTAAGGACCGGGCGTACTTCATGGAAAATCTGATGGTGACGCTATTCTACAACCTGCAAGTGCCCAACCTGGGCGGGGCGGACAAGCTGTGGAAGAGCTACGTGGACTTCTGCAACCTGTACTCCTTCTACCGGTTCATGGCGGTGGCGTCCTGCCGGAACGGGGCGGCGGGGGACAAGGACGAGCTGTTCCGCATGATCGTGTGTGCCAGCCGGGGGCTGATGCACAACACGCCGCAAAAGACCAGGCTGCGGGACGAGTTCTTCCAGAACGACAGCGCCACCCTGGCCCACATGGCGATCCTGCTCAGCGGCTGAGGGTGACCCCCGCGAAAATGGATGACAGCAGAAACACGCTCCGCGGCAGGATTGCTCCCGCCGCGGGGCGCGTTTTTCTTGACATCGCGGTAAGCGCATGTTATAATCTTTTTATATAATCTATTTATATAAAAAGATTATGTGAGGTGAGCCCATGCCCAAGCAAAAAATCACCAAGGCGATGGTGGTGGACGCCGCCTTCCAGCTCGCCCGGGAGGGCGGCATGGAGCGGGTGCTGGTGAAAAACATCGCCGCCCGACTGGGCTGCTCCGTCCAGCCCATCTACAGCTACTGCCGGAACATGGACGGCCTGCGCCGTGAGGTGTACGCTCGAGTACGGCAGTTCGTGCGGGAGCGCTTTTCCCAGCAGGGATGTGGTCCTGGGAGCTTTCAGGCCACCGGTCTGGCCTGCGTCCGGCTGGCCGAGGAGGAGCCCCAGCTGTTCAAGCTGTTCATCCTCTGTCCCCGGGAGGGGGTGAGCTGCCTGGAGGACCTGTGCCTCACCGAGTCGGACCCCCGTCTGGAGGCGTCCATCGCCGCGGAGCTGGGGCTGGACCCGGAGGCGGCCCGGCGGCTCCACATCAACATGATCGTGTACACCGTGGGCCTGGGGGCCATCTTTTCCACCGCCGCGCCGGGCATTCCGGCAGAGGATATCTTCTCCTGGCAGGAGCAGGCCTACCAGGCATTTTTATCACAGATTAAGGGAGAAAACAGCCATGAAGCATAACGTCATCATACTTTACAACAGCAAAACCGGCTTTACCCAGAGCTATGCCCAGCTCATGGCCCAGGCGTTGGACTGCCCCGCCCTGCCTCTGGCACAGGCCCCTGCCGACCTGTCCGGATACGCCGCCGTGGCCTTTGGCAGCCGCCTCCACGCCAGGACGCTGGACGGCTGGAAAAAGGCCCAAAAGCTGCTCCAGCGCCGGGGGGCGAAAAAGCTGGTGGTCTTTGCCACCGGGGCCATGCCCAACGAGGCGGAGGACGCCATTGAAACGATGTGGGCGCAAAACCTGAGCGCCCAGGAGCGGGAGGCCATCCCCCATTTCTACCTCCAGGCGGGGCTGTGCTACGAGAAAATGGGGGGTGTGGACCGGGCCATGATGCGCTTCGCCGCCTGGGCCATGACCCGGAAAAAGGCCAAAACGCCGGAGGATGAGGCGTTCCAGAGCGCCATCGCCCGCTCCTACGACATCAGCGACCCCAAGTACATCCAGCCCGTGGTGGACTGCCTGGCCCAGGCGCGGTAGCGGGGGGACCTCCCCCCTGCCCTCACCCGTCCCCCTCCTCCAGGGAGCGGGCCGGCACAGGGCGCTCCGGCAGGGCCGCCTCCATCTCCTGGTCGGTGATAAATTCCGTCATCACATGGCGGTAGCGCTTAGGCAGGTGGGTGGACTGGCACTTGGGGTTGGTTCGCCCCTGGATGGCGATGGTCTGGTAGTACTTCCGCCACATGGCCCGGTAGGAGCGCTCTGTCTCCCCGGCGGGGCCCATGCGAAAGTCCTCCGCCGGGATCAACTTCCAGCTGCCCCGGTCACAGACAAAGGCCTCGTGGTGGGTCCGGTCATAGAGGACCATCCGCTCCCCGGAGTACCGGGCGGCAAAATGGCCCGCCAGCAGGGGGAGCACCCGGTTTTTTGGCTCAATCTCCCCCACCAGCACCCCGTCCAGGTCGGAAAAACGGATGAAACCCTTCAAATGGTCCCATTCGGTCCACATTTTGACCAGAGCTAGGTTCACCCGGGCCATCACCGGGTCGCTGAGGTCCAGCCGGACCCGGTCCCCCTCCTGGAGCCCCCGGCGGATGAGGGTGAACAGGGCCAGCTCCTTCTCCGGCAGGCAGGTGAGAAATCCCCGGGCGATGAGCTTCTGGAAGGCGGGGGACGCCCGCCTTTTCAGCCCGGCGTAAAGCTTTCGGGCCTTCTCCCTGTCCGTGGCCGGCTCCCACACCTCCCAGAGGCTGGCCGCGCCGTCGGGGAGCAGAAAGGCCACCGGGTCGGCCCTGCGCTCCAGGGCGTCCCATGCGCAGGTGAGAAATCCGGCGAAGGTGCCGTCGTAGCGGTAGGCGATCATGCCGGTCCCCCCTCCCCGCCGAACAGGGACAGCTGCTCCCAGCTCTCCCCGCTGCCCAGCGCCCCCTGCTCCAGCCCGGTGAGCCGGCGGTAGACGCTGTCTGGACCGCACCGCAGACCGGGGAGCATCCGGCCCGAGCAGGTGATGAAGTACTGGGCCCGCTTCATCACCACGCCCAGCCGCTTCAGCCCCTCGAAGGAGAGGGGACCGTACCGCCGGGCGGCCACGATCCGCTCCGCCCCCCGCATGCCGATGCCGGGCACCCGCAAAATGGCCTCGTAGTCCGCCCGGTTCACCTCCACCGGGAAAAACTCCGGGTGGCGCAGGGCCCAGTCGCTCTTGGGGTCCAGGGCGGCGTCAAAATTGGGGTGGCTGTCGTCCAAAATCTCCCCGGCGGTGAAGCCGTAGAAGCGCAGCAGCCAATCCGCCTGGTACAGCCGGTGCTCCCGCAGGAGAGGGGGCTTAAACCCGGCGGGTGCGGGCAGGTTTTTGTGGTCGGACACCGGCATATAGGCGGAGAAAAACACCCGCTTCAGCCGGTACTTTCGGTACAGCCCCTCGGTGAGGGACAAAATGTGCCGGTCACTCTCGGGGGTGGCCCCCACGATCATCTGGGTGGACTGGCCCGCCGGGGCAAACCGGGGGGCGTGGCGGTACAGCTTCAGCTCCGCCTTGGACTGGGCCGCCCCGTCCCGGATCTGGGCCATGGGCTTGAGGATGGCCGCCTTGGTCTTGTCCGGGGCCAGCAGCTGGAGGGACTGCTCCGAGGGCAGCTCGATATTGACACTGAGCCGGTCCGCCAGCAGCCCCAGCTGGTAGGTGAGCCCCGGGTCCGCGCCGGGGATGGCCTTGGCGTGGATGTAGCCGTTGAAGCGGTACTCCGTACGCAGCAGGCGCAGGGTCTCGATCATCCGCTCGGTGGTGTAGTCCGGGTCCTTCAGCACCGCCGAGGACAAGAACAGCCCTTCGATATAGTTGCGCCGGTAGAACTGGATGGTGAGCTCCGCCAGCTCCCGGGGGGTGAAGGCGGTGCGGGGCACGTCGTTGGACCGTCGGTTGACGCAGTAGGCGCAGTCGTAGCAGCAGTAGTTGGTGTAGAGCACCTTCAAAAGGGACACGCACCGGCCGTCGGCGGAGAAGGTGTGGCAGCAGCCGGAGTTGGCGGCGGTGCCGATGGTTCCGGGCTTCCCGCCCCGGGTCACCCCGCTGGAGGTGCAGGCGGCGTCGTACTTGGCGGCATCGGCCAAAATGGTCAGCTTGTCCATGACCTCCATGGGCCCCCTCCTTTCTCAATCACACGTTTCATCAAACATTTGTATCTATATTATAGTACAGCCGCTCCATTTGTCAAGGATTATTTTGCCGCCTGAAAAACGAAGCAGCGCCCCCACCGCAGTTTTGCGATGGGGACGCTGTTTTTTACCCGATGGACACGGATTACTTCTTCTGGACGTACTTCAGGCAGTCCAGCATGACGGCCGTCAGGATGATGATGCCGGAGATGATGAACTGGAGGTTGGCGTCGATGCCCAGGGTGGTCAGGGAGTAGGTCAGGGCGGTGAAGATGAACACGCCCGTCACCACGCCGGAGATCTTGCCGATGCCGCCGGTGAAGGACACGCCGCCCACCACGCAGGCCGCGATGGCGTCCATCTCCCAGCCCTGGCCGTAGGCCGCGGAGCCGGAGCCGAACATGCGGATGCACTCCAGCCAGGAGCCGAAGCCGTACAGGATGCCCGCCATGACGAAGGCGCCCACCGTGACCTTGAACACGGAGATGCCGGACACCGAGGCGGCCTCCGGGTTGCCGCCCACGGCGTACAGGTTCTTGCCGAAGGTGGTCTTGTTCCAGATGAACCACACAATAGCCACCGCCGCCACCGCCCAGAGGATGATGGTGGGGAACTTGCCGATCTTGGGGATGATGATGTTGGGGATGGTGGGCTCAATGCCGCCGAAGGACACGCCCTTGGTGGCGTAAGTGGTCAGGCCGAAAATCACCAGCATGGTGGACATGGTGGAGATGAAGGGGTGCATCTTGAACTTGGCGGTGAAGAAGCCGGCGATGCTGGTAAAGATGGTACACAGCACGATGCACACCAGCAGGGCCAGGAACACCCGGACGATGACCGGCAGGCCGGTGAAGTCAAAGATGTGCCCAAAGACACCGCCGGTGTTGATGCCCTGGTGCATCACGATGGTGGCGGCGGTGATGCCCATGCCCACCATACGACCGATGGACAGGTCGGTGCCGGCCAGCAGGATCAGGCCCGCCACGCCCAGCGCCAGGAACATTCTCGGGGAGGCCTGCTGGAGGATGTTCAGCACATTGGTCAGCGTCAGAAGGTGGACGTTCTTGACAATCGGGGTGATGATGCACAGGGCAATAAAGATCACGGCGATGGCCAGGTACAGCCCGTTGCGCAGCAGGAAGTTGCGGAGATTAAAGGTGTACTTGTAGTTCTCCCAGCGCTGAGCCATGGACTCGGCAAAGGTGAACTTGGACATGCGCAGCATGTCGATGAGGTGGTACTTGTGGTCAAAGGCGGCGTGCCTGCGGTCCTTCACGTCCTGCAGGTCCTTGGCCAGCTTCATCTTGGCGTCGAACAGCCGGTTCTTGTGGACGTAGTTCTCGTCCTTGACCTCATGGGGATCGCTGAGCTTAGCCAGCGTCTCCTGATGGGCCTTCTCCAGCTGGGCCACCGCCGCCTGATACTTCTCCTGGGCCTGGACCTTTTCCTCGGCGCAGCTGGCGGCCACCGCCTGGTAATAGCTGTCAAAGTTCGCCTTGAGGTAGCCCTCGGCGTCGGCGATCAGCTTGGCGATCTGGTCCTTGTTCTTGGCCTCCACGGCCTTCGCCTGCTCCAGCTCCTTTTTGAGCTGGGCCTCCCGGTCCGCCTTTTCCTTGGGCGTATAGATCTTATCCCGCTTCAGGCTGTCCAGGCCGCTCTGGATGTCGATGACCCGGTCGGTGCCGTCGCGGCGCAAAGCGTTGATCTGGTCTTGAATACCGCCCACATACTCGTCGATGGGCTGGCGGAGCTTGGCCTCCTGCTCCGCGGTTAAAATTTTTGTCTGGTCTGCCATGTGATTTCCCCCCTCACAGATATTTCGCGCTCAGGCGCAGAAGCTCTTCCTGATCGGTCTCTGCGGTGTTCACAATCCCGGAGAGATAGCCGTTGGACATCACGCCGATCCGGTTGGTGATGCCCAGAATCTCGGGCATCTCGGAGGAGACGACGATGATCGTTTTCCCCTGCTTGGCCATCTTGATGATCAGCTCGTAGATCTCATATTTCGCGCCCACGTCGATGCCGCGGGTGGGCTCATCCATCATGAATACCTGGGGCTCCCGCTCCAGCCACTTTCCAAAGATGACCTTCTGCTGATTGCCGCCGGACAGGCTGGTGATCATGTCGTCCGGCCCCATGCACTTGGTGCGCATGGTCTTGATCTCCTTGCTGGTGGCCTTCACCATCTTGGGATTGGACAGGGCCAGGCCGGTCTTGTACTGCTCCAGACTGGCGATGGTGGTGTTGAAGGTCAGATCGCACTTCAAAAACAGGCCGTTGGCCTTGCGCTCCTCGGTAATCATGGCAAAGCCGTGTTCAATGGCCTCCTTGGCGTCGTTAAAGTTCATAAGCCGGTTTTTGAAATACACCCGGCCCGACGCCCGGGTGCGCACGCCGAAGATGGTCTCCAGCAGCTCGGTGCGCCCGGCGCCCACCAGGCCGTAAAGGCCGAAGATCTCGCCCTCCCGCACGTCGAAGGAGACGTCCTGAAGGTGGGGGGCGAACTTGGTGGACAGGTGCTGGACGGACAAAATGGTGTCTCCCGGTGTGTTGTCCACGGCTGGGAAGCGGCTCTCCAGGGAGCGGCCCACCATGGCGGCGATGAGCTCGTTCATGTTGGTGTCCTTAGCGGCCTTGGTCATCACCAGGTTGCCGTCCCGCAGCACCGAGATCTCGTCGCAGATCTCGAAGATCTCGTCCATCTTGTGGGAGATGTAGATCAGCGAGATCCCCTGGGACTTCAGCATCCGCATCATCTCGAAGAGCTTGTCCACCTCCTGGACCGTCAGCGAGGAGGTGGGCTCGTCCAAAACGATCACCTGGGAATTGTAGGAGATCGCCTTGGCGATCTCACACATCTGCCGCTGGGAAACGGACATATTCCGCATGGGCTGGCTCAGGTTCACCGTCATCCCCAGCTTGCGGAACAGCTCGGCGGCTTTTTTCTTCATGCTGCCCTCGTCCACGATCCCCATGGAATTAGTGGGGTAGCGCCCCAGGAACAGATTGTCGGTGACATTCCGCTCCAGGCACTGGTTCAGCTCCTGGTGGACCATGGCGATCCCGTTTTCCAGCGCGTCCTTCGGGCCGGAAAAGTTGATTTCCTTCCCGTTTAAATAGATCTTTCCCTCGTCCCTCTGGTATGTGCCGAACAGGCACTTCATCATCGTGGACTTACCGGCTCCGTTCTCTCCCATCAGTCCCATGACCGTTCCGCGCTTCAAATCCAGATTGATATGGTCAAGCACCCGGTTTCGGCCGAACGACTTACTCATACCGCGGATCGACAGGACGACATCGCCTTTCGCGTCAGCCATTCTCGTCACTCCTGTTTTGCAGATTAGCAGTTTCAGCAACAGCGCTGGCCCTGCCGGATTTTTCTCAAAAATGTGTATCAGGGAGAGTTCCTTCCGCCGCCCGGAGGAGCATTCCCTCCGAACGGAGAATTCCCTCTCCCTGATAGCGAGTCATTTACTTGTTGGGGCAGGCGGCGTCCTCTGACGCCGGATTACTGGTTCAGCAGGCCGGTGTAGGAGGCCGCGTTGTCGGTCTTAACCATGTTGATGGCGAAGGCGTCGTACTGGCTGGGATTGCTCAGACGGTTGGTGATGTTGGCCTCGGTCTGGCCGTCGCCGCCGATGTACTCCACCTTCAGGTTCAGCAGGTCGTCGTAGTTCTGGAGCAGGGGCTGGTAGGTGGCGCTGAGGAAGTTATCCGCGGAGTTGTAGATGTTCAGCCACACGTTCTTGGTGGGGTGGCTGTCGGCGCTCAGCTGGTTGGCCACGGGGGCATAGGGCTTGGTGGCGTCCATGAAGTCGTTGTAGTTATCCGCGGTGACGGCCACGTTCAGGGCGTAGTAGGAGCGCTCGGAATCCACATACTTGAACACGTCGTCGCTGAGCACGTTGCCCGCGTCGTCGGCGGTGCCGATGCCGGTGTCGATGTCCACGCCGTCCAGGGCGTTGCGCAGCACGCGCAGGGTCAGGTAAGCCTGCACGTCGGCGTGCTGGCTGATGGTCCCGCCGTAACCGTCGGCGATAGCGGCCACCGCGTCGGCGTTGGCGTCATAGCCAAAGGTGGGGACGTTGTTGGCCTTGGACCAGGCGTTGAACATGGCCATGCCCATGCCGTCGTTGTTGGAGGCCACGATGTCGATCTGATCGCCGAAGGAGGCGGTCCAGGTGTTGATGGCGTTGCCGGCGGTGGCGGCGTCCCAAGTGGCGCCGGCGGAGTTCTTCATCTCCTGAGAGGCCAGCTCACGAACGGTGTAGTCCTTGCCGTTGATGGTCAGCTTGCCGTCCTGCACGGCGGTGGCGGAGCCGTCCACGTTGGTGCCCACGGCGTCGCTCTTGATGGCGCCGTTCTCCTCGATGCCGGTGGTCAGGGCCTTGCGCACGCCGCGGGTACGGGCGATGGAGTCATTGTGGCCGATGTCGCCGATGGCCAGCACGTAGCCGATGATGCCGTCGCCGTTGCGGTCGATCTCGTCGATGTGGGCGGTGATGTAGTCCAGAATCATCTGGCCCTGGAGCTCAGCGCCCTGGTTGGCGTCGAAGCCCACATAGTAGGTGCTGCCGTTGAAGTTCAGGGCGTTCATGTCCAGCTCGCCGGTGGAGCTGTTGGAGGGCTGGCGGTTGAACCACACCAGGGGCTTGTCCTTGTTGGCAACCTCGCCGCCGGCGGGGGCCTTGGACTCGTCGGCGGGGGCAGCGGAGTTGGTCCCCTCGGGCGCCTTGGACTCGGCGGGCTTGTCGCCGCCGCAGGCGGCCAGACTCATAACCATCACAAGAGCCAAGAGCATTGCAAGAGCTTTCTTCATAACGATTCTCCTTTTCCTTGAGTGATTTAGACAAAATACCGCTGGTTTTTTTGCGGCGTTTCATCCAATCCAACTATCATCTTAAAGGAAAACTCGTAGAAAAACAAGGGGAAATTTCACCGCAAAGCGGTTAAATTTTCATCTAAATCATCTATTATGTCAAAAATTGGTCTGGAAAATTGTGCAGTTCGCTCAATTCTGATATCGATCAAAGGCGAAAAGGGCCTTTTGCCCATCCATGGTAAAGAAATTCTCCCGGTCTATGATCTGGGTAGAGGTATCTACAACGGGCTCCAGCTCGCCTCCCTGACCGACGAGGAGCTTATAGGCGCTCTCTACCCCCAGGTATCCCATGGCGTAGGGGTTCTGGACGATGAGGGCGTCCACACAGCCGTCCTGGAGACCGTCGATGGTCACCACGTTGGAATCGAACCCCACGAAGAACACGCTGTCCGACAGCCCCAGGTCCCGTACGGCCTGGGCGGCCCCTACGCTGGTGGGCTCGTTGAAGGCCATGAGCACGTTGATCTCCGGGTGGGCCAGCAGCAGGGCGGCGGCGTCCGCCCGGGCCATTTCGGCGTCTGTCAGTGTGTTGACCACAGCGGTGACTTGGGCCCGTCCGCTCTCGTTCAAGCTGTCTACCGCGCCCCGCTCCCGCTCCTGGCCGTTGGCGCTGCTCTCATCGTAATTGATGACCCCCACATGCAAGGGGCCTCCCACCCGCTCCAGCGCGGCCTGGGCCGCCATCCGCCCGGCGGCGTAGTTGTCCGTCCCGATATAGGCGCTCACCTGGTCAGAGCCCACACCGCTGTCGATGGACACAATCCGGACCCCTTTTTGGGCGGCGGCGTCGATGGCGGCGGCGTTCTTCTCATAGTCGATGGCGGAGAACACGATGGCCTCCGCCCCGGCCTCCACCGCCTGGGCGATCATGCGGTTTTGCGTCTCGTAGTCCTCCTCCGTCTCCGGGCCGTCAATGGTCAGCTCCAGGTTATATTCCGTAGCGGCCGCCCGGGCTCCGGCAAAGGCGGACAGCCAAAATTCCGTTTCGGTGGACTTGGCGACCAGAACCACCGAGCGCCGCTGGGAGGAGGCGGCATCCGCCCCGCAGCCGCACAGCCAGGCCAGCAGCAGCGCCGCGCACAGCGCGCGCGGCCCAACCCGGCGCGGCGCTCCTCTGTTGTCACGCCTTGCCCGCTCGCGACGGTTCGGCGCTTCTCTACTGTCACGCCTTGCCTGCTCGCGACGGCTCGGCGCTTCTCTATTTCCCCTCATAATCTTCCGCCTCCTTGACCTTCGGCATACGGATCTCCACCCGGGTGCCCACGTCCAGCTCACTGAGGATGCGCAGCCCGTACTGCTTGCCGAAATAGATTTGAAGCCGGTCGTTCACGTTCTTAATGCCGATGCCGGTGCGGTCCTGGGCATCCTGCTTCAAAATGGCCTCCACCTGCTCCCCGCTCATGCCCACGCCGTTGTCCTGGACACAGAAGACAATATCCTCCCCCTCCTGCCCCACCCGCACGTCGATGCGGCCCTCGTCCACCATTAAATCCAGCCCGTGCATGATGGCGTTTTCAATGATGGGCTGGAGGGTGATCTTGTTGCAGTAGTAGTCCAGGCACTCCGGGTCCACGTCAAAGGCGTAGGTGAACTGGTTTTTATAGCGGTATTTTTGGATCTCCAGGTAGTTTTCCGCGTGCTCGATCTCCCGGGCGATGGGGATGAGCTCATGCCCCCTGCTGATGCTGATGCGAAACAGCCGGGCCAGAGCGTGGATCATCTTCACCGCGTCGCCGCCGCGGCCCTGCTCGCACATCCAGGCGATGGAGTCCAAAGTGTTATACAGGAAGTGGGGGTTGATCTGGGCCTGGAGGGCCTTCAGCTCGGTCTTGCGCAGGTTGACCTCCTCCTGGCGCACGGTGGACATGAGCTGCTGGATGCGCAGCACCATGTGGCCGAAGGAGCCGGACAGCTCCCGCACCTCCCGGGTGCCCCCCACCGGACGGTAGGTGAAGTGGTCGGCGTCGGCCTCAAAGGTCTCCATGGCGGAGGCCAGCCCCCGCAGGGGGCGGCCCAGCAGCTGGGACAGCAGCCAGCTGGTCAGCAGCGCCGCCCCCAAAATCAGCGCCGCCAGCCCCAGGGACAGCCGGATCATCTCCCGCACACTGCGGTTCACCAGCTCGTCCACATAGCTGACCCCCACCACCCGCCAGTCGCTGCCCTCCACGCTGGTCAGGCAGTAGATCACGGTGTCGTCCGCGTAGGAGCCGTCCGGCAGCGCCGCCAGCGCCGCCGTGTCCTCCGATTTCAGCCCCGAGTACAAAAGCTGCTGCTGGGGGTGGTAGACGATATTTCCCCCCCGGTCCATCAAAAAGCAGTAGCCCCTCTGGCCGATGCTCACGTTGTTGATGTAGCCGGAGATGTTGGAAAAGCTCAAATCCAGGGACACCCAGGCCGCCCCGCCCCCCTGGCCGGCCAGGGGCTTGGTCAGGGTGACCACCCAGGGGTACCAGCTCTCAAAAATGGTCACCACATGGGGAGAGGTCATGTAGGGAGAGGCACATTCGGCCCTCTCCAGGTCGAAGGAGAGGTTGCGGACAATCTCCTTTTTCGGCTCCCGGCCCAGGGACCAGCAGTCCAGCAGCTCCCCTGCGGTCGAGTAGCTGGTGACCGCCGCCACGTCGGGGCGGAATTTCAAAAAGGTGGACAGCAGCTCGTCCCTGTTGTCCGGGCTGGACCCCAGGGACTGCTCCACCAGGTCCATGGCCTGCTCCATGTCCCGGAGGTAGTTGCCCACCGTGTTGGACACCTGGGACACCGCCTGGGCGCTGCTGGTGCGGGCGCTGTGCACCATGGCGCTGCGGTAGCGGCTTAAAAACAGGGCGATGCAGCAGCACAAAATGATGCTCACCACCCCCGTCACCATGGCCACCAGGATGGTGGTGGTGCGCGGCCCCTTTCGGGGGTTGGCCCGCCTCAAGGCTCCTCACCCGCCCTCTCCGCGTCCAGCCTGCGGCGCATGGCGTTGGGCGACTCGCCGCAGTATTTTTTGAAGCAGTAGCTGAAATAGTGCTGGTCGGTATAGCCGCAGCGCACGGCGATGTCCCGGACCTTCAAAGAGGAGTTGGCCAGCAGCTCCCGGGCCGCCTCCATCCGCTTGCGTATCAGGGTGTTGATGAAGGTCTCCCCCGCGTATTTTTTGATGCAGGCGCTCAGGTGGTTGGGGCTGACGTCCAGCATCCCGCTCAGGGACACCAGGGAGAGGTCGGGGTCCATATAGTGCTGCGCCAGGGTGTCCAGCGCCCGCCGGCACAGGGGCTCGCCCCCCTTGACGGCCGGCTCCAGATCCCCGATGAACTGGGCCCCCGCCTCCGTGGGGTCCCCTTGGCGCAGGGCCTCCATGGCCTCGCGATAGGCGCCGTGGAGGGCGCCGGGGGCGTCCGCCGTCCGGCTGACGCCGACGCGGCAGCGCCTGCCCAGCACCCGCCCCGCCATCTGCGATATCTCCTCCACCAGGACATACAGATACGCCTCCAGATACGCCGGGGCGCCCAGCAGCACCGACACCACCTTCCCCGGCGCGACAAAGCTGGCCCCCCGCAGGTATTTTTTCACCAGCTGGTCCACCGAGTTCACAAAGGAGGGGGGCGTGTCCATGGAGCCGTCCTCCGCCAGCAGGGCGGACACCACCACGGCGTAGCAGGGCCTGTCCTCCCCCTCCCGCAGCAGGCCGCACTGGCGCGCGCAGGCCTCGGCCTGGGCGGCCTCCAGGTCGGCGCAGCCGTCCAGCACCAGGGCGGCCAGCATGGCCGTGCGCAGCTCCCGCTCCCCGCCCTGGGGGGCGGCCTGGCGGAACAGCTCGAACTGTGCGTCGATCTTCCGGCGGATGACCTGAAGCTCCTCCCCAAGCCCCTTCACCGTCAGCGGCTTGAGCATGTAGCTGATAATGTTGTACTGGATGGCCTGCTGGGCGTACTCAAAGTCGTCGTAGCCGCTGAGAAAGGCGATGTGGGTGGAGGGGCGCACCTCCCGCACCTGCCTGGCAAGCTCGATGCCGGAGATGAAGGGCATCCGGATGTCGGTGATCAAGAGGTCCGGCTGGCGCTCCTCCACCAGCTGGAGGGCGTCCAGCCCGTTGCTGGCGCTGCCCACCAGGCGGAACCCCAGCTCCTCCCAGGGGATCATGGTGCACACCGCCTCCCGCAGCTCGTCCTCGTCGTCCGCCACTACCACCGTATACAGCGTGTTGGGAGCCATGGCCCCGTGCCTCCTTTCCAAAGCAAAATACGGGTCCCCGCCGGCCACGAGATCGGCCTCGCGCCCCCGCTCACCCCGACAGCCCCCGCAGGGGGCAGTCCGACAGGGACACCCGGTCCACCAGGGAGCTCAGGCCGTTGTCCCGGAGGTAGTCCCGGAACACGGCCTCGGACTGGGTGGAGTCCGGCCCGATGATGATCTCCGCCACCAGGTCCTCCAGCCCCACGCCGATCTCCCGGCACATGGCCTTCAGGTCCAGAGGGTAATATTTCTTGATCCGCTCCCGGCTCACGTGGTAGCAGGGGCGCACGTCAAATTCCGCCCTCTCGAAGGGGGACACCACCAGGCGCATCTCGTACTCCGAGGAGAAGGAGGGGTGCTTATAGGCCACCGAGCAGGCCCACGCCTCCCGCATGGCCCGCTTCACCTCCTCGTCCTCCGGGGACAGCGCTCCCCCCCGCCGGGCCAGGGCGCAGAACCGCTCCACCATGGGGTGGTCCGCCATATCGTCCCGGTAGAACACCAGCTGCAGGGACAGCGCCCCCCGGGCCATCCGCTCCAGATAGTCCCGGTGCAGGGCGATGCACACCCCCCGCCCCCGGTTGCCGTAGCGCTCCCACTGGGCGGCGTCGTCCCGGTGGAAGGAGAAGCAGGCGGCAAAGGCGGAGTACTCCTTTTTCAGCTCCTCCCGGAACAGGGCCTCGAGCCGCCGGGCCTGCTCCCCGCTCCCCTCCCCCTCCAGCCGGTCCACGGCGGCGGCGCACAGCCGCTTCATGAAGTGCTTCATCTCCGCCGAGTCGTTCATGCGCAGCACATTGTTCACCCGCAGCTGGGCGCAGCGCAAAATGCCGTCCAGGGCCTGAAAGTCGGTGTAGTGGTATAAGATTCTCCGGCGCAGCTGGTCCGCGCCGCCGGCCTGCTTTGTATTCATGCGCTTTTCTCCTTTGCCAGCCCCTCCGGCCGTCTCCCGTAAAATCAGCAAAAGCGCCCCGCCGTTCCTGAAGGGGGAAGGCGGGGCGCTTTGAAATTCCGGACCCGGCGCTTCTCACTCCACCATCCTGGCCACGTCGTCCGGGCGGCCCGCCACCATGATGTGGGTGTCCGCCGCGAACACGAAGCCGGTGTCGATGGGGAGGATGGCGCCGTTCTCCTTCCGCCCGATCACGTTCACATTGTACTTTTTGCGGATGTCCAGGTCCAGGATGGTCTGTCCCGCCCAGTGGTCCGGCACGTCCAGCTCGAAAATGGCGTAGCCAGGGGCCAGCTCGATGTACTCCAGCGCCCCGTTGACGCTAAAGCGCATGGCGGTGCGGGCGGCCATGTCCCGCTCGGGGAACACCACCTCGTCCGCGCCGATTTTTAGCAGCAGCCGGGCGTGGAGGTCCTTGTCCGCCTTGGACACCACCATGGGCGCCCCCATCTCCTTGAGCAGGGAGGTGATCTCCAGGGAGGATTGGAAGTTGTCGCTGATGCACACGAAGCAGAAGTCAAAGCTGGACGGGTCCAGGGAGCGCAGCACCTCCTCGTCCATGCAGTCGCCGATCTTGGCCTGGGTGACGTGGGGGGCCAGGCGGTTGACCGACTCCTCGTCGGTGTCGATGACCATCACCTCGCTGCCCAGGTCCATCAGCTTCAGGGCCAGGCTGGTGCCGAACCGGCCCAGGCCGATCACCAGAAATGTGGACGCCATATCCATGCACACCTTTCCAATTTCAACTGTGTTTCCCCCGCCCTCCCGGGGCGGGCCGCCTATCCGATGGTGATATGCTCCACCGGGTCCTTCACCCGGGGGGCGGCGCGCTGGGCCAGGGCCATCATCATGGACAGGCTGCCGATGCGCCCGCAGTACATCATCACAATGACCACCGCCCGGTTCACCACCGACAGCTCCCGGGTGATGCCGGTGCTTAGGCCCACGGTGCTCATGGCGGAGAACACCTCGAACAGGGCGTCCTGAAGGGGGAAGGGCTGGGTGGCCAGGATGAGGAAGCCCCCCGCCATGGCTAGGGTCATATAGAGGGTCACCCCCGCCGCCGAGCGGTGGATCTGCTCCTCGTCCAGCCGCCGGTTGAAGGCCCCCACCTCCCGCCTGCCTCGGATGTAGCTGAGCAGGGTGAGCAGGCACACCACCACGGTGGTGATCTTCACGCCGCCGCCGGTGGAGCCGGGGCCCGCGCCGATGAACATGAGCACGATGGTGAGCAGCCCGCCCCCGCTGGTGAGCTTGGCAAGGTCCACGGTGTTGAACCCCGCCGTCCGGGGGGACACCGCCTGGAACAGGGACACCAGCAGCTTCTGCCCCCCGTCCATCCCGGCCAGCAGGTTGCCGTTTTCCGCCCACCAGAACAGGGCGGTGCCGCCGATCACCAGGATCGCGCTGGCCGTCAGGATCAGCTTGGAGTGCAGGGAGTAGAGCCGGAACCGGAGCCCCTTCTCCATCACGTCCCGCCACACCAGAAAGCCCAGCCCGCCCAGCAGGATCAGGGCCACGGCGGTGAGGTTCACCAAGGGGTCAAAGACATAGTGGGTCAGGGAGCTGTAGGGCTCCCGAAAGCCCATCAGGTCAAAGCCCGCGTTGCAAAAGGCGGACACGCTGTGAAAGACGGAGTACCAGATCCCCCTGGCCCACCCCAGCTCGGGCACGAAGCGCACGGCAAACAGCACGGCCCCCGCCCCCTCGATGGCGGCGGTGCCCCGCAGGATGTATTTCAGCAGGGTGAGCACGTCGCTCAGCCGCTCGGCGCTGACGCTCTCCATCATCATGGAG
>ERZ808040.970-NODE-970-length-21465-cov-10.192164_pt1 | contig 21465 bp, 6 predicted proteins | sample MGYA00380191_ERZ808040 | MGnify/ENA primary metagenome ERZ808040 (study PRJEB31490, sample SAMN06133395) | mouse gut metagenome | isolation source: J6 | host: mice | place: China: Chengdu | collected 2015-05 ...
TCCTTGAACGTTTCTATGATAAGGGTTCCTGTGTTCTTCTCGTAGCCCTCGTCGATCTCCTCCTGCGTGAGCACGCGCGCACAGGGAATTTCCCCATACATATAATCTGCGTGCGTCGTCCCATAGCAGGGAATGCTTCTGCCAGACTGTGCCCAGCTTGTCGCGTAGGTGCTGTGCGTGTGGACGACGCCGCCGATTTCAGGAAACGCCTTGTACAGCTCCAAATGTGTCGGTGTGTCTGAGGAAGGATTGTATTTTCCCTCCACTTTATTGCCATTTAAGTCCATGACCACCATGTCTTCCGGCTTTAACAGGTCATAGTCAATGCCGCTTGGCTTGATCACAAACAGTCCGCTCTCCCTGTCAATCGCACTCACGTTGCCCCACGTAAAGGTGACAAGCCCATACTTAGGCAGCTCCATATTCGCCTCATATACTTTTTTCTTTAATTCCTCTAACATCCTGACCCTCCAGATTTCTGAAAATGCTACAATAAAACCTTACATGCCTTTTGCCTACAGATGATCCACCGCCGCGCGCTCGATCGCAAGCCCGTTTTTATACCGCTCGATAAAGGTCTCGAAACCAGCCACATCCGCCGCATCCGGCTCCATGCGCACAGACTCTTCGCCCGCAAATACCTTGTGATTCAGATAATCGCTCAAGGACTCGTCCGCACCTTTTTTCATCATATAGTTCGCAAGTACGGCAATGCCCCATGCGCCGCCCTCACCTGCTGTTTTCATGACAGATACCGGCACATTGACTGCTGCCGCTACGACTTTCTGTCCGACGCCCTCTGTCTTGAACAGTCCGCCGTGTCCGAGAAGCTCGTCCAGTATCACATGCTCCTGTTTGAACAGAATATCCATGCCGATCTTGATCGCGCCAAGCGCCGTAAACAGATTGACGCGCATAAAGTTTGCAAGGTTGAACTTTGCATTCGGTGTGCGCACAAAGAGCGGTCTGCCTTCCTCAAATCCTGTCACATGCTCGCCGGAGAAATAATTATAGGCGAGAAGCCCGCCGCAGTCTGCATCGCCCTCAAGCGCCTTTCTATAAAGGGTTCCATAAAGCTCGTTCATATCCACCTTCTGCCCCATCGACTCCTGAAATTCTTTGAATAAATTCACCCATGCATTCAGATCAGAGGTGCAGTTGTTGCAGTGAACCATCGCCACAAGGCTTCCGTCCGGGGTGGTCACAAGGTCGAGCTCGTCATAGGATTTCGACAGGTCTTTCTCAAGTACCGCCATCGCAAACACGGAAGTACCGGCTGAGATATTGCCTGTGCGCTGTGCGACGCTGTTTGTCGCCACCATGCCTGTGCCCGCGTCGCCCTCGGGCGGACACATCGGAATCCCCGCCTGCAATGTACCTGTCACGTCGAGCAGCTTTGCCCCCGCCTCGGTCAATGTGCCTGCCCGATCGCCGGACACCAGCACCTTTGGCATAATGTCTGCGAGTTTCCACGCAAAATTCTTGTCCTTCACCAGCTCATCGAACTGTGAAATCATACGCTTGTTAAAACCTTTGGTATCAATGTCAATGGGAAACATGCCGGACGCCTCGCCGACACCGAGCACCTTCTCGCCGCTTAACTGCCAGTGGATATAGCCTGCGAGTGTCGTAAAGAAATCAACGCTGCCAACGTGCTCCTCGCCGTTTAGAATCGCCTGATAGAGATGTGCGATGCTCCATCGCTGCGGAATATGATATTGAAAAAGCTGGGTAAGCTTCTCGCTCGCCTCCTGTGTGATCGTATTTCTCCATGTCCTGAAGGGCACCAAAAGCTCCCCGCCCTGATCAAATGCCATGTACCCATGCATCATGGCACTAAAGCCAAGCGAACCGAGCGTCTTGATCTGCGTGCCATATTTCTCCTGCACAGACTTTGCCAGATCCTGATAGCAGTCCTGAAGCCCTTTCCAGATGGCCTCTAGGCTATAGGTCCATATGTTGTTCACGAGCTGGTTCTCCCAGTCGTAGTTGCCGATGGCAAGCACTTCATGATTCTCATCAATCAGCACCGCCTTGATTCTGGTTGAGCCAAACTCAATCCCGAGCGCTGTCCTGCCGCTCTCGATCGCACTTCTTGCATCAAGTCCCATAAATTTGTAACCTCCTGTTCCTGTATTGTTTTCGTCGCTCCGTAGTATGTACTCATAAGGCTATTATAACAATAAGCCTGCTGTAATGCAAGCTTATTGTTTACTCAATTCTAAAATATTTTAGTTTTGTATGAGAACTTCCAAAATTAATCTTAATTTTATTGCATTTACCCTGATAAAATAATAAAATGTAACTAAGATCGTATGAATTACTGTCAACAAATTATACCTATTATAAGGAGGTGTTTTGAATGGCTACTTCCAGCATCAAAAAAAATTTCGTTATTTCTGGCAGAGAACAAGTAGAAATGTTTGTTAATGCAATTGAAGAATCTGCAAAAAACCGTCCTGTCCGTATTCCTGTGGCAGCAAGTGAAATCACAGATGACACAGAACTGATGGAATTTATGAGAATGAGGAAAAAAACAAATGACAACAAATGAGAAATATAAGATCATCAATATACGGCGATATATTGACAATAATAACCTTGAACTCGGTGAGGATGCGCTTATTCAAATCCTTTCCGAGTTTTCCTGTCCGATAAATCCAGATGTTGAGCGCTTCCTGAAAAAAAGTTCTATTGATTTTACTAAAAAAATCAATCTGTTACATATCTCGTATTCTCAGTTCTTGACGGAAAACTGCTCGGTTACTTTACTCTCGCATTAAAACCATTGACGGTAAAAAGTGACGCTGTAAGTAATACTGTAAAAAGAAAGCTGTTACGTATCAGTGAACTGGATGAAAAATCAAATACCTATACCATGTCTGCATACTTGATTGCACAAATCGGTAAAAATTTCAACGAAAAGAGGATCACTGGAGCTGAACTTCTTGAACTTGCATGGGATAAAATTAAGGCAACACAATATATTTTAGGCGGAATGGTAACATTTTTAGAAGCTGAGAATGAGGAAAAATTACTCTCTTTCTACCAAAACAACCGTTTTGTACAGTTTGATACCAGACAAACCACTTCAGATTCCAATACTCCCCACGAACTGATACAACTTTTAAGACTGCTTTAATATAATAAAACAGGAGAGTCTCCCTCCCCTGTTTTTCTTCTGCCATTTCAAGGCACAGGCTCCGCCTGAATGTCTGTAAAATATCCCAGTCTCAAATACTTTAGCTTTGCCGGTCTGGCAATTTTTATTTTGGCTGCGCTGGCACCAAAGCCCAGCTTGCGCTGAATCCAGTCTGTCACAGAACACATCACCCGCTTTGCACTGCTTTCACTCTTCACCGCGACCACACAGTCATCTGCGCAGCGGACAAACCGCAGCCCGCGGTTTTCAAGTTCTTTGTCCAGCTCATTCAGCAGCACATTCAGCAGCAGCACCGGCAAACCGTTTTCCTGCCCATTGGTGCACTGGGTCATGATTCCTGCTTTGAGATACTTTCGAATAAGTGATTCGGTATCTCCGTCATGGATGATATTGTGCACAAGACTCATCAGTCTGTCCTCTGGCTCCTTTTCATAAAAATTCTGCAAGTCAATATCCACCACCCACAGATACCCCTCCCCGCGCAGCCGCAGCAGTTCGCAAACCGCCATCTCACAGTTCTTGTCTGGCTGGAAGCCATAGCAGTGTTCTGAAAGAACTGCTTCGCAAACTGGGCTGAGGATCTGTGTAATCCCCTGCTGGATGATTCTGTCTGTCATAGATGCAGCCGGCGTCCGGGGTACATAGCGTCTCTGGCGAATCTGCTCCTGAATCCTGTCCCAGTTTTCATCAAAATATCTGGCATCCTCTGCTTTTGTATCTTCCCTGAGGCAAATCTGCTGGTATGCTCTGTCTATATTCTTCTTATCCAGTATCTTTTCCAATAATTCGGACATACATTGTATTCTCCTCTCCTTTCCGTTCCTTGCGGTCAACTCCTGTATACATGACGCTGGCACAGTGCCTTCGGATATCCGCAAGGGCTGATATGGAAAAGCCCCTCGTGGCTGTTCCCATGAGGGGCTTTTTGTGTGGTTAGTTCTTTGTTACTGTGATGTTGATATTGTGTTCGTAGGTTAGTTCTGGGTTGCTGATATGGGCGAAATTATAGGGATATACCTTGATGTATATTGTAGTACCGGCACTTAGGTTATACATATCTATATCTCTACTGCTTCCATTATAAGGATTCACTCTTGTCGTTTTATGCGGCTCAATGCCTTCTACATAAAAGTCACCTATTGAATCAGTACATCCTGCTGTAATAGTATAATCTCCATCCTCTTCAATCGAAACCGCCCGCCATTCTGTCTGACCGTATGTTGTAAAATTTAATGTCGCTCTTGTTCCGATATCAAGCACATTCATTAAATCCGTCTCTACCTTCTCCACTTTTAAAGTGCAGTCAGTTTTAGAATCGCCATCGTTATGAAGTTTCAAAAACAATGTCTGTCCCTCTGTCAGACCAAATGAATATTCTGTGCTTATCCGGCCATTATAGTTGCTTCCACCATCATAGTTATAGGAGATATTAAAATTACTATGATTAATTGATACATTATACACCCCATCTTCCTTGGCTGTATATTCAAAATATCGATCCTCCTGTCCTATCAGCGGATAAGTTTCGTTCACTGTCCCACTAATAGTTACTGTGACAGGTTCTGTTTCTCTTACCGTTAAAGTAAATGGATTTGTTTCAATTTCATCACTGTTGTTTCGTACTTTGATCCAGACACTATCATTTGCTTGTAAATCAAATATCCTTGAACTAAAATACTGGTCTATACTGGTGCCGTAATAATCAGAATAATATCCACTGATATTCTCTCCTGATAGCTCAAAAGCATATTTGCCGTCTGTTTCCGCTATGTACTGATAGTACTTTACTTCGCCCAATTGGGTAAATATTTCCTCTTTTCCAGTTACTTCATCAAAACGTATGGTTTCAGCCTTTACTTCAACAGTCTGCATATCTGTACTATCGTTCCTTATTCTCACCCAAAGCCTGCTTCCTGATTCAAGATATACTTCAAATCTTCCCCAATTAGCAGAACTTTCATACTCCTGACTGTCAATAGCATACTCTATCTGACAGTTATTGTATGGCTCCATGGATACCGCATACCCTCCTTCGCTAAATGCATCCAGAATAAAATATGTATACTTACCTTGGATCACGTCTTTCCATACTGGTCTGTCCAAAGCAAGTTCATCTGCTGCAATAATCTGTACACAGCAAGATCGGCTATTTCCATAAGAGTTTGTATTCTCTACATTGAGCCTGAGTGTTTTCCCTGCTGCCAGTCCTTCAAATACATGTCCGTTTTCAAAGGGTTGAGACTCCGTGCCGTCCACATAGGTGTAAGCATGATTGGAATTCTGAATATCCCCATTTACAAGCACAATATAGTTTCCATTCTTTGGTGCTGTAAATTCGTACTCCGCCTTTTCGCCTGTTAAAATATGGACTATCATTGGTGAAGTGGTATTCAGTTCCAGCGGAATAACATTTGCTTCGGCAACGCTGATGGCAAACTGGCAGTCTTCACTCCTACTTACTGCTTTGACATAACATGTCTGTCCTGCGGCAACGCCATATTTTTCCCCTAATCTGATGTTTTGTCCGTAACCATCCAGCAGACGCTCTAAATCTGTCCCACAGTACACCGACGGCGAATCCTCACTGCTGACTGTAATATAAAATGCCTGCTTCTCCGGCGCTGTTATCGTATAATAAGCTGCCTCGTTCTGTTTCAGTGTGTCATTCTTGTCTGACGGTGCGGTTATGGTATCCCGCATAGCATCCTTGAGTGTAAACGCATACTTAGAAGTCTGGCTGCCTGTGTTGTGAATCCTGACAATATAATCTGAGCCTTGTGTATTCATGCAGGTGTCCAGAGATTCCCACTCGTCCCAAATTCCAGCCCTCCATTCCAGTGTACATTTGTTCTCATCTGGTACTGAAATATAATATGGTTTTACCTCTCTTTTGGTTTCTCCAGTCTCTTCGTCCTCTGTGACGGCAATATTGCCCGGGAATACAAAGTACTGGTACGCATTGGGTTCCAATGTACCTGTCTGTGTACCCATGCCAACTGCTTCTTTCTTCTGCACATCGATTCTGCACTCTTCTGAATTATATAGCGAGGCATTGACCACTCTCAGTGTAAAATTACCACTGACCTGAGTAAAATACGGACTGGATTGGGATAGTTTACAATCCTCATAATCATCCGTGTCATCATACAGTGTATAGATGAGCTTATCTGATACATATGGTATGGAAACAAGATAATCTGCCTTGTCTTCCGCTGGCTTCGTGAACTTAAAGTATTTCACTTCGCCCTGCTGGATCTCGCCCTTCCACGGCAACGCGGTGCGGTCTGTATCTTTTGCCGCTTTTTGCAGCAACAGCTTGTAGGAAACACTGCTGCTTGCTTCTATTGTGACCCTAAGTACATCGTCCTTCACAAGACTTATGTCGTTGCTGGTGATTCCATTATCATCAAACCCAATCTCATCTGGTTCTGCGCCTTCTGTGCTGCCTGCTTTTGCCACTGCTCCGCTGATTGCCAATGCATCTGCATTATGTGCTATAAGCACGAGCATATAACTGCCTTCGCCGCCCTCGGGTACTTTGTGCTGATAATACATTTTGCCATCTTTTGCAAGTATCTTCGGTGCGGTCTGTGTACCCGGCGTCAAGGTCTCTGGCTGAAACTCACTCACTGTAAATTCATAGCTGTTATCTTCCTTGTAGGTTGATTCCGAAGTAATTGTTACGGTGAGTTTCTCATCCTTTTTCATTACAAAAGGTTCCTGTGCTTCAACTGAGGTGCCATTTACAGCCATAGCGATCGTCGTTCCGTTCTCTTCGTTCTCATTGGCTGCAATAATATAAGATGCCGGTGTCTCACCTGTGTGCGTGTACGCATAGACAAGCTTCTGCCCTTTGGCAAGACTGCCCTGTTCTGTGGTGCCGATCGTAATCGGCTTCTCTGCAAACTTTGTTATAACCAGACTGTAGCCTTCTGGATAACTATCCTGACCTGTAACTCTGAATTGAACGGTCTGTCCTTTCTTTAATGAAACTTCTGCTGCATTGTTCGTCCATGCTGTTGCAGTCGTGCTCTGGTCTTCATTTACGGTTACTGTACGGACTTGATATTTTGCAGTTCCGTAAATATGGTATTTCACCGCGGTCTCACCCTCTGCGGGGTCCTCCTGTGAGGTATACTGATAATATGCATACTCATTCGTTTTGAGTCTGCCCTCTGCCGGCGTATCCAGTGCCATTGCGCTGTACTCAACTGCACGGATGGTCAGATTTACCGTGCCTGTATCAGTATTTGTATTTGTCACCTTAAACCGCAGGCTCTCACCTTTCCCAAGTTCATACTCTGATGCTTTTGCAAGCGCCGTAACCGTTGTGCTCTTGTCTTCGTTCACGGTCACTTTGCTGACTGAATAACTTGAGCCGAATACATGATAGGTTGTTGTCTTCTTCTCCTCGGCTGCCGTATCCGTAAACTCATAATATACGCTCTCGCCTACCCTAAGGGTTCTTGTTGCTGTTTTGCCCAGTGTGAGTGGTGTGTATACGACCTTTTTGACAGACAGTTCGTATTTTTTTCCTGCTCCGCTTACTGTAAAGCGTACCTTGTCCCCCTTCTTTAAGGTCAGCTCCTTGCTGCCGGTTCCGAGTTTACCGGATTCAGCCACCTCTTCCTTACTGCTGTTATCTTCACCTTTTACTGTGATGATGTGGCTGTATTTGCATGTCTCACCATCAAAGAATATGGTGTATGCGGTTCCGTCTTCTGCTGCGTCACCTGCTGTAAACTCATAGCCTGCTTTCTGCTCTGCGATGAGTTTGCCAAGCTTGGTCTCATTCAGGGCAAGCGGCTCATACGTGATTTCGGGTTCGGTCAGATCTTTGACCGTCAGCTCAAAACCTGCGTTTTTGTTATTTTTATTCAATACAGCCAGCCTGAGCTTCTCGCCCTTCTTTAATGTAACTTTACGCTCTGTGTCTGTCAGTGCTTCAAACGCTCCGAGGTTGCCATCAGCGCCAATTCTTGCTACCTGTATAGAGCCAATGTTAACCTTGTCGCTTTCACTGTCAAGCACTGCATGATAGGTAACTCCTGTCTCGGATGCTCCTTCTGTAAATTCATAGTACGCCTTTTCGTATGCATCCAAAGTGCGCGATACGGGTGTATCTGCATTGACTGGTGTGTATTCAATCTTCTTGACAGTCACTTTGAAGCCTGTATTCTTTGTGCCTGTATTCTTTACTTTGAGTACGAGCTTCTCATCTTTATTTAAGTTATATTCCTCATTGCCAGTAATCTGTTCATTCGAGAACTCAGCGCCATCTTTGTCTAAGTACTTTATATTGGATTGAACTTCTGTTCCGCTGATGTAAACCTGATAGCCTGTAAGTTCTGCTTCTGTTGATGTAAACTGGTAATATACTGTCTGATTCTTTTCAAGCGTTCCCTCTGCTGTCACGCCTGAGGTCAGTGCTGTCGGATTCAGCTTTGTCACTGTCAGCTGATAGATGCCTGCCTTGTTCCATATGTTATTCTGTATTGTGAATGTATGCTTCTCATCCTTTTTGAGTTCAATCTCCTCTCCGTCGCTATAAGGATCAAGCGTACAGTTTGAACCTTCAAAGCGGATGATGTAGGTGCCATCCTCTGTGGCAGTAAATGTATAGCTTGCCTTTTCCATGCTGTCTAGTGTACCTGCTTTTGTCTCATTCACTGAAATTGTTAAATCAGCATCAGCCTTTCTGACGATCAGCCTGAACTGTGCCTCTTCATACTTCTCAGGATTTTTGTTATCCTTTGGCATATTACTTGTCAAGGTGAAGGTCACAGTCTCATCCTTTTTACGAGAATACATATCTGCCTGATTTCTTGCGGTATCTGTCTGCGGAGTACTCCATGTTTCATCAAAAACAGATATACTATTGTTAATGGGTTGTACTGCAATATAATAGTCGCCGTCTGCCGGAATTGTATATCGTACATACGCCTTTTCTGTAGTAAATCCATAGTATCCGTCAGCTGCAGTCACGTCAAAAGGTTTCTCTTCTGTGTTTCCGCCATCGAGAGATACGGTATTTACCATTTCAATTTTCAGGGTGTATGCCTTTTCTGTTCCTTTTGCAACAGTCACAACAACTCTGTCGCCGGCATTCAGTTTTTCATAAGCTGTACCTGTTATATTCTGCTTTAACGTACTGTTCTCGTCCTTCATAAAAGGCTCTACAGAATATGTAACAGCCGGTTCACCGATGGCTGTAATTGCATACAAGCCTTCCTTGTCTGCGCGGAACTCATAGTAGCTGTCGTCTTTTGTATTTCCGATGCCGCTGACTTCCTTGCCTAATGCCAGCGTGTCCGCAGTGCTCACTTCATCAATGCGGAGTGATACGGAAGCCTTGCCGGACTGTTGTGCCGTAACCTTGATTGCCACAACGTCATCCTGATTTAAGAAGGTTGTGTTTTTGCTGCCACTTGCCGTAAATGACAGAATGCCGTTTTCAAGAATTGAATCTTTACCAAGCTTGGCACTCACGTCAAAACTGCCACGGATTGCCGTTGCTGAAATCTTGTAGATTCCGCCGCGCGGAACAACAAACTTCACTTCCTGCACTTCATCCTTATACTCAAAATCAAGTACCTGAACTCCTGTCTGTGTCACTGCCTTGGATGCTGTATACTGGAGTGTATAGGTCTTGTCGCAGTTTACATTGATATAGAGCTTTGAGCCTGCCTTCATGTATTGCTCGGTCAGCCTCTTTCCTTTGGTGTCATCTGTAATATGATAATACCATTTCATTACAGGTGCCGTTTCACTGTTGTCAATCGTATTTCCATATGCATCTGTCAGTGCAAACTGATATGTCGCATCTTCTGCGGCATTGAACTGATACCATCTTGACGGATTGTCCTTCTCGCCGATTGTTACCGGCTCGAGCTTCACGGTCTTTGTAGTCTCGTTTTCGGGTATCGTCTCTGCGTCGATATTCACTGGTTGAACAGGTGCGATTGTTACCGTTACAGTCTGCGTAGCCTTCTCGTCTGTTGGCTTATATGACAGCGTACCGATCAGTTTATCGCCTTTGTTCAGTATGATTTCTTTCCAGCTGCCTGCCTCGTCCACTATCAGGTCTGTCTCGCCATTACCATTAATTCTCTTTACGGAAAGATTCAGTTTCAGATCCTTGTCGTCATTGTTTCTGCTGATGAGATATCTGTTGTCCTCTGTCGCGAGATAGCTGAACTTTCTGATCTCATTTTTGCCGAGCGTGACTGGGTCCGCAGTCAGCGGCTGTGTCTCGGATACGGTAAACTCTACGCTGACTTTTGTCTCCTTGATACCGTCATTTCTGATGGTGAGTATCTTCTTACCATTCAGCTCCTTATCAATGATGTAGCCATCCGCTGTTTTATACTGACTGAAATCTGAGCTGCCATCCAGCTTGATCCACAGATCTTCTCCCTTGCTGGTGTCTGTGATTTTGATACAATAATCACTCTTCTTAAATGATTTCAGTTCAAAGTATATCTTTTCGCCTGCGCCAAGCGCTACGTCTTTGGCTTTCGGCTCCTCCTTGCCCGGTTCCAGCACAACAGGTTCGATTTCCTTTATTGTGACTGTAAGCGTTACGGCAGTGCTGCCTTCGTTTGTTATCGTGTAATCGCAGGATGCTCCTACGCTAAATGAATTACACTCATAGAAGCTGCTGCCAATCTCTGGTGTACCATTATTAACCTTCAGTACAAGCTGTGCATCAGGCTGGTTTACACTAAAGCTGTAATAGCCTGCCTCCAATGCACGATAAGTCATTGTCACAGACGCGCCTGCATCGATTGTGACTGCATTGTCACCCAGCTTCAACGCTGTGTTTTCTGTGATGTCCAGACTGCATGACACACCCTTTTTCGCACTGGGTGATGTTACCTTTAGAATCATGCTGCTGTTCTTTGGCAATGTGTATGATCTGTCTTCTGATAATGTATCCCAATTATTCGCTGTCTTACCAGTTACATACTTGATCTCGGGGATTGCCGTGCCATTTGTTAAATCTGTAACCTCAAAGCTGTACTTCTTTGCCTCAGTGGTACTCAGCTCATAATACTTTGTCTCACCGGCCTTCAGCTCGAGCTTATTCTTGCCTGCATTGAACGAAGTTGTACTGATCAATGACGGTTTGTACAATTTCACATTTGCTGTTATGCCTTCATCAGTTCCTTCAACTTCTACTGTCAGTTCTGTGTTCTTTTTGTAGTAATTGCCATTTTTCGCTGTATCTTCTCCATAGTTCCATGTAACAGAAGCGATCTCCTCGTCATATTCTGCCTTGAACTCATAGCGTCCTGATTCAGGAATGATGTACTTAAATGTCTTTGTTGTATCATATGTTACCTTGATCTCTTCAACATCTTTATCCAGCGGTTTTGCAAGGGAGGTAACTGTAATTGTTCCCTTGGTTTCACGTACTTCACCTTCTGACTTGAAGGACAGCCTGAAGTACTTTGTCTCACCTTTTTCAAACTCTACAGTGTCATTTGGTGTCGAAACCGTTGTGTCACTACCGAGCACTTTTACTGAGGGAAGCTCATATGACAGACCACTCTGCTCATTCTTCTCACAAACTGTGGTAACTTCATACTCTCCCTTCACCGGAGCGGTAAACTTGACTACCTTTTCAGCGTCTTTGCCGCCCTTGTATTCCAGATGGAACGGATAAGACTGCCCTGCTGTCAATGTATCTGCATTCAGATTTTCCGCCTTTACAGTGAGTGTACCGTTTACAGGATTGTCACTCTCAGGGTCTTGTATTTCAACCTTGATGTAACGGACGTCACCTACCTTTAAGTCCACGGATGCTGTCTGACCATCAGATGCCTGATCGGATACCTGTTCTATGGAAGTGAGCATTGTCACCTTCGCATTATCGGTCTTACTGTCCGACGGCTCCCATACTTTTTCATATGTAGCCCCCACAGCTGCCGTAAATGAATAGTAGCGCGCTTCTTCGCTCTTTGCTGGAAGCTCTACGTGCTCACCCTTGTTTACAGACAACGGCTTCACGTCAAGCGCCTTCACGGATACGGTCACATCGGATTTCACGGGTTCTTCTGTGCCGTCTTCCTTTGTGATATCTGGCAGTTTGTTGTCAGACTTGAGTTGAAGTGCAACGGTCTGTCCAGCCTTCATACTCAGGATCTTTGTCCCGTCCGCGCTAACTGGCTCGGAAAACAGAATTGAATCAAACAATTCCTTGTAAAAACGAATTGCTACATCATGTACCGGTGTCTTATCGTTTTCAGCCCCTGCAGCCACCGTCACGCCAAACTCATAGAATCCTGCCTTGGGTGCTGTAAAGGTGTACCACTGCTGTGTCTGGTTGTCAATGCTGATCGTTGATGTGTCCGCAAGCGTTGTGACTGGCACCTGTACAACTGTCAGTACAGCGTCTTTTGCCTTCTCGTCGCCTGCCTTGCCTGCGCCTGCTTCTATCTCGATATAGATGCTGTCGCCTGCCTTCAACTTAGCATCAGAAGCCTTCGATACTGTCAACGTATTTGCACTCACATTCCTAATAATATTATAGTCCTGATCATAATACGCCGAAATCTCTGTACCTTCCTCACCTGTCACAGCAAAGATAAACTGTGCCTTTTCCGTGGTGAATGCGGGTATAACGTACTCGACTATTTCTGTATTTCCTTTCGGAATCGTAATGGTAGAATTTTCTACTTTTCTGCGTTCTTCTGCCTCGACTGAAACTGTGATGCTAAATTCTTTTTTTGCATCTGTGATTTCAGATTCCGCCTCGATAAGCAGACAAATTGTCTCGCCTTCCTTGAGCGTTATAAAGCGGGTTTCTTTCGAGTCTGTATCTGCTGCCTGTGCAGCTTCTGATGATCTCATTGAACCCTTAATGCTAACATGAGTTCCCTTAACCTTGTCATATGTCAGCTTATATGCGCCGGCAACTTTGGCTGTAAAGCTGATATATTCCTTTTGGTTGTCCTTGTCAAGTTTCACGGTGCGCGCTGATGCACTTCCAAGCTCTATGGGTTCTGCTTCAGCGACAACATACATCTTGCCAGCCACTTCTGCCCGAATATATATTGTCTTACCTGCCTGCATAGAATAAGCATTATAATATTCGTGTTCTTTTCCATTAAAATAGACTGTATACCAGTTGTCCTCCCATGCTGTAAATGCTACATACCCAGCCTTTACTTCAAGCGGGGCTTCCTTGGTATGCTCTTTGGTCAGCCGTGCAAACTCTTCACCTTCTACTTTGACTGTCATTGCACCCTCTAACTTGAAATAAACTTTCTGGTTTGCCTCAAGGAAAATCGAACTGCCATCATCGCTATAAATTGTCCTGCCATTTCTGCTGTCATAAAATTCTGATATTGACAGTTCCTCCCAATCTTCATCCTCTTCATTTTTTGCAAAATACGTGAAGGTGTACTCCCCGTAATGCGGTGCTGTAAAGGATATCCAAGTCCATCCGTCCTGAATCGTTAGTGGTACACTCTCAGTCAATACTTCAAGTTTTCCCTCATAATATGGATCATACAACGCAAGGATGTTCTCATAGAAGCCATCATCCCATGTCGGCTCATAATCTCCGCCGTAGCTGCTGCCGTCTTTGACTGCGGATACGGATACTGCCCATCTCGCTATGACCTTCTTCGTCACCTTCGAGGTCACAGTGATCGTGGTCTTGCCCTTGCTGACTGCCTTGAGCGTTGCTGTATAGGTACCTGCGTTTGCCTTGATTGTGGCAGTCTTTGGATTGCTGCTCTTCCATGTCAGGGTATCGGAAACTCTGTCCCGCGGCAGCTCGCCAAAAGAGTCTTGCAGTTTCAGGGTATAGGTATTTCCAGAGATAAATCTGTATGTATTTGCAAATGCATCTTTTTGATCTGATTCTTCAGATTCCTGATTTGCCCCCTTTGTTACCTGATTCTTTTTCGATGTAATATCAATTCCGTTTCCGCCACGCCGGTCTATAGAATCCTGCCCTGTAAGGTCAACGTTCTCACGGCTTGCCGGAATATTGGTGGTCTTCGCCTTAGCTGTTGCTGTCTTTGCCGCCTGCTGGTTCTCATACAGCGGTGTCAGCGAAAGTGTGTAAGAAGAAAGCCTTACCAGCTTGCTGTTGTGATAGGTGTATGCAAAAGTCTTTGTTTTGGTCTTTTCGCCAGTATAGTAGTTAAAGGTATTTGTATACTGTTTATCGAGTTCTTCCTGTGTAAGTTTTTGGTCAGAATCATCAATATTAAACTGTAAATACTTCCTGCCATTTGTATCAGTTACATCTGTATCATACTGAATCCATGACTGTGCATTTTTCAGTTCTTTGGCGTTAATCCCGTCAATGTCAAAAATACGGTTTGGATTGCTGATGATTACCTTATCAACCACATTCCCTCTCGCATCCTTCACTTCGAGCGCATACTCATACACTCTGCCGTCGTCGTCTTCATTCATATTGCTTGGATGGGTAAAGTTGATGGTGATATACTGGTCGTCCACATAGGTCACTTTCATTCCCTTTACCGGATCTATCTGTGCCGAAGCCAGCTTGACCGTTGTCTCCATCGGTTTGCCTTCCGCGTCATAATCTGTCACGATCAGGTCAAATGGTGTCTTGTTCGGTGCTGTCGCAGTGATTCTCCAGTCATGAATCTTATCACCCGCATCGTCGTTATCTTCAATCTCATAACCGCTGGCTTCTGCCATTGCGATCATTTCCTTCGAAATCGTCACGCCGCAGGAACGGTAATTTGGGAGTTTCTTTTTCTTCTCATCCTTATACTCAAGATAATCTGACAGTTTGATCTGCTGTCCAACCTTCATCTTGACCTTTTTGCCTGCAAAAGATGCCGGCTTTGCGGTAATCGTGAGAGAAATCCAAGCGTCATAATCATAATCAAACTTACTCTCATGCTGTAAATTGTCTCTCACATAAATATAAATGGTCTTTATACCATTCAGGTCTACGCCCTTTAAGGTAACCAGTCCTTTATTGCTGACTGCCGCGTACTTTGACGGTGTCTGCCCGCTCTTAAACGGCTCATCTACCCATTCATCATACACAGCAAACGCAAGTTTGGGAAGCTGGTAATTTTTCAGCGCCGCCTTCTCCTCTTTCACCGTTGGAATCAGCGAATATCTCCGTCTGTCTTGATCCTCTGCCGCGTCATTGCCGCCTGCCTTGTCTGAGAACAGTCCATATACATTCAGCTGTGCTTTCTTGGCAGAAAGCTCTACTGTGTAACGGTCCATATCAACGCTGCCGTCTGGCTTTACAGGATGGGTCACGGTGTTCTTCTTGTCGTTCTCATCAGTCTTTACCGTAAAGCCAAGCTCCAGCCTCTTAGCCATGGGCTTTGTCATCTTAAAGCTCTTGACGCTGCCGTTTGCCGAGAGCGCTACCACCGAGCCGTCATCGAGCGCTCTTGCCGCACTGACATTTCTGACATACACGGTGTACTCATGTCCTGCTTCCAGCCCATACACTGTGACGATATGTGCTTTTAGTTTCTTGTCGTATACTTTGTCCTGTTCAAGCTTATCCAGCTTTTCATTTTTTGCAGTGGAATACTGTACTTTAGCAAATCCAGCGGCTTTCCACTTGCCATTTTGGATACCGGCAATCGCCTCATTAAAGTCTGCTGGTTTCCATTTCTTTCTGTCTGCATATGCTGTGCCCTTTGTGACATCCACCACATAGATCTCTCTGCGGTATCCGTCCTCTGGCACTGTAAAATAAATATTTGCCGTATCGTCCTGCGCTGTGATCTTTTTCACTGCGGAGGCTGTCACTTCTGTGACGGTAATTTTCGCCGAGGCAGCTTTTGCCTCTTTGCCCTTCTTATCCAGTACGGGCACAAAGTTTCCTTTCGCATCCTTATAGACAGGATATGCCTCCACGACATTTGCTGTCTTGCCCGCCTTGAGTGCGGTCACAATACCAGTCTCCGGGTCGATGCTGATAAATTCGTTCTTTGTCTCCCCGCCCTTTAAACGGTATCTGATATTGATGACATCGCCTAACTGCGCCTTGGTGATCTTGAGATCAAGCTGCTGTGTCTCACCCACTGCCATCTTGCCCGCCACGCCGTTAAATGCGATGGATTTGGGCGCAACTGCTTTGCGGAGATCCTCCTCGAGCACGAGATCTGCGAGGGCAAAGGTCTCTGTGTAACCATCTTCCCATGTAATGCTGAAAGAACGCTCTGTATCGTCTTTTGCCAGCGGGAACACGACATCAATGTAATAACCATCCGCTGAGTTCCGCCACGCTGTACTACGATAGAAATATCCGCCCGCGTTCCAGACTGCATTTTTGTAAACAAAATTCTTGTCCAATCCTGTATTGTGAAACTCTTTGGGTGCATAAATTCTAAAGCCTAATACATTTGTGTTCTTCAATATTGGCTCGTCATCCCTGCCAATGACTTCCAAGGGATCATCTGGATCTTCATAATAGAACCGAACAGCGCCACGCGGTCTGATTGTATAGATGCTGTCATTCAGTTCATAGCTGATGCCCTTAGCGGAAAGCTTATCATCAATCTCACCAATGTCAGCGCTTCCCCGCTGGGTAATCTGCACTGCTGCTGTACCGTACTGAACCTTATAGCTTTCTGCTAATGGCGATGCCAGCTCATTTTGGAGTTTGACAGTATAGGTACTGTTGGTTCTCAGATATACCTTTTCCGGGGATTCTATATCCCTTCCATCTGCCTGAATAATATAGTCTGCTTTTCCATTAAATGCAGGATAGCCTCCATTTTTGTCGATATTGTATTTATAGCGGAAACTCTCACGGTCGGTGCCGTCCTCATTTTTTCCACCAAAACAAGTATCGAAATTTCCGGCTGCGATTTCGGCGTACTCGAAAAACTTCTTATCCTTCTCGACAAGGTTCTGGACATCCATTCCTTCCGTCAGAAGATTCTCTGCCGTGTCACCTGCAAAGAGGGTCTCTGCCTTCATTGTCTTTGGCGTGATGGTAATCTCGCGCGGTGTAACGGTAAAGACGGAGGCATTTTCGAGCCAGCCATCGCCATTTAACGGTGCATATGTCTGTACTGGCGCATCCTCCTGCGCGGTCTCCGGCTTGTCTTCTACTGCGGACAGTTCGCCGCCCTCAAAGCGCAGTACAAGCCTGTAGGTACCGCCAAATACTGCATTGCTATTGGCATATGTCGCGATTACCTCATCACCCGCACCGATCTTCTCCCAGTAGATATTGATTTTCTTGGGGTTATAGGTGTCCGTCGTATTTACAATGCCTGCTGCCTGCTCCGCCGGAAGCCTGCTGCTCTCTGTCAGCGCCTCGTCGGTGTAGAATACCAGCGCCTCAGACACTTTCTTTAAGTCCACCGCTTCTCCATTGTACTCATGGCCAAGCGCACGGATCTTGTCTGTATCCACTTCGACAAAAATCTGCTGGTCATAGAAGTTTACTGCACTTACTGATTCATGGTGCTTCCACTCGCCTGTCGCCCTGTATGTCTTTACATCAAGAGTCGTATAGTTATTGAAGTCATCACTGGCAATAAACTTCGGTCCATTATCTTCACCTTCCCAGTGGACTACCGCGCCGTAGGCAAGATTCGTACCAAAGTTTCCATATGGGGTATATGCGTTAATCCATTTTGCCGGGTCCAGATCTTCACCGGTCTCAGAATTCTTCTCTTTCCTCAGCAGATCCCAAGCCACGCCGTCCAGTGTTAAATCGGGCTTTCTGCCTTCCTTCTGCTCATATGCTGCGATCTCTTCTGCTGTTGGCAGCACATAGCCTTTCTTTGCCTCATCTGTAAGCTGGCTGAATGCCTCCATGCTGTTGTGCGGGAGTTTATAGATTGTGAAATCTTTGTTGATTTCATTTTTCTGTTCTGTATTCTTCTTCCAATCTGAAATCTTATCTCCGACTCTCACATACTGCTGGGATGGCACAATGACGATCTCCTGACGCTCTACCTTGAAGAAGATCTCCGCCGCCTCAGCACGGTACTCGTTCTTTGGGTCTTTGTAAGTGACTGTCAGACGGTACAGACCTGCCCCTTTGAAAGCATCCAGTGAGCCGTCATCAACATTTGTCATTCCCAAGTCATTTTTAATATAAAACTCGTTAAAATCTGCGTACTCTCTCTGCTCTTCGTCCCATTTCTCGAGATACGCCTCATAATTTTTCAGTGTCGTAAAACTCCACCTGTATTCCAGCGTATCATCTGTAGGTTCAATGGGCAATGCCGCGTCAAGTTCACCCTTTTCATTCAGCTTGTGAACTTTTGCTTTCTTGTAAGATGCGCGGTCTTTGAAGAGTGCATTTTTGTCAAAGATTTTTACAGCAGGCTGTTCCAGTGTACCCGGATGGAGCGCATGTGCAGCCTCTGGCGTGCTGTTATCTGGAATCTGTGGATCGAGCATTTCCTTGTTGTCCGCGATAAATGCATCCACGATGCCATCTGTGACAAGCTGTACCGTCTCTGTCTTCATCTTTTCGACAGGTACAGCGACCGCAGTCTGTTCAAGGGTCTCTTTGGTGACATCTGCGAGGTAATTTTTGTTTGCCGCGCTGGTTGTCACGTCTGTTACTGGCACACCAGTAATCATTGCTCCGCCGTTTTTATAAACGACTTTGTTTCCTGTAAAGTAAACTCTGAACTCGAACTCTATAGACTCAATCTTATCCCGTGACTGACCATATTTATACTCTATTGGTAGTTCGTCGTCAGAAATTTCATCAAAGCCGTCGTCCATCACAATACGAAGGTCTTCATTTCTAGGTACTGTATTCCAGTCTACGGCACGAGGTTCATGAGGGTCATCAGAATCAAGCGAGCCAATGTCCACTGTCAAGCCGCCTTTCTCTGTGATTCTTTTCACACGGCGCTGAAGCACAAACTCAGGCACAAAATACTGTGTCCTGTCTGTATTGGTCATCCCGTAGGATGTTCCAAAGAAATCCGGCGCGATGTCCAGGGCCTTATCACTTGTTTCAATAACACCTGTTGTCTCATTTTTTACCTTTGGATAAACACCGTAAGAAACGGATGCGAGTGCGCTTTGAATATCCTCATAAGACATGCCGTCACGGAAGTTTGCTGCCGCCACGCTCTCCCCGCTGGTTTTGATGACAACCGGCACCGGATCAATCGTAAATTTAAGCGGATCACTGTGCGCGCCGTCATATGCATTGTTATCTCCGGCATAACTCCATATGATAAAATACTCACCGGCGTCCTTGGGATTTGATGCCATTGGCTTGTAGACAAAATCACCATCTTCTATTTCGCCTAACTCTTTGTCAATCTTATAGCCTCCATCTGTCTGAATCCGTGTATACCACTTCGCCTCCGGCACTGCGCCTTCAAGGACAGTATTATACTTTCCGTCCTCATCCTCTATATATACGGCTGGCGCACCGCCGGGCTTTGTGACGGTATCCCCCTCTTTCACAGGCTCTGTGAAGAGATCCTTGGTCACATCCTCGATTTTCCATTCTTTCTCCGAGGCGTATTCTTCGATCAGCTCTCTGCCCGGATCTTTCAGCTCAAAGCGGACTTCTGTATCCTGGAGTCCGCCCACTTCGACCGGATAAACCTCCTTCACGGACAGGGTATAATTTTTGCCTGCCTGCTCTGTGAGTGCAATTTCGTCAATTGTCAGCACATAATCCTTTGCCCTCTCAAACAGGTCTGTCGCCTTCATCGGCTGGCGCTTGCCGCTCTCATCCATCACAAACAGATGGATGGGCAGCACACCGTTCTCGACAGCCAGGATTTCCCTGCTGACATGATATGTATAATCTCCTTTATACTGGATGATATACTTCTCATTGATCCAATCGATCAAATCCTGCGCTGTTTCTACAGGATTTACATAACTGGAAAAAAACAGCTCAATCTCTGCCTTCTCAATCTGTAATGAGACCACCAGATCCTTTTCCGGCTTCTTGCAGAGTCCGTCAACGCCGTCGGTGTCCATCGAGATTACCAGCTCATATCTGCCTGCATCTATGGGGACTGCATCCGTCAAAGTCTGGTCTGTCTCCCCTTCTGCTGCGGCTTTTCTAATCCACTTGTATGTCAGTCTGTCACGAAGCCCATCGATCCGCTCGCCGTCAACTTCCACATAAATTTTTCCAGCGATTTCTTCCTGAAATTTTCCGCATCCGCTTTTTTCTCGATAGGTCGTAAAAAAGTCCAGCCCCGCTTCACTGAGCCTGCGCGTAAAAGTATATTCAACTTTTTCGCCAGTACTGTCTTTAATATTTATCGGTTTATCAAAATCAGTATCTTCTGCAACAATTCTTGTAACGAGCGTCTCCGCTTCTGTCTGGGACGGGGTCTCGCCGTCAGCGGCAGCTTCAATCCCTGCTTCTGCCTCTGTCGTCTCGGATTCCGCAGTCTCGGACTTTGCGGATTCGGATTCCACTGTTTCAGATTTTGCAGTTTCGGATTCCGCTGTTTCGGATTCTGCTGTTTCGGATTTTACCGTCTCGGATTCCGCTGGATCTGCATTCTGCGGCGCCGATTCTGTATCTGAACCAGTGCTCTCCTCCTTTTGTGCTGTGTCCGTCTCCGCCTGCGCCGGTCCGCCAGTTTCCTGCGGTGTATCCCCGCTTTCTGTGCCAGACTTCTCCGCGCTGTCCGCTGAGTCCGCAGGCTCTGCATTCTGCACGCTGTCCTGCGCGTCATCCGGCACGGCAGTCTCGTCTGACGCGGTACTTTCCACTGTCTGACTCTCTGCTGCCAGCGCCGTCGCCGGCATGGTCTCAAAGACCATCGCCACGCTCAGAATGATTGGCAGAGCCCGTTTAAACAATTTTCGTTTAAACATTTCCATAGTCTCCCTTCTTTGATAATGAATGAGCATGCATCAGTCATGCCCGTTAACAGTACAAACCAGCGCAAATAAATAAGGCTGGTCTTACGAGTTACATTATCTCAATATTTAGCCATTTTGATAACCCTTTTTAAGTGAATGAACAATTTCATTTCACTAAAGAATTTTACATTTTTTTAATTTTTATTGTCATATCTGTTAAAATTTGGAATTTATTGTGGATTTTGCACAGTTTTTGAAGGGTATTTTTGTATGCCATCTGATCTTCCGCAAATGCTGCCAGATAAAAATTTTGATTTAAGTTTACTCGGATTTATTTTGTACGACGAACAGGTAACCAAAAAAATGGTTCCCTGTCAGAAAAGCAAAAACCTGCAAACCTTATAAATCAAAGGTTTGCAGGCTAAAAATAAAAGAGCGATAGACGGGGCTCGAACCCGCGGTCTCGACCTTGGCAAGGTCGCGCGTTACCAACTACGCCACTATCGCAT
>ERZ808040.971-NODE-971-length-21429-cov-8.261662_pt1 | contig 21429 bp, 19 predicted proteins | sample MGYA00380191_ERZ808040 | MGnify/ENA primary metagenome ERZ808040 (study PRJEB31490, sample SAMN06133395) | mouse gut metagenome | isolation source: J6 | host: mice | place: China: Chengdu | collected 2015-05 ...
ATAAAGAACTTACGGAAAAAACTTGGTGCTGCTGACTACATAGAAACGATTAGAGGGGTGGGATATAGAATTGATAAAGAAGATTAAAAGTAAATTGTCGATCAAAGTTTTTTTGATTACATTAATACTTATGGTGGTTTGTTGCTCTGTAACATATTTGTGTATATCCCACTTTGCCCCATATATTTATTCACATGATTTAGCGGAAGTGGAAGAATTGGCTGATATGCTATCAGAGGAATTATCTCATATTCCTAAAGAGGAAGTACAATATTTTATTCAAGGGTATAATGATATTCTTACAAGGCAGTATGATAATGAGTTTGCTTTTCACCTATTCCAAAACTCTGGCAAAGAAATAGCCCTGCCGGACATAAATAAATTTACTGGAAATAAAATTGATGATTATAAAAGCACAGATACGACAGGAGAATATGAAATATCGTTTGCAGACAGCACAGAAACATATATTTTATTGCTTGCTAAAAACACTAATAAAGAAAGTCAAGTGGTTTTAGCACTTCAAAAAACGCTGCCTATATTGAGTGTTACTATTTTATTGGTATCTGTAATCGCAGCTTTTTTCTATACTTGGTATATGACAAAGCCAATTAAAAAGATAAGCAAATTATCAAAGCAAATGGCTGATATGAATTTTAGCGGTTTATGCCCTACTAACCGTACAGACGAAATAGGGGTGCTTTCTCATAGCTTAAATGACTTATCAAAGAAACTGGCGGCTGCTCTTTCAGATTTGCAGGAAGCCAATCAAAAGTTACAAGCTGATATTGACATGGAAAGACGGCTTGAAAAACAACGGGTAGAGTTTTTTGCGGCAGCTTCCCATGAATTAAAAACACCTATTACTATTATTAAAGGGCAGCTTCAAGGTATGCTTTATCAAGTGGGACGCTATAAAGACCGGGAAACATATCTTGCTCAATCCTTGGAAATTACAGACACTTTAGGGAAAATGGTACAGGAGCTTTTAACAATATCCAGATTAGATACTCCGGGTTATACTTGCAAAAAAAGCAATCTTAATCTTAGCAATCTCATAAATGACCGCCTTACAGCATTTGAAGATTTATTTATGCAAAAGGATTTGACGGTTGAACAATCCATATCCCCGGAAGTTTATATATTAGGCGATATGCAACTGCTACAAAAAGCATTGGATAATCTTTTGGGAAATGCGGCGGCGTATTCGGAAGCCGGAAATCAAATAATCGTGAAGTTATGGGAAGAAAATGAAAAAGTTAATTTGACGATTGAGAATACAGGCGCACATATCCCCGACGAAGCCATTTCCAAACTGTTTGAACCTTTTTATAGGATAGACCAATCGCGAAACCGGCAAACTGGCGGCACAGGTTTAGGACTGTATATTGTAAAAACCATTCTTAACTTGCATGAAGCAAAAATTGAAGTTACTAATACCTTGCAAGGCGTCATTGTTTCAACACAGTTTTAGGTAATATCTCAAAGGCGACGAGCAGTTAGCTTGCCGCTTTTTCTAACGCAAATTTGCGTTTCTCCACATAAAAAACATATTCAATTCAAAATAGATTCAAGTTAGGACAGTATTCTTTAACTGTACCCGGAAAGGGTAACAGAAAGGAGCTTCTACTATGAAGAAATATTTAACAATCATTCTCGCCACCCTTTTTACTATGAGTGTGTTTACGGGGTGTGCAAGGCGAAGCAGTTCGCCGGAACAAAGCAACGTATCGACCACCAATTCCCCTATCACTACTTCGGAACCGGGGGAAATGCCGGACAATTCCTTTAGTAAAGAGGAATACCAAAAATTGTTGGCTCTGCAATTAGACGGTTATGAGGATATGACTGTTTCAGATTATCGAAACCATATTGCAAAGTTGACAGATACGGCAGAATACAGAGATTTGTTGGAAAGGTTTTGGAAAAGCCAAATTCTCTATGGGGTGAAAGATACCGACGGAACAGCTTCATTCTTGTTTTATGTGCTGCCACTTGCAGGAGATGAATGGGAAACCCAAAATTTCAGTGAGGAAGTGAGGACTTCTAATACAGCAGATAACACAAGGTTGGAATATTCATTTTCTTTAACTATTTTAGACGCAGACACACTTACTATCCGGGAATACAATGCTACCCGCTTAAATGTAATAAAGGGTATGCAGGATATATTAGGCGATAAGACAGTTGAGGAATTGCAGAATACTAATTCCATATTGGCTGACATTCAAAGTGATACGGATAATCTAATTAAACAATTAGAAACAGAAAAAATGGAAATCTCCATTGAATACGCATATTTTCCGGCTCCCATACAGGGCATAGACAAAGAAAATGAGCAGACGCAAGGCAATGACGAACAGGAAACCCGTCAATATCCCAACGGAACAGAAGAAGATTATCAATCGCTGTTGGTATTGAAATCCCCAAATTATCAGGATATGTCGATTGCTGATTTTAACAACGCTTTGCTGACATGGGTAAATGAGAACCGAGAAAGAGCTGAAAGAATTGATGAAGATACTAAATGGAATGATTTTTCGGTCACTTTGACTGAGGAGGAACTTTCCTTTATAAAATTGACGGTACTCCTGTCCGGCATGGAAAACGGAAAAACAATTCAGAGTATCTACACTGGGACAGAACCGGATAATCCTTATTATGGCGAATACCTTTCAGAAAAATTCACTAATGGAAGTAGTAATGTGGCAAGGTGTAGTTTATATTATCAATTTTCTTACAATATTTCAGAAGCGGAAACGGTTACAATCGGTGAACGTGACTGTCAAATTGAGGGCATGATAAACGCTGTACAAGAATTTTGGAACAGTACAGACGTTGAAAGCGCATTGAGAATGAGTGAGAACGATATAGTGAAGGAGCTGGAGAAAATTGCGGCAGCGTATAGTACTGAGCATATTACAATTATTATCAACAAAGAAAAAGTTCATTGGGAGCGTATGGATGAAAGGGCATATACAAATTAATTAATGAAATTATTTTTGTTATAGATATGAGCAAATAATTCAAAGTCTTTATCGTGTGTGGAACAATATCAAAACAAAGACACTTTTATACACTGATTTTTATACGGCGGCTTTTGAAAAATCAAAGCCGTCGTTTCTTTTAATGAAGATCTGGAGGGATATACTCTAGCAAATCTGCAATAGAGCAATCCAATGTTCGGCATATCCGCACAAGTACATCTGTATCCAATCGTGTAATGGTATTGTTGATATACCCGTTTAGTTGAGAGCGTTGAATTTCTGCTTTCTGACAGAATTTGTTTTTGCTTAGACCAGATGCTTCAAGTAGCTGACCTAAGTGAATTTTAATACTTCCGTTTTGGTTCAATTTATTACCTTGTCGAGTAATGTTATAATATGTAGACACAAAATAGTTTACTAAATCAGTATACATTAGTTAGAATTAACATATCAGTTGTAAGAAATTAACGATAAGAAGTTATAGTACCTAAAAGGAGAAGATCATGAGTGAAAGAGCTGCCAAAGATGTGATTAAAAAAATTGCCAGAAGAGAGAGAAAAAGCGAAAGTGAGATTAGGAAGGAAATGGAAAAAGCTATATTGATTGGTTTTATGAACAATGAAACAAGATGTAAGTGGGATAGCCTGTTTGGAATAGGGAGGTTGCCAAGCCCGGAGGAATTAATTTCGGTTTATCAAGGGAGGTTGCAATAAGATGGGTAGAGGAATATTAGGGGTAAAATAATTCAAAGAGAGCAGTTTTATCATAGGGGGGAAATTTTCTTGTATATCCGTTTTCTGCTCAAAGAACCCATTTTCTGCAACAGGTATTGATTCTGTTTTATAAGGTGCTATATTGGGAAACATGGACATTTCAAAATCCCAAGCCAACAAAAACATTGTTATAGTTTAAAAATGCTAGTGTGAGATTTGAGGTAATGTACTATGTAAATAAAAATATATAGAAAACACGAAAGGGGCAGAAATTTGTATGATTACCAATTTAAAGAAAGACGAGTATTTAAAAGATTGATGGATTTGGAGATACCGGAAATTTATCAGGTATTTCCTAAAGATTTTCATGTTGATGTAAATGGTTGGTCATTTGTGGATTATGAAGATACAAAGTACATAAATGTACAGTTGACAGACAGTGAGGTGGCTGAACTGAAAGAATGTGGTCTGCTGGATAAGGTCTGTCACATTTTCGGCAATGTATACAAGGTAAAGCGTTTAAGAACGTTAGATATTGAATTAGCGTCAGATAATGCGATTGATGCAATAAATACATTGAAAAAGCGTTTTGAACAAGGTGAATTTAGAGGGCAGAATGATGTAATTGACATGGATGCATTGAAAAGAGAGTTTGCAGGAATGTACCGAACTACCTGCACACAGCGTTGTCCGCATTGCTTTAATCAGGAAGATGATTTTTATGTAAGAAAAATTCTTGACGGACACAAGCTGTTAAAATGGGCTGATATGAAACAGATCTTGTCAGAGGCTAAAAAAATAGGACTGGAGTCTGTTAAGTTTCTTGGTATCGGAGAGATTTTTAAGATTCCCGATTTGTTTGGCATCTTAGATGATCTGCGGCAAATGGATATTAAAATAGGTATTTTTACGAAAGGAACAGCATTAGGCGATGATAAAATTGCCAAAGACTGTGGGTATGATGGAATTGAAACAGCAGAAGAATTAGTCCGTAGACTGTCTGAATATGACAATGTAAGTATCTTACTGGGTGGAAATTCATTCGTGCCGGAAATTCAGGATCGTATGGTTGGATGCGGAAAAGACGGTGGAATAACAAGCTATACGGAAAAAAGGGATTATGTGTTAAAACTGCTTGTAAAATATGGTTTCAATGATCCTGCAAAGGGAAAAAGATTAGCGCTTGTTGCTGCCCCGGTTACGCCAGAAGTCAGCGATGAAACAGTGGTTATGTATGAATGGGCTATGCATAGGAATATAACAGTAATTACGATTCCTACTATGGTCAGTGGCAAAGGAACCGATGAGCTGGAATGGCTTTTGGGACAATTTGAAACAAATAAAGAATTGATTTCCCGGTATGATGAGAGTAATATTATGACAAGGGAAGAAAGATATGTTAAATGTTAAATGGCTGTCTGATTTCTATTCAGATATTTATATGTCGGCTGTTAATATGGGAATAACTGATTTAGACACATTGAAGAAAGAAGGGATTTCCGGTTATGCAGGGGCGGCAAAATGCCAGCAGATGCACAATGGTATGTATATAAGACTGTCGGGGACGGTTCAGGAGTGTCCTGGGCGTTGCGTCGGTGCTGAAATTGCAGATGATATTAGAGATAAGTGCTTATTAGCTACATGGGTTGGTAGCAAAAACTATGACAGGAAAGATGATTGCAGGACATTATGTGCGGTCAAGATGAAAAATCTTACAGGTACAGGTGTGAAAGCGTGTGATTGCTGCACTGTGTATGACAATGTTGGATCAATGCCTTTGGAATTAGAAAGAGATACCCTCATAGCCTTAGAGCAGAAAATATCAAGAGGAGTAAATGAAAATGTATGAGTTGATAAAGGTAGGAGAGCAAAGTTATTATATTGAGTCTCCGGCAAGAATAGGTGTTTATGTGGAAAATGGAACAGAGGCGTACCTGATTGACAGCGGTAACGACAAGGACGCTGGAAGGAAAATAAGACAGATTTTAGATACAAATGGCTGGACACTAAAAGCCATTATAAACACACATTCCAATGCAGATCATATTGGTGGAAATCAGTATTTGCAAAAACAGACGGGTTGCAAAATATTTAGCCGGGGTATAGAGGCAGCTTTTACACGATACCCTGTTTTAGAACCCTCTTTTTTGTTCGGCGGTTATCCGCTTAAAGAACTGCAACATAAATTCCTTATGGCGAAGCCAAGTGAGGTTACGGAAATCTGTGATGCCGATTTTCCCAAAAGTTTGTCTGTGATAGATTTGCCGGGACATTTCTTTGATATGATCGGAATCAGGACACCAGACGGAGTAGCTTTTATAGCAGATTGTCTAAACAGTAAGGAAACATTGGATAAGTATAAATTCACATTTATATATGATGTAGAGGCATATCTGCATACTTTGGAGCAGGTAGGAAAGATGCAGGCAAAGATGTTCGTTCCGGCTCATGCAAAGCCAACAGAGGATATACAAGAGCTAGTGCAATATAATATATCTAAGGTTTATGAAAATGCAGAATTTCTTATTGCATTATGCGAAAAGCCAATGAACTTTGAAATAATTTTGCAGCAGGTTTTCACGCAGCACAATCTCGTGATGAATTATGAGCAGTATGCACTATTAGGAAGTACAATAAGGTCGTATCTTTCATGGCTTAAAAATTCTGGTAAGTTGGTAACAGAGTTTGTGGATAATATGTTGTTATGGAAAAAGGTATGATTTGATAAATAATCCTTGAATACTTAGACACAAATATTAGTAATATTTAAAGACCAGACTTGAGAAAAATGATTTAGTTTGGTCTTTTTTATTTTGATAAAGGATTTAGGTTATAATTAAGAAAGGTGTATAGGATATTCCTATATCTTTTTATGAATAGTTTTGCGATGTGCCATTTTCTGCAAAAACAGTTCACTTTCTGCAAGACCTATTGAACATTTTCTGTTAGGTTGTACAATTTTATGTAGAGTAGGGAATGGCATATATTAAATCATTAGAATAGGAGGAAGTATCATGAAAAAAATCTCAAGATTAATTACATTAGTTCTTGCATTATGTATGGTTTTTTCAACGGTAGCATTTGCGGCAGAACCCGAAATGTCTGTAACAGAAGTAAGTGATATCCAGAAGTATGTTTCGGAAATGGCTGGTGAAGCCGGTATTGAGCCTAGAGAACCTGCAGCTCCAATTACGAGTGCAACCATAACCGATATTTTGCAGGATACGGACACTGGCAGAGTGTATGCAGTTGTAGAAGTTGTAGGATATGGATATGCATATGGGTATATTGACGGGACAAAGGTAGAACTTTACGACTCAACACCTGTTGGATCACCTGTTGTAACGGGCTTCATATACATATTTGACTGTGGCGTGTTATCAAGTGGTTCACATACATTTAGATATAGTGGCACTTCATATAACAGACCGTGGAATACAGTAAACAGACAGGTTACTTTTAACGTACCATAAAAACAGAATAGCCATTCCCTATTTTTAATACTATATTAATGACAATTGGAGGACTTGGAAATGAGTGTTAATGGAATAGGAGCAACAGGATACCCGATAACAGGTTATGAAACAAGGAAGAAGGAACAAAATGTAGCAGGAGAAAGCTTTGCAAAACAGGCGGCAGAAGCAGTACAAGCATCAGGACAGGCGACAGCCACTCTGCATGGTGCTGATAAGGAAACAGGTGACATTACGGTGTTTTCCGGTGCAGAGGTAGTGACCGGATCATCTATTTCCGTTTATAAAACACAGGACTTTGACTTGGAAAACCCTGTATATAAGGTGAAGATATGGGATAAGTCGGGAAATGTAACTGAACGGATGGTGGATGTGTCGAAGGTAGATCCGAAAAATTGCGATACGGCTGAAATGTATGCGTACACTGCAAATTTGAAAGAAAGCGGAAAAGGCAGCTTTGAAGATACAGTTCTGAAAGCCGCAGTTGCGAAAGCCGTAAAAAATGCAGAACAGAGAAATTCTGCTTCATGGAATTTTTCAGAGAAAACAGACTGGGTAAAAATTGTAAAAGATATTATGCAGTCGAAATACAGTTATGGAGATTTGAAGGGATACATGGAGTGGAAAAAATTTTTAGGATTTTTGGATATGTAGGAATTTCGTAGCAGCATATAGGTATTTTATACATAGTTTGAGGCTGTGACGAGATACTTTAGGCTTGGACCTTATTTAAGGAAAGCCGTAAGATTTGGAACGATAGAAGAATCTTAAAGCAATATTTCCACAGTGTAATTGCTGATTACATCGGATTGAGTATGATTTAATATAAAGAGGGATCAGACAACAGATTATATCTGGAGTCTGGTCTTTTTTTGTTTTCAGCTTAATAGTCAAGGTGGCATATATCAGCTACAAATAGTGCAATCTGGCACTCTGAAAATCTTCCCTTTTCAGTTATGATAGTTGCAGGCTTGAAAAAGCCAAAACAATTCAATAGGACACGCATACATCTGATTTTATTTTCGCCTTTTTATCCGTCTACGCTTGCGTGACGATAAAGGGGTGGCAGAATCCCATTTCGTGCGAAGATATACCTGCAATGGATAACATTGTTGCCTGTGAAGGTATAGAGCAGAGGATTGTGTCTACTGGCATGGCAGTCAGAGATAATGAGATAAAACAGCGCCGGAATTTCAGCGAAAAGCATTTTCCGGGAGTGGCTGCCTGTGGATTCCGTCTGGTTGGGCATGATGGAGGCGCAGCGTGGGATATAAGCCGTCCCAGTGTATGTTACCCGGTTCGGGGACCAGCGAGAGCAATATCTGATATTTTCAGATTGGACAGAGGGGTAATGTGGCGGAAACGCCACGTTATCCTCTGATACAGGCAAGCCTTGCAGTTATCAGGTAACAGCAGACAAGGCTTTCCTGTATGAGAGGATAATGCCGGCAAAAACTTCTCTTTTGTTTCAGTCAATGAGAATATAAGAAAGGGCATAACTGTTCAGGACAGCCCCACGCATTTACTGCGTGGGGCGTGAGAATACCTTCAGCATGATAAAAGCAGCCCCATCACCGAAGGTGATTTTAAATGGGCTGCGGTAACTGTGAAGGTACTGAACAGTTAAGAACAGGTGATTATCATGTGCAGTAATGTGAAAAGTTTTGAGGTCGGCTTGCTTGTGCATCCGGCAGTTATGTTTATGAACTCCAACAAGTCAGAAGGCAATCTCCGCAGGATTATCCAGGAGAACCGTATGAAGTGCAGCGTGGCAGGGATAGCGCTGATGAATGAAACTATTGTCAACAAGGGACCGGGCAGGGATATTGACCGTGATGCGGTAAACATGCTGATTACCCAGTTGATTACCGGGCAGTATGATACGGTTGTTGTGGAGAATATGTCTGACATAACAGAGGACGAGTCCGATCTGGAAGAATTTATGTATGATGCCGCTAACATCGGTGTAGGCTTCTTTGAGCTTTCCACCATGCAGTACCATATATACGATACAACAACGTGTCCTGCCGATAAGGAAAGACCGATATGGGGCGGGGGAAAAAGCTGCTGATGAAGATAAGGAGAGGCGATATACTGTATGTGGACTTGGGCGTACAGTATCAGGGAAGTATGCAGGGCGGTATGCGCCCGGTGGTGGTAGTCAGCAACAACAGGGCAAACAAGCACAGCACTGTCATTACGGTAGTTCCGCTGTCAACAAAGATTTACAAGAAGCGGAGCCTTCCAACTCATGTATTCATATCATCATATAAGACGGAGGGACTTGACCAGCACAGCATCGCATTATGCGAACAGGTGACGGCACTGAACTTTGACCGTATCATAGAACACATGGGAAAGGTTGACGAAGAAACGCTTGACAGGATCACGGAGGGTGTACAGGTGCAGGTAGGCGTGTTTGACAGGTACAACTAATAAGGAAAAGGTGGAAAATATGGGCAGGATTAAAGTAGTTGCAACAGCAGGCGTATTTTTTGTGTTATCCGTACTTGTTGTTTCAGTAGTGGCTTTCTTTAAAAAAGGAAAACGCAGGAGATATGGGAGTATCTATTGAAATGGCAGGGATTGAGGACAGATAGCAGTGTCAGACTGTAAGAAAGGATATTTTAGAGCCGGGCGGGTGTCCGGCTTTTACATATATGTCCGTTGCAGGGCAGAGTATGTCATTCTGAGCAAGGGTATGTGCAGTACGAAAGGAGTATAAAAAGATGGGTTTTACAAAATCGGAACTGGTCCAGTTCTTTGACGGGCTGACAGAATTAGTCAGTGAGGAGAACCGGGGAAAAGCCAGAGTCCAGATACGGAAATTTCTTCTCAGCTTTGAAAAAAGCTATCAGTATGAGGATGCAGTCATGCACAGCGGTGTGCCGTATCTGCCGCCTTACTATATAATGGCAATGCCGCAGACCATGCAGGAAGAAATCAGGAAAAAGCTGACTGTGAAGCTGACAGAACTGGGGGAATACAGCGCTGAAAGGGTGGAGCAGTCCATGCGTTCCAGAATATATGACTTAGAAGGACTGATTGACACTAAGGATTATGCAAAGTGGGTGGATAAGGAGATATACAGGAATTTCCAAAAGAGGCTTGAAGCAAGCAAGTGGTAAGAGGACAAAAAACACCTTTCCAAGCCGGATCAGCAGTCCGGCATACATAGCTGCCAGAAATATCCGGCAGCATTTTTTAATTGGGAGGTAATGGCATGACAGCAGAAGAACACAGAAAATTTTTGGAACAGGACTTTGACGATGTAAAACTGGATGAATTAAAGGACATCAGCAAAATAAGGATTGACAGGGACAGGACAGTGGAGGAAAAGAAAGCGCAGTATCTTAGAAAGGTTGGGAACCCCTATCTTGTAAAGGTCGGGAACACAATGGTAAAAATACGTTTCGCAAATAACGGGGTAAGTTTTGAGGATGCCTTTGAAAACCTGCTCCTTATGGCTTGACAGAGGGGACCGGAAGATGGCGCATGAAAAAATAAAAAAAGCAGTGGAAAAATGCCGCAGGATATGTTAATATAGGATTCGAGAAAAGACAGCAGATGTCCGGTGAGAAAGGCACATCTGTTTCAGCATCAAATCTGATAAAAGTTTACTGGCGTTTGTCCTGCTTAACATTTTAGGAGGAAAAGCTCCTGCTCCTGCCGCCGTGCAGGAAATGCAGCCGCATTTTCCTTTGGAAAACAAGGAGGACTACGCTATGGGCAAGACAGTAAACAAAATCTATCATGCAGCCATCTATGTGAGACTTTCAAAAGAAGATGGCGATGTTGCCAGTGCAGCAAAGGCAGAGAGCAACAGCATATCCAACCAGAAAAATCTGATAAAAGATTTCCTGAAAGACAAAGATGACATTATAGTGGTTTCTGAACGTGTGGATGACGGTTACAGTGGTTCCAATTTTGAGCGTCCGGGGTTCCAAATGATGATGGACGACATCAGAAGGGGAACGGTTGACTGTGTGATCGTGAAAGACCTGTCACGTTTCGGCAGGGAATACATTGATTCCGGGAAGTACATTGAAAGACTGTTCCCGGCTCTCGGTGTGCGGTTCATTGCAGTCAATGACCATATTGACAGCAAGGAGGAAAGCAGCAGGGATGATATTGTCGTTCCATTCAAAAACCTGATGAATGACGCATACTGCCGGGATATTTCCATAAAGATACGCAGCCATCTGGAAGTAAAGCGCAGGAATGGTGAGTACATAGGCGCATTTACACCCTATGGTTATAAGAAAGATGAAAATGACAGGAGCAGGCTGGTTCCTGACCTGTATGCAGCAGGTGTGGTGAAGGACATATTCCGTATGAAGCTGCACGGAATGAGCCAGACAGCCATTGCGGACTGCCTCAATGAACAGGGGATATTGTCACCGATGGAGTATAAACACAGCCTTGGCATCCGTATCCAGGATAATTTTAAAACACATGAGCAGGCAGAATGGAGTTCCATGTCCGTCCGCAGGGTGCTTGAGAACGAGGTATATGTCGGGACACTGACACAGGGAAAGCACTCCACGCCAAACCATAAGATTAAGAAGATTATGGATAAGCCGGAAGAAGAATGGATCAGGATTGAGGGCAATCATGAGCCTGTCATCAGCAAGAGGGAATTTGCCATTGTCCAGAGACTTCTCGGCATGGATACAAGGACATCGCCAAATGAGGATGAAGTCTATGTGCTGTCGGGGCTTGCCGTGTGTGCGGACTGCGGTGCGCCGATGATCAAGCGGAATGTCCCGGCGGGCGGAAAGGTTTATTCCTATTATATCTGTTCAAAAAATGCTGCAACGAAGCAGTGCGGGACACACCGTATCCCAAAAGACAAGCTGGAGCGTCTGGTGTTTGATGTGCTAAAGACGCATATTGCCAGTGTGCTGGATGCGGGGAGAATCCTTGCGTACATCAATACCGTGCCGTTTCAGGAGCTGGAAATAAAGGAACTGGAAAGACAGAAAGAAGCAAAAGAGCAGGAGATACAAAGGTGCAGGGAACTGAGGGACATGCTGTACGAAGATCTGAAAGAAGGCATTGTATCCAAAGAAGATTATGCAGAACTGTATGAAGGCTACAACAACAAGAGGAAGAAAGCGGAAGATGCGGTGCGGAAGATCAGCCGCACAATACAGGATGTGGTTGATGCCAAAACGGATAAATATGAATGGCTCCGGTATTTTAAGGAATACCAGAACATCAGTGAACTAAGCAGGACTGCGGCGGTGGAGCTGATTGAGCGGGTAAAAGTATATGACAAGAACCATATTGAGATAGATTTCTGTTTTCAGGACTGTTTCCAGTCGGCACTCAGCCAGATACAGTCGGCGGGCTGTACGGTAAGTACGGAAGAAAACGGAAGGGTAAATATCAGGGAAAGGGAGGTCGTGTAAGATGGCAAGAAAATCGAGAAAAGTTGATTTTGTAAATGTTGGCAGGGATACAGCGGCAGCGGCTGTAAAAGAAGAAAAGACCATATTCAGAGCAGGGCTGTATGCACGGCTTTCCCTTGAGAGTGAGGCAAACAGGGAACGGGGAACCATAGAGAACCAGATGGGGCTTTTGAAAAAATTTGTGGAAGGCGCAGAGGATATTGTGGCAGAACGTGAATACATGGATGTATCACAGACCGGGACAAATTTTGAGAGAAGCGGTTTTGAGGAAATGATGCGGGACATCAGGGACGGACGCATTAACTGCGTGATTGTGAAAGACCTGTCCCGGCTTGGGAGGAACTATGTGGAGGCAGGCAATTATGTGGAGAGGGTATTCCCGTTCTTTGAAGTGCGGTTCATTGCCGTGACGGATGGTTATGACTCCATCCGGGAAGGCGCAGACCTCTCCGTGTGCATGTCAAATATCTTCAATGAGTTTTATTCAAGGGACCTTGCGAAAAAAATCAGGGCGTCTTACCGTGCCAACTGGAAAAAAGGCAGCAATGTCAGCGGAAACCTTGCTTACGGTCTTATGAGTGATCCGCTGGATAAACACCGCATCATAGCAGATACGGATGCTGCCCCGGTAGTGCTGCGCATCTTTGAAATGTTCGTAAATGAAGAAATGGGATATGCGCAGATTGCAAGAGTCCTGAATGATGACGGCGTGATCGGACCGAAAGCATACAAGCATTTCAAAAGGACAAAGGAGCTGCCGAAAAACTACAACCCTGAATGGAGCGGCGGGACGATTTCACGGATGCTCTGCAACCCTTATTATGCAGGGGACAGCAGGCATAATGAACATGGCAGGGACAGTTTTGCAGAAAAAAAGCAGTGGAAGGAGCCGGAAGAGAACTGGATCATGGTGGAGGACACCCATGAAGCGATAGTTCCGAGGGCGCTGTACCTCAAAGCACAGGAAAGGTTAAAGAAGGTACATGAAAAATCCACGCATTATGGAAGGATAAACCAGGGAGAACTTGCCTGCCGGAACTTCTATAAAAAGAAGATTGTGTGCGGTGACTGCGGAGCAACCATGTACCTTGTAAAAAGTTCAAACGGGACAGCCAATTTTGCATGTGGGGGACACCTGACAAAAAAGGGATGCAGCAGGAAAAGCGTTTCTGAAAATGCCGTTAATGATGAAGTCCTCCGTGTTATCCGTGTCCACATGAATGTGTATGTTGACAGCATGGAAATGTTAAAGAGAATGAACCGTAAAGCGGAAAGCATGGAGAAGTATGACGTGCTTACCAAGGAGATCCAGAAACTGCACCATGACATGGAAAAGGTGTCGGAACGCAGACAGCAGTTATATGAAGATTATGCGGAGCGTCTGATTGATGCGGAACAGTATGAAACATTAGCAAATAAGGAGGCAGTCAAAGAAGCAGAACTCCGTAAAAGAATAAATGAGGTTACAGAATACCAGAAGAAGTATGACAGGAATTACTGTGCCAGCAGGGACTGGGAAACTGCCATTGAAAAATACAGGAATATCCGGCACCTGACAAAAAAGATGGTGGATGCGTTCGTGGACAAAATCGAAGTTTTGTCAGCAGGGAAAGTGACCGTTCATCTGGTATATGATGACATGCTGCATGAACTGGTGGCATACACAAAGGAAAGGGAGGCGGCAGGCAATGGACAATAAAAAGACTGCACTATATATCCGTCTTTCTGACGAGGATAACAATGTTGACGGGATTGTAAAGGCAGAGAGCAACAGCGTGTCAGCACAGAGGATATTGATCAGGGATTATATGCAGCGCAACGGTCTTTCCAATATGGCAGATACATTGGAGTATGTTGACGACGGATTTTCCGGCACAAATTTCCAAAGACCAGCTTTCCAGAGAATGATGGATGATGCAAAGCAGGGGAAAATAGGCTGTATTATCGTCAAGGATTTCTCAAGGTTCGGAAGGGACCATTTAGAGACAGGAAATTATCTTGAACGGATTTTCCCCCTGCTCGGAATACGTTTCATTTCCGTTAATGACCAGTTTGACAGTGAGGACTGCATGGGAATGACAGGGGGAATGAGCGTTGCGCTGAAAAACATCATCAATTCCATGTACAGCAGGGACCTGTCAAAAAAGGTAAGGAGTGCAATGGGAACAAGGGCGGCACATGGGGAATACATGGCGGCGTTTGCACCTTACGGATATATGAAAAATCCAGAGGACGCACACCAGCTCATTCCCGATGAAGAAGCTGCAGAAGTTGTGAAGATGATATTCACAATGGCAGCGGAAGGTAAGAAGAAACCGCAGATTGCAAGGTTCCTGAATGAACAGGGTACTCCAACCTGCATGGAACACTTCCAGTCAATGGGGCTGAAAAGGAAAAGCCACAAAGAAAAAGAAAAGAAGCTGTGGACCATTACAACCATTGGCGATATGTTAAAGAACGAAGTCTATCTCGGCAAGACCATCTGGAATAAAACAAAACAGGCGGCAGTCGGTTCAAGGCGGCATATAAAAAATGACAGGTCTGAATGGATTATCATGGAGGGGACGCATGAACCCCTCGTGTCGCAGGAACTGTTTGACATGGCAAATGCAAAAGCGTTTACACATCAAAAGAAAAATGTCCCGACAGGACGGAAAGCACAGCCAATCCTTATCTGCCCGTACTGTGGGAGACGGCTTATCCCTACCACTTGGGGGAATGCCTACCGATGCGGGCAGGCAGCGATTTCCGGCATTGCGGAATGTAAAACAATCCATGTGGACAAAGAGCTGCTTGAGAACGCCATACTGTCCTGTACCCGGACTATGGCGGGAATGATGTCGGCAGAAGCAGGCAGGAAGAAAAAGGAATGGTCGCAGACATCAGTCATTGAAGAAAAAATAAGGGTGATGGAGGCAGAGGGAAAGCGGCTGTCCTCAAGAAAACTAAGGTTATATGAAGATTACCGTTCCGACAGGCTCACAAAGGAACAGTACCTTAAAGAGTATGAAAACACAGTCAGCCGGATATTAGAAATAGAAAAAAGGATACCGGAGCTGAAAGACGAGGTTATACAGATTAAAAAACAGACACTCCAAATGAAAGAACGGGAGGCAGAACTGGAAGGTCTGCTGTCACTTGAAACCTTTGACAAGGACAAACTGCTTACTGTAATCGAAAGCGTACAGGTTTACAGTGAGGAACGGATTGAGATTGTCTGGAAGATGGATGACGGGTTTTTCAAAGAAATAGCAGGAGAAAAAGAAGTGCTTGCGCTGCAATAAAGCAAGGCAGGAAATAATATGGGAAAGGCATCATGGAGCTGGTTCTGTGGTGCCTTTTTCCTTGCAAGCGGGAAATGATATTTTTTTTAGATTTTACTTGACAAAAGCAGAATGTCTGGGACTGACATGGAACGATATTGATTTTGATAACAAATTAATCCATATCACCCATACACTGCGCTATGACAACTACGGTGACGGAAACAAATTCCACATATCCGAACCCAAGACGGAGAGCGGAAAACGGACAATTCCTATGATTGAAGATGTCAAAAACGCATTTATGACCATTCGTGACAACAACTTGATCTTAGGCGGCAGTGGCGATTTTACTGTAGACGGCTATAAGGATTTCATCTTTCTGACTATCAAACGCCGCAGGTTGTATATGCCCAATACCATTGCCCAAATGCTGACACGGATTGTCAAAGCTCACAATGAGCAGGAACTGCAATCTGCTGCTACGGAAAACCGTGAACCGCTGCTGCTCCCACACCTTACTCCCCATATTATGAGACATACCTTCTGTACCCGTTTTTGTGAAAACGAGACAAATATCAGAGTAATTCAAGAGGTAATGGGACACAAAGACATCAAAGTAACAATGAACGTGTACAGTCATGTCACGCTCGACAAAGCCCGTGAATGCATGCAGAGCATGGAAAAAGTTTTACAACAGACACTACAGCAAAACTAAACGGCCTCAAACGCCCGCCCCCCCAGTCCTACAGGCAGCATTTTCATTTTTCTGCAAATTGATTACAGCATTATTTACAACAAATTCAGATAAAACAACTCTCAATCAAGCACATACACGAGAGCAAAGCATAAATCAATCCGCGTGTTTTCAATATTCTTTGTGCTCTATCTTGGCAACATCCTGTTTAAACGCAAAAAGGGGTTAGACTCTTTCGAAACAACTCCATTTACTACCTCATCTTTTCCCATATCTATTGCCATCTTATTGTTGGTAAAAGAAAGCTTTGTTACGGGATTCTCTTTAGCAATAGTAATCGTGCCCTCAGACTTTAAGCCACCCTCTGTGACCATATCAAAGGTAATAATGTCACCTTCTTTGGACTTGGTGATTTTAAGAATGCCATCCTTTAAGGTTGCCTTGGTAGTCTTGCTCCTTATTTCCATATTAGAAAATGTAACAGATTCTTGGCAGTCCTTGATGGGTTTACGATCTGTAGGATTCTTAAAGCTAAGGTATGTATAATCATTTAAATCATATTGTCTTTTGGCAACAAAAGGTGTCTTTCCATAGTCAAAGAAAACTCCTGTTGCATGCTCCATTACGGATACTACAGCGGTAGCTTGATAGTCCCCCTCTGTTGGTCTATTGGGATCATTGCTGTATACCAGCTTATCTGCCTCAATCCATGCTGTGATCTCTGCTTTGCCATCTCCCTTAGCAATTACCTTTACTTTTGTTTTGTCCTTTTCGTCAATGAGCTGCACCTCAGCAACACTTGGATTGGAACTGTACCAATGGATATTCTCCTCAATTCGAGCCTTCTCTTCCGCGCTTACTGCCCACTGCATATCTTCATCTTTGGGGTCATATCCATCAAACAGAACTCTGGCCTGAAGTGTGTCGGATTGTTCTTCATCGCCCAAGTCAAAATCCAATGTCTCCTTATCCAGAGCAATTCCAAAAATGTTAACATTAAATTCTTCAACAACTGGTGGTATTTCTCCGGGTTTGATTCCACCCGTATTGGTGTTTGTATCCGTGTTTGTATCGGTGTTGGAACTCTTATCCTCATCAGAACCAGTCCCGGTGTCATACGCGTCCGCCAGTCCTGCCGCCGATGCCGTCATTGGTGTAGTGATAACCATGGCGCCCACCAACAGGTATGCCATAATCTTCTTAATAATTTGATTTTTCATAGCACCTTCTCCTCCATTTACTATTCAACCTTTCCATAACGCCTCCGCTGCGGGGAGCCGTAAAAGCATACCCCTTAACTGTTAAAAAGAAAGATTCAAACGCGGTTACTACTGACTTATTTACATGGACTGAGAGCAGCAAGGGAAAGGTTATCAACGTTACTGGAAACGGTGATAAAGCTACTATCACAGCAGTAGGTGTAGGTTCATCTACTGTAACCGTAAAGGCTTCTAGCGGAAAATCTGCAAAATTAAAAGTAACAGTAACAGCAACACCTGAGAATGTTATACTTGAAGCACCTGATATGAGTGAGTCTGGATATGTTACATATACTGGCAAGCCTACAACGATGACTGCTGCACTCTATGGTAAAAACGGCGTAAGGATTCCTCAGGGTAAGACAAAGCTTGTATGGACAGTTGATGATAAGAGCTATGCAAAGGTATCAACTAAGGGAATCGTAACACCAGCTAATATTCTTTATGCCAAAAATAGTAAAGGTAAGCTGGATAAGAAGAATTTGGTTGAAGGATTAAGCGTAACATCTAAGGTATCTGTGTCGGTTAAGGGAACCAACATTAAAGATGATTATGACTTAAAAATTGACCAAAGCAATGTGGAGTCATTTGAAATCAGCAAATACAATTTAGCAGATACAAATGAAAATAGGGCTAAAAAAGTTGATTTAGTTAAAAACAAGGCAACCTTAAAAGACGATATTTTTGTTGGACAGTCATACGATTTTGTAGCATTTGCAACAGGAAAGAATCCTGAGGGAAATATAGTGGATTTCTCTAATGCTACAGCATGGACAGTTTCAGGAAAAGGCATTAATTCTAAGGTAAATGAAGCAATACTTCAAACAACGATTACAAGCAAAGTAAAAGCTACTGTAAAAGCTTCATACATTACAATATCAAAAAATATTAAGAGTGGTGTATATTCTGCTAAGAAAAATACTGCAACAATCACGATCAGTCCTATTCAGATGGCAAGTACACTCACTCTGAACAAAAATGCAGTTGTTGTGAATCCTAAGACAAAAGGAAATAACAAGGTTACATTAAATGTAAAAGCACTTGCGCCAAAGGGTGCGACAGACAAGATCATGTGGAAGGTTATGTCTCGTGATGCTGTCACAGGAAATGCAATAAGCGGTCTTTTAGCTCCTAATGCAGATTTAGAGAACCAGCACGGTTCTGGAATCAGAAATGACGCTAAGAACAAGAAGCTTACTATTACGATTCCGGGCAATGCTCCTGTAGGAAGCGTTATCAAGGTTGGTGCATACGCTGAGGGTGGTGCAGTTGCATATGCATACATCTATGTGACAGATAAAACCACTAAGGTTGTAACTGGATTAGAGAGTGCTAAACCTAAGAATACAATACTTCTGAACGCTGGTGAGCCAACTTGGCTTACTCCTGAGCTTGTAACTGCAAGCGGCAATACTAAAGTTGGTGACTTTGAGTGGAAGAGCGGTAATACTATTGCTTATAAAACAGAACCAGTCAGCTACATTCTGGATAAGAAGTCTGCTCAGTACGTAAGAGTTGATTCCAAGGGTAAGGTTGTAGCATTACAAAAGGGAACAGCGAAGGTTACAATTAAGACAATCTCAGGTAAGTCTGCGAAAGTTACAATTAAAGTTTCTGAATAATTATATTAAAAGAACCTGATAAACGAAGAGAAATTTCCTTGATGGAATATTTCTCTTCGTTTTCTTTATCTCTCCACAGATAGTATAAATCCCATAAATCGTGTATAATAAAAACCACATTCCTAATCAATAATAGCTATGGAGGAATCCAAATGAATGAATACAGAGCACTCTTAACTGACAATATTAAAAAAATGAACACCTTTATGAATAAGGTTGCACTTCAGACATTTAGCTCCTTTGACAGCGGCAATAAACCATCCGACCAAACTGAACCAGAACGTTTCTATCATGGCTTTGTACTTGGTATGATAATGAATCTCTCAAACACTTATAGAATCCGTTCAAACCGCGAAAGCGGATACGGGCGTTATGACGTGATGATGATACCATTGGACAAAAATGAAAAAGTATTTATTTTTGAATTTAAAGTGCTTGATTCTGATGAAAACGAAATTACCTTGGAAGATACACTGGCAAATGCTCATATCCAGATTGACGAAAAACAGTATGAGGCAGAACTTATTTCAGAAGGATTTATGCCACAACAGATTCGAAAATATGGCTTTGCTTTTCAAGAAAAAAATGTCTGATTGGGTAGTGCCAGATTATTTGCTACGAAACCCGCTTCGCAACGACAACAAACCTCCCGTCCTCCACATGATACGCACAGGTAGAGAGCGTGATAAAGGTATCGCCAAACACGGCTGTCACGCCAGTATCATACAATGACAGTTCCTTGACAGCTTTATAGAAATCCAAAAAGGCTCCCTCTGTATCCGCCTGATAGAACTGATAATACTTGAATACATCTTCGTCCTCCAGATAGACCTGTGACAAAAATACTGCCAAAATCTGATAACTCCGCTCCTCATAGAGCGTACTAAACGTAATAAGCGGATGCTTTTGATAATATTCTGGCTCTTGGTACAGGTCAAGATTCCCAAACATAGAACCATCTTTCATGTTATGACCGTATATGATGAAATTTGTGCATGGCGTGTTTACATCCGCAATTTCTTTCACATAAAGGCAGCCATATGGATCTTTTTCCCGGTAAAAGTTATGGTGAAGATAATATTCATCGTCATCGCACTGCATGACAGGTGCATCAATTGCCGTATCTGGGATCGTAAGCCAGCCGACGAGATCGCTATTTTCTGCATAGAGCGTCTGAAAACGTTCCATGATGCCAGGTGTATCTGCCTGATCATCACGATCATTTTTTTCATTTTCTTGCAGAATACATTCCTGCGGCAGCGTGGTTTGCTGCTGTATATTTTGTGATTTTGTTGTATTTGCTGTTGTATTTATTTTTTCCTGCTGTTGTCTGTGCCTGACAGACAAATAGTATGCCTGCCCAATCTGGGTCAGACATACTATGATAATGAGCAGCAGCATTATCCTGATGAAAAAGAGTATTGTTTTCTTCTTGTCCATATTATTTCAAACGCCCTGTCTTTCTTTTTGAGTTTTTGTGTAGTGTGTTTCATATGAATGTGAAAAGGAATACTTGTGTGTTGTTTGACTCGGTGTATCGGATCTCCTGTATCAAATGATTCTAAAACATGCAGCAGCGCCAATGCAAGACTTGCGAGTATGGCAGTAATAATGTATATTCCTGTGCTGGCTTCATCACCCGTCTGGGGTTCTTGGTCTTTGAAAGGAGCACTATTGATCGCATTATCTTCAGACGGCAAGTCAGTTATTTGTGTTGTGCTAAATGGAGCAGCATCGACGGATGAGCCGATATTTGTTGAATGCTCCTTGTTCTGGTTCTGTGCATTATTGTCATTGGGTGGCTGTTGATTTCCGTTAGTTGGTTTGTTTTCGCCAGTATCAGGCTGCTTATCACTGCCATCACTGGGCTTATTTTCACCATTGCTGGGCTTATTGTTATCACCGTCTCCGGGATTGCTGTCACCGCCGCCGGAGTTATTGTCACCGGGTTGTTGGTCATCACCGCCGGGATTGTTATCGCCATCGCCGGGCTGTTGATCA
>ERZ808040.972-NODE-972-length-21389-cov-8.623686_pt1 | contig 21389 bp, 22 predicted proteins | sample MGYA00380191_ERZ808040 | MGnify/ENA primary metagenome ERZ808040 (study PRJEB31490, sample SAMN06133395) | mouse gut metagenome | isolation source: J6 | host: mice | place: China: Chengdu | collected 2015-05 ...
GGAGGTGTTGATGTGATGCGGACAAGAACGATCCGCGAAGCGGCGGCGTACTTCCGGGAGTCAGACCCACAAACCTGCCTGACTGAAACCGCCATCCGAAGGCTGATCTCCTCTGGAGCCGTGCCGTGCGCCCGGGTAGGACGCAAATACCTTGTTACGGTGGAGGCGTTGGAGGCCTATCTCTCGGGAAACTGCCAGCCTACGGCCCAGGCGAAACCCGATAAGGTGTGGAAAATCAAATGAACCGTTTTTTCGACGTAGGGAAATAAAAATAAACTTTTATGGCCCCTTGTGATTTGCAAATAGACACCCTATAATAAAGGTACTGTATCGCAAGGCGTTATTGAAAGGAGAACGCCAAATGGCAAAGACAGCAGCGAAAAAGAAGTACAACTACTTAACCAAAGCACTCCAACTCCCGGATGGCACCCGCAAATACATACGGGCCAAGACGCAGGCAGAATTAGACGAAAAGGTGTTGAAGGCACAGATCCTGGTCAACTCAGGCGTGGATATTTGCAGTGAGGAGACCTTCGGCCATTTCGCCCAGATGTGGTACGATCTCTACAAAAAGCCCAATCTGCGCGAGAACAGTCTCAACGCAATCAAGTATGTCTTGAACCAGCACATCCTGCCCTTCATCGGCGGCTACCGCCTGCGGGACATTACTCCCATGCAGATCCAGGCCATCATGGCCTCGCTGTCCAACAAGAGTAATTCCCTGCAATCCAAGGTCTTGATCCATCTGCGCAGCATTTTCAAGGCCGCGCAGGAAAACGGACTGGTGGCGAAATCCCCTGTGAGCAGTATGCTGAAGCCCGGCGGCCGTAAAACCGCTGAGAAGGTGGCTCTTGTGCCCCAGGAGACCCGTCTGCTGGTGGAGAGGGTACAGAACCCCAGGGCTCACACCTTCCTGCTGATCGCGCTCCATACGGGGATGCGCAGGGGAGAGATCCTGGGGCTAATGTGGGAGGACATTGACTTCAACCAGCGGATCGTCCACGTCAGGCACAACGCCATCCTGGGCAAAGGAGAGACCTCTATCCACGATACGCTAAAAACTGACGCGGGGCGGCGGGATATCCCCCTCACCGACGAGTTGGAGGCGTGGCTGGCGAATTACAAGAAGCGCAGCCACTCCAAGTTCGTGCTGGCCATGCGGAACGGCAAGCCGCTCACCCAGTCCGCCTACAAGAGTATGTGGAAGCTGGTGGAGCGGGAGCTGCCCGAAACCCATGTGACGGCCCACGTCCTCCGCCACACCTATGTTACTCGGCTGTTTGAGGCGGGGCTGGACATCAAGGAGATCCAGTACCTGGCGGGCCACAGTACCGTGGACATGACCCTCCGGGTATACACCCATTACGACCGGCGCTCCCGGGAAGGGAAGACCGCCGAGAAAGTGAGAGAAGCTATGCGGGAAAACGCGTGACACAAGGGGTCAAAAAAATTTGCAACAGATTTGCAACAACGTGCCCCCAAATGACCCGAAAATATCCTAAATTATGGGAAATAAGGCGGTTCAAAACAGCCCTCGAAAGCAAAGCGAAAACCCCTCAAACCGTTGCAGTTCAAGGGGTTTGGCTTGGTGGAGACTACAGAACTCGAATCTGTGACCTCTTGCGTGTGAAGATTCGTATGAACAGAAAATCGGTGTTTTTGTGTCCATTTGGCGCTGTTTGGTCGGGACGGGGCTGCTCTTTGGAGCTGCCCCGTCCACTGTTTCCGTCCGCTCATTTCGGCGTATGGGTCTGAGTATGGGTCAGAAGTGACCTACACGGAGCCTATACCAGACCCTCAAAAGTCAGTCATATTTATACCAAAAATAACGAAAAGTTTGAGCCCCGCCCACCATCTGGTGGGGCCACCCCCCACTTCCGAGTGGTGGGGTATATAGGAACAAGATGAAAAAGAACAACTAAAATATTTGGGACAAACAAGCTCTTGATTTTCTGTTTCAAACGTGTATAATAGCGGCGCGTATACGGGGCAAACGTTTACACTGGGAGATGATCTCCATGAGGCAGAAAAATGACCTGGGCAGCGCACCCATGACCGGGCTGCTCCTGCGCCTGGCCATACCCACCATGCTGGCGCAGTTGGTCAATGTACTCTACAGCATCGTGGACCGCATGTTCATCGGCCATATCGTCGGGGTGGGGAGCTTGGCCCTGGCCGGGGTTGGGGTATGCGGGCCCATCGTTACGCTGCTGTCCTCCTTCTCCTTTTTGGTGGGACTGGGCGGGACGCCCCTGATGGCGATGCGGCTGGGGGCGGGGGACAGGCAGGCCGCCTCGGAGCTGCTGTCCAACTGCTTCCGGCTGCTACTGGGGCTTTCGGCAGGGCTCAGCGTGATCTTTTTTCTTCTGCGCCGCCAGTTCCTCTGGTGGTTCGGCGCCAGCTCGGCCACCTTTCCCTATGCGTTGGACTATATCACAATCTACATCCTGGGGACGGCCTTTGCCCTGCTGTCCGGCGGGCTGAACAGCTTCCTCATCGCCCAGGGACGCTCGGGGCTGGGCATGGGCACGGTGGTGCTGGGGGCGGCGCTGAACATCGGCCTGGATCCCGTGTTCATCTTCGCCCTGGACATGGGAGTGTCCGGTGCGGCTTGGGCCACCGTGCTCTCCCAGGCCGGGGCCTGTGCCTTTGCCCTAGTCTCCCTGCGCCTGTCCAGTCTGCCCGTCCCCCTCCGGTGGGGGGAGTTCCGGCCCGAGCTGTGCCGGAAGGTGCTGGCCCTGGGCTTGGCACCCTTCCTCACCTACGCCCTGGACAGCGTGATCCTCATCGTGCTGAACACGGTGCTCCAGCGGTGGGGTGGCCCGGCGGAGGGGGACGTGCTCATCACCTGCGCCGCCATCGTGCAGAGCTATATGCTCCTGCTGGCCATGCCCCTGAGCGGCGCCACCCTGGGCTGTCAGGGGGTGGTCAGCTTCAACCTGGGGGCGGCAGACCGGGGCCGGGTGGAGCAGGCGCTGCGGGGCGTGCTGGCCATCTGCCTGGTCTTCGCGGGACTGATGCTCCTCCTCACCCATCTGTGCGCCCCGTGGTTCGTCAGGCTGTTCACCCGGGACGCCAAGGTGATGGCGCGAAGTATAAGATACATCAAGGTCTATACAGCAGGGGCGCTGTTCATGGCCGTCCAGTGGACGGTGGTGGACATGTCCACCGCCCTGGGGCAGGTGGGGCTGGCCCTGTTCTGCTCCCTGTTCCGCAAGGGGCTGTTTCTCCTGGGGACGCTGCTGTTCCCCGTGCTGTTCACCGCCTCCGCCGCCTTTGCGGCGGAGCCGTTCTGCGATATCGTGGCCAGCTGCTTGTCGGCCGCGCTGTTCCTCCTGGCGGTGCCCAAGCTGCTGTCGGCCCGTTGTCCCACTCCGCGCAAGGGGACGGAAGGCCGGAGATAGCCTGGCAACAAAGTTCAGACAAATTTTTTCCAGGTCATCGGGTATCGACCCGATGACCTGGTTGATTTTTCTCTATTTTCTGATATTTTTGAAAGATGGACGGCAGAGCTTCGCCCCCTTTTTGGGGGACAAACAGTGTTGACTGGGGGCACACTGGGCGGGACGCGGGCACGCCACTGTTGAAAAATGCCGTGAAGTGTTGAATTTCTCCCGCAGTTTAGACAAAAGAGATCATTTGCGCTAGGATCAATACAGTCAAAGGGACTTCCCGGTCACCCCCCATGATGGGAACGATTCCTTTGCAAATGGGGTTGAGAACATGGCTTCTGTCAAAACAAAGGAAGAGATTTTCGCCTATGTCCGGGACAAGACCCACGGCTACACCCAGGATACCCTGGGTGAGCTGACCGCCAATGAGATCAGCAAACACTTGAACGTGAGCCGGGCCCTTGCCAGCCAGTATCTGAACGAGTTGGTCAAGGACGGGGCGGTCATCAAAATCAGCTCTCGCCCGGTGTATTTCCTGAACCGGAAGGTGCTGGAGGACCGGCACGACGTCAAGCTCGGCGCGGAGCCCTATCTGAGCGTGGGGGAGTTAGAGCGAGACCTGTCCCGGGGCCGCCGGGGCAGACGGGATTTTGACAAGCTGATCGGCGGCCAGGGTGGGCTGAGCTATGAGGTAGAGCAGTGCAAGGCCGCGGTGAAGTATCCGCCCGGTGGTCTGCCCATCCTCATCACCGGGCAGGTGGGGACGGGCCGGGGTTATCTTGCCAGCCTGGTCTTTGAGTATGCGGTCAACTCCGGCTTGCTAGCATCGGGACAAAGGCTCCAGGCATTTTGCTGCGGGGAGTACGAGGACCCCCAGCTGGCGGCGTCCGCCCTGTTCGGCGGGGACGGCAGGGACAACATCGGGGCCCTGCGCCGGGCCGCCGGCGGGATGCTCTACATCGCCGACGTGCAGTGCCTGGGCCGGGACGCCCAGGACAGGCTGGCCCAATTTCTGGACGACGGGGGGTTCCGGGAGGGGACGCCGTCCAAGTCCGCCCCAACGGGCGGCGTCCGGCTGGTCCTGTCCGCCGGGGAGCGGCACGAGGAGAACATCTCCAAAAAACTCCTGCGCCGCCTGCCCGTGGTGATCCGGATGCCCGCCCTCAGCGAGCGCCCGGTGGAGGAGCGGGAGCAGCTCATCCTCCACTTTTTCCGCCAGGAGGCGGAGCGGATGGACCGGGAGGTCTATATCAGCAACCGCGTGTTCAGCACGCTGCTGCAATACGAGTTCCCCGCCAACATCGAACAGCTGAAAAACTGCATCCAGACCAGCTGCGCCAACGGACTGGTCCAGATGAAGGAAGACGACCGGGAGCTGCTGATCTACCTCTACCACCTGCCGGAGTATCTCATGGTGACCACCCAGGTGTCTTCCGAATTCAGCGATGAGCAGCGCAGTATGGTGAACGTGCGCAACTTTGGCCGCAATGCCATGCAGGAGACCGCCGGGCAGTATTACAACAGCATCCTCAGCGAGTACGAGGCGTACCGGGAGCATCAGCGCAGCTTGGACGAGCTGCTGGCCGGTCTGGACCAGACCATGGGCGACTTTTTTGACTACCTGTTTTTCTCCAAGCGGTTTGCCAACGCCAAGTCGGACGCCCTCCAGCGGGTGATGGAGGCCGTGTTCGACTCCATGACCGACAAATATTTCATTCATCTGCCCGCCCATTTCGCCGACGCCTTTTCCCGCTGTCTCTACCTCCAGATGCGCACGGAGGCCGTCAGCCGGGATATCCGGGTGGCGGGGTGCCTGGAGCTGCTGATCCGGCAGTTTCCCAGGGAGACAGTGCTGGCGGATGAGATCTCCCGACGGGTGGAGCAGAGCCTGGATATCTCGGTCAACGGTATGAGCCAGCTGCTGCTCATCCTGGGCCTGCGGCAGTACAGCCAGAACGTGCGCATGGACGCCATCCGGGGCATCATCATCTGCCACGGGTATTCCACTGCCAGCAGCATCGCCAGCGTGGCCAACCGGCTCAATGCCAGCCGTGTGTTCGAGGCCATCGACATGCCCATCAACGTGTCCATCCAGGAGACCGCCGCCCGCTTCAAGCGATATATCAACCATGTGCCCGGCCCGAAGGATGCGATTTTATTGGTAGACATGGGTTCCCTGGAGGATATGCACACCCTGCTCAACGGGCAGACCAACCTGAACCTGGGGATCATCAACAATGTCTCCACGGCGCTGGCCGTCCATGTGGGCGGCATGATCCTGGAGAAGCTGCCCATGCGAGAGATCCTGGAGACCGCCAGCCAGGCCCATGTCAGCACCTTCAAGCTGGCCCAAAGCCGTCCCAGGAAGGCGGCGGTGCTGTTCGTCAGCGAGGCGGGGGTCACGGTGGCCCGCCGGATGGCGGAGCTGTTCAACAGCAGCCTGCCTCGGCGGATCGAGGTGGAGTTTCTCAGCTATGACTACCTCCAGCTCAAGCAGGCGGAGGGGATCCGCGAACTGAAGGCGAAGTACGAGGTCCTGTTCGTCTCCGGCACCATTGATCCGGAGCTGGACGAGGCGGTCTTCATCCCCATGGAGGACATCATCTCCTTCCGGGAGATCAAGCGGCTCAACCGGGCGCTCACCCGCTATATGCAGCAGGAGGAGATCGAGGAGTTCAACCAGCGGCTGCTGAAAAACTTTTCCCTCCAGAACGTGGTGCAGTACCTCACCATACTCAACGCGGACAAGGTGCTGGACCTGACCAACGTGGCCCTGGACCGGCTCCAGCGGATGCTGCGCAGGAAGTTCTCCGCCCAGACCGTCATCGGGCTGAACATCCACATCTGCTGCCTGGTGGAGCGGCTGGTGACCAAGACGCCCATTGAGACCTACACCGACCAGGAGGTCTTCGAGCGGGAGCAGCGGCCTTTTATCGACATGGTCCACGAGGCGTTCCAGGATATCCGGACTCACTATCGGGTGGATATCCCCATCAGCGAGGTGGCCTATATCCATGATTATATCATCCGTGACAGCGGCACCAAAAGGCAGGGAGGCGAACCATGAAGCTGCGTGACCGCATCGCCGGGATGAACTCCCATTACCGATATTATACCCTGGAGGATTTTTTCCAGCGGCTGGAGCAAAACGGCATCTGCCGAGCCGAGCTGTGGACCTGCGCCAGCCATTTCCGATTGGATGAGCGCGGCTGGCAGGCCACTGGGCCCGTCAAGGCCTTGGCCCGGGCCCATGGGGTGGAGCTCATCTGCCTCACCCCGGAACAGAATAACCCCAAGCCCTACAATCTGGCCGCCCGGGACCCGGAGCTCATCCGAATGACCTGTAAGTATTTCACCAACGCCATCCGCGCCGCCCAGGAGCTGGAGTGCCCCATGGTGGGGGTCAGCTCCGGCTGGAGCTTTTATTCCGAGCCGGCGGAGGAGGGGTGGAAACGCTCCGCGGCCATGCTCCACGCGCTGGCGGAGGAGGCGGCGGGCCGGGGGGTGACCCTGGTGATGGAATCGCTGCTACCCCGGGAGACCAGACTGGTAAACACCCTGGAACGTGCCAGGCGGATGCTCCAGGAGGTGGCCTCCCCCGGACTGAAGGCCAATCTGGACTTGGGTTCCATGGCCGCCGCCGGGGAGAGCGTCCAGCGGTGGTTTGACACCCTGGGAGCGGATGTGGTCCACTGCCATTTTGTGGACGGCCGCCCGGCGGGGCATCTGGCCTGGGGCTCGGGAGACCGGGACCCCGGCGCCGATCTGGACGCGTTCCGGCGCAACGGCTACGGGGGGTATTTCACCCTGGAGCTGCTGGCGGCGGACTACTACGAGCGGCCCTGGGAGGCGGACGCCCAAAGCCTGCGGACACTGGCCCCCTGGCTGGACCTGGATATGGGACCCACAGGCCGGACGGCCTGAGACGAGTTAGCAGCGCAAAACTGGGAGGAAAGGAGGGAGAGCCGATGAAGCGATTCGTCATCGCGTCCCACGGCAATTTTGCCGCCGGGATTTTGGATTCCGTAGAGCTCATCATGGGCAGGCAGGAGAATTTTGAGCCGCTGTGCGCCTACCGCGACGGGGAAAACGACATCAAGGAACGGGTCAGGGCGCTGATTGAGGGGAAGGCCCCGGAGGACGAGCTCATCATCGTCACCGACGTGTTCAAGGGCAGCGTGAACAACGAGTTCATGAATTACACAGACCGGAAGGGTGTCCATGTGGTGGCGGGCATGAACCTGAGCCTGCTGCTGGAGCTGGTGGTGAATCAGGACGAGGACACCGACGTCATGCTCCGGGAGGCCATCAAGACGGCACAGGAAACCATCGTCTACTGCAACGACAAGGCCGACGTGCAGGACGAGGATTTTTGAGAAAGGGAGTGAGCACATGATCAAACTGCTGCGGGTGGACCACCGCCTGCTCCACGGGCAGGTCGCCTTCTCGTGGACCAACGCCCTGGGCATCGACTGCATCCTCATCGCCAACGACGGCGTGCCCAAGGACGACCTGCGCAAGACCACGCTGAAGCTCAGCAAACCCAACGGCGTCAAGCTGGTGATCAAGACCGTGGACGACGCCGTGGCCGCCATCAACAGCGGCGTGACGGACAAGTACAAGCTGTTCGTCATCGTGGAGAGCATCCACGACGCCAGGCGCATGGTGGAGGGCTGTCCCGCCGTCCGGGAGGTGAACCTGGGCGGCACCAAAAAGACGGAGGACAAGCGGGCGCTGAACAAGTTCATCTTCGCCACCCCGGCCGACGTGGAGGACATCCGCGCCATGGTGTCCGCCGGGGCGGAGGTGGAGCTGCGCCAGGTCCCGTCGGACGGCAAAGTGAAGGCACAGGACGTGATTTGAGGAGGGGAAGATCATGATTGTCAAAGCGATCCTGCTGGGGCTGATCGCGTTTTTCGGGAAATGCGACCTGGCCACCGGCACCAACATGATTCAGCGGCCCATCGTGCTGGGTCCGCTGGTGGGGCTGGTGATGGGCGACCTCCAGGCCGGCATCACCATCGGCGCCACGCTGGAGCTGTTTTTCCTGGGGGCCGTGTCGGTGGGCGCGTACATCCCGCCCAACGTCATCGTGGGCGGCGTGCTGGGCACCGCCTTCGCCATCAGCACCGGCCAGGGCACCGAGGCGGCCATCACCCTGGCCATGCCCATCGCCCTCATCGCCCAGGCCATCGACAACCTGCTGTTCAGCGTGGTGCGGCCCCTGCTGGCCCAGGTGGCCGACCGCTGCGCCGCCAAGGGCAACGCCCGGGGCGTGTGTATCATCCATCTGTGCACCGGCTTTTTGACCTGCACCGTGCTGTTCCTGCTCACCTTCCTGGGCTTTGCCATCGGCAGCGGGGCCATGGAGTCCTTCCTGAACCTGATTCCCGCGGTGGTCACCAAGGGGCTGGGCATCGCCACCGGCCTGCTCCCCGCCCTGGGCTTCGCCATGCTGGCCCGGATGATCATGAGCAAGAACGTGATCCCCTATTTCTTCCTGGGCTTCGTGCTCTCCGCCTACTTCAAGGTCCCTGTGGTGGGCATCGCCATCATCGGCCTGATTATCATTTTCGCGTCGGTGGACTTCAAGCCCAAAGCCCAGGCCCAGGCGGTCAATACAGTGGAGGTGGACGACGATGACTTCTGAGAAAAAGCTGAGCAAACAGGATATCCGGGGGCTGTTCTGGCGGTCCCTCCCCATGGAGTTCTCCTGGCACTATGAGCGGCAGATGCACATGGGCTTCTCCTTCATGATGGCCAAGATCCTGACCAAGCTGTACGGAAACGACCAGGAGAAGCTGTCCGCCGCCCTCCAGCGGCACATGGAGTTCTTCAACTGCACCCCGGCCCTGAGCAGCTTCGTGGGCGGCATCGTCGCCTCCATGGAGGAGAAGAACGCCAACGACGAGGACTTCGACACCTCCTCCATCAACACCATCAAATCCGCCCTGATGGGCCCCCTGTCCGGCATCGGCGACTCCATCATCCTGGGCACGCTGCGCATCCTGGCCGTGGGCATCGGCACCTCCCTGGCCCTCCAGGGCAGCATCCTGGGCCCGCTGCTGTTCCTGCTGGTGTTCAACGTGCCCAACTACCTGCTGCACTATCTGGGCGCGGTGAAGGGCTATGAGCTGGGCGCGGGCTTCCTGGAGAAGATCCAGAAGTCCGGCCTGATGGAAAAGTTCATGTTTGCCGCCGCCCTGCTGGGCGTCATGACGGTGGGCGGCATGACGAGCGAGCTTGTGGTGGTCTCCACGCCGCTGACCATCGGCGTGGGGGAGACCGCCAGCGCGGTCCAGGGCATTCTGGACGGCATTATGCCCGGTATGCTCAGCCTGGCCGTCATGGGCGCCTACTACAAGCTGCTGGAAAAGAAGGTGAGCGCGGTGTGGCTCATCGTCGGCACCGCCATCCTGGGCATCATCTGCGCGCAGTTCGGCATCCTGGGCTGACCCGGCCTGCCGGTAAACCATCCACAACGACATTCAAAATAACAAAGGGGAGCGATCACCATGCTTAAGTTCAACGAGACCGACTACCGCACCAACCTCCAGGCCCAGATCGAGGCCATCGCCGACGGCAAGAAGATCGCCGACGAGATCGCCAAGGAGGGCTACAGCAACATCTTCTTCGTGGCCGTGGGCGGCACCGTGGCCATGATGATGCACTTCGGCGAGATCGCCAAGCAGTACACCAAGACCCCCGTCTACGTGGAGCACGCCGCCGAGATCGTCCTCACCGGCCACTCCCAGCTCAGCAAGGACTCCATCGTCATCATGGGCTCCAAGTCCGGCGACACCAAGGAAACGGTGGCCGCCGCCAAGTGGATGAAGGAGCAGGGCATCCGGGTGGTGTCCATGGTCATCGACCCCAGCAGCCCCCTGGGCCAGCAGAGCAAGTGGTGCATCCCCCTGAAGGTGTTCAAGGGCGTGGAGTACGAGTATCTCAATATGTTCGGCGTGTTCTACGGCCTGCTGGCCAACAAGGGCGAGTTCCCCCGTTTCGACGACTTCGTGGCCCAGCTCAAGGCCCACCTGGCGGACGGCCTGGTGGCGGCCCAGACCCGTTTCGACGCCGAGGCGGCGGCCATCGCCAAGAAGTACTACACCAGCCCCTACATGATGTGGCTGGGCGAGGGCGAGCTGTGGGGCGAGGTGTACCTGTTCACCATGTGCATCCTGGAGGAGATGCAGTGGCTGCGCACCAAGAGCGTGAAGTCCAGCGAGTTCTTCCACGGCACCCTGGAGCTGGTGGAGAAGGATATGCCCGTGTTCCTGGTGAAGAGCGTGGGCAAGATGCGCTGCATCGACGACCGGGCCGAGCGCTTCCTGAAGGAGCACACCGACGAGCTGGTGGTGGTGGACGTGAAGGACTACCTCATCGACGGCATCGACGAGGAGTTTGCCCCCCTGGTTTCCCCCCTCATCTCCACCGCTTTGCTCAACGGCCGCCTGTCCAAGCACTTTGAGGCCAACACCGGCCATGACCTGGATATGCGCCGCTACTACCGCCAGTTCGACTACTGATCTGACAGATTTCATTACTTCGATGCCCGAACGGGGGAGGGGATACGCCCCTCTCCCGTTCCGCTTTTCTGGGAGGTCGTATCCGTGATCAAAGGGATCGTATTCGATATGGACGGCGTGCTGGTGGATACCGAGGGCTTTTACCAGCGGCAGCGGGAGTCGTTCCTCCGGGAGCGGGGCATCCCCTTTGAGGAGGGGCGGGACTTCTCCGGCTGGAACGATCAGGCGGTGTGGGAGGCCATCGTCCCCGGCGACCCGGCACTCCAGAAGTCCCTTCTGGAGGAGCACCACAAATATTACCAGGCCCACCCCATCCCCTTTGCCGAGTTGGCAAATCCCCAGGCAAAAGCTGTGCTTTCCGCGCTAAAAAGCAAAGGACGCAAAACCGCTATCGCGTCCTCGTCGGAAAGGGCAGCCATCCTGAGCATGATGGAGGCAGTGGGGTTAAATGGATTGGTGGATTTTGTCATCAGCGGGATGGAATGCGCCGCGTTCAAGCCAGACCCGGATATCTATCGGCGATGCATGATGGCGCTGGAATTGAGGCCAGACGAGGTAATTGTAATCGAGGATTCGCCGGTGGGGATTTCAGCTGCCCGGAACGCCGGACTTCGGGTCTTTGCTCTGCGCCCCCGGCATGGAGAGCATCTGGACCAAAGTGCCGCCATCGCAATTCTACCGGAGCTTCGGCGGGTGCTGGAGCTTTTATAAACTTTCAAGAAGGGAGATCCTGACATGAAACAGTTTATTTACACCATCACCGACCCCGTGGGCATCCACGCCCGGCCCGCTGGCCTGCTGGTCAAGGCCGTCAAGACCCTGGACAGCACCGTTACCATCGCCAAAGCGGACGGCAAGTCCGCCGCAGGGACCAAGCTCATGGCCTTGATGGGTTTGGGCATCAAACAGGGCGAGACGGTCACTGTCATCGTGGAGGGAGCGAACGAGGAGGCCGACGCCGCCGCGTTGGAGCAGTTTCTCAAGGATAACTTGTAAGTAAACGCCGCGCAAAAGGGGCGTCCGCCCGGCAGCGGACGCCCTAAATCATATTTTAGGAGGGAAAATCATGATTTTGATGCAGGGGAAAGGTGTTTCCAAAGGCGTGGTGATGGGAGCCATATATTTTTACCAGCGGGGGACGGTGACTGTGTCCACCGCCCAGGCGGCCGACCTGGAGGAGGAGAAGCGCCGCCTGGAGGAGGCCAAGGAGAAGTCCATGGAGCAGCTCAACGTCCTGGCGGACAAGGCCCGGGGGAAGGCTGGCGACGAGTCCGCCATGCTCTTTGAGACCCACGCCATGTTCGTGGAGGACGAGGATTTTGTGGACTGCATGAATAACGCTTTGGAGGAAGAGCAGTGCACCGCCGAGCGGGTGGTGGAGATCGCCGGGGAGCAGTTCGCCGCCATGCTGGCCGCTATGGACGACGCCTATAGCAGGCCCGCGCCGCCGACATCAAGGACGTGGCCCGGCGCATCCTGAACAACCTGATGGGCGTGGCGGAGGGCGGCATTGACTCCGAGGAGCCGGTGATCCTGGCCGCCGACGCCCTGGCCCCCTCCGAGACCCTCCAGCTGGACAAGAGCAAAATCCTGGGCTTCATCACCCAGGGCGGTTCCGGCAACAGCCACACCGCCATCCTGGCTCGGACCATGGGCATCCCCGCCATCTGCGGCCTGGGCGATTCCCTCAAGCAGGAACTGAACGGGCGTCTGGCCTACATCGACGGCGAGACCGGCAAAGTTGCCATCGACCCGGACGACCTCACCCTCACCGCCTTCCAGGCCAAGTACGAGAAGCAGCAGGAGATGAAGGTCCTCATGGAGACCATGAAGGGTCAGGAGGACGTGACCCTGGACGGGCGGCACATGATGGTCTACTGCAACATCGGCTCCCCGGAGGACGTGGCGGCGGTGCTGTCCAACGACGGGCAGGGCATCGGCCTGTTCCGCTCCGAATTTTTGTATCTGGCCGCCAGCGACTACCCCACTGAGGAGGAGCAGTTCCAGGCGTATAAGGAGGTCGCCGCCGCCATGGACGGAAAGCGGGTGGTCATCCGCACGCTGGACATCGGCGCCGACAAGCAGGTGGGCTATTTCGAGCTCCAGAAGGAGGAAAATCCCGCCCTGGGCGTCCGGGCCATCCGCATCTGCCTGAACCGCCCCGAGGTGTTCCGCACCCAGCTTCGCGCCCTATACCGGGCCTCCGCCTACGGCAAGATCGCCATCATGTTCCCCATGATCACCTCCTTGTGGGAGGTCCGGGAGTGCAAGCGGGCCTGCCAGAAGGTGATGGCCGAGCTGGACGCCGAGGGCGTCCCCTACAACAAGGACACCGAGGTCGGCATCATGATCGAGACCCCTGCCTCCGTACTGGTGGCGGAGGAGCTGGCCCGGGAGGTGGACTTCTTCTCCGTGGGCACCAACGACCTGACCCAGTACACCCTGGCCTGCGACCGCCAGGCCAACGACCTGGGCAAGTTCTTCGATCCCCACCACCCCGCTGTCCTCCGGGCGCTGAAGCTCGCCACCGACGCCGCCCACAAGGCGGGCATCTGGATTGGCATCTGCGGCGAGCTGGGGGCGGACCTGACCCTGCTGGAGACCTTCCTGGCTATCGGCATCGACGAGCTGTCTGTGTCCCCCTCCTCCGTCCTGCCCCTCCGGGCCGAGATCCGCAAATCTGTTGCTAAAACATGCACATTAGAAAAACTGGGGTGTTGATCTCTCAAAGTATGGGGAACTGTTTTATACAGCAGCTCCTATGGATAATGAGTCCACCAATCATAAGGAGAGACTATTGGGACTGCCTTAGCCACGCCTCAAACTCCTCCAGCGTGATCCTCCCCTCCTCGCACTCAGTCTTTTTCTCTCTGGCCTTCTCGCCCCAGGTATAAACCTCCTCCGGCAAGACCTTCCCCGCCTTGATCCAGGCGAACCGCTTCTTGTATTCCCTGCGGTAGAGCTTGAACGCCTCGTCTGTGCTCTTGTTTTTCGTCCACAGCGCGATAGCGCCCACGTCCTTGCAGGTGCGGCCCTTCTTGTCAAGCACGCGGTCGCAGTACTCGGCGGTGGAGCGTCCCTGGATGGCAAAATACTTGCCGCAGTTCTTGCACACCCGCAGACGGGTCTCCCGCTTTACGCACTCCCGGAGGTGGAAGTCGATGATGCCGTAGATGCTGTCGGGGTAGAGCACATCGGTGAAGGTCCTATCGTCTGCGGCCTCAAAGCTCAGGGGCTGGCGCTCAAATTGGAAAGGCTCCGAAGGGTCCTCAAAACGGCGGGTCATTTTGTACTGCTGGTAGTAGTCCGCCATCCGCTCTGACATCGGTCCCTTCTCGCCGTCCATGTTCAGCGCGTGATCGAATAGGTCGATGATCTGCCGCTGAGTCTCGCGGACATATGCGGGGATGCGGGTGACGCGCTTGCGGGGAAGCCATTCGCTGCGATCCTCACCGCCGTTGGCTTTCAACTCGGCAAACCGCCAGCGCCACTCCAGGCGCACCAGTTCAAAGTACACGTGGACGCGGGCCAGCTCGTCTAAACCCTCCAACGCCTCTTGCACATACCGCTCATCCTTGGTCGGCAAAAATTCGCGGATAGCCTTGTTGATCCGCTTGACCAGCAGATCCAGCTTGTCCGTGTCCAAATACAGAAGCGACAAAAGACTTTCCGGAAACGGGAAGTCTTTTTTCGTGAGCGTAGACTGCCCACGGAGTTCAAACTCGCTGCGTTCCAGCTGTGTCAGCGCGTCCACGCTGTACTCGTAGTGCTCCCGCCCGTTGGCGATGTAGGTTTTGAATGTGTAACTGTATTCCATAAGCCCTCCTCGAAAATAGACCAATCACTATATCTACATAAAATTAGACTTGACACGGCGTGCAAAATCTGTTAGACTCATGCCGTAGACCAGCCGGAGATGATGATAACGATAAGTCCGAATAAAGTCTACACTATAGCAGAAGAAAAGTCAACGGGGAAAACACGCATAGGAGGTACAATGATTTTAGGAGAACGATTTTTCAAACTCAGCAACGCACTGTTCTGCTACCACCTGACGCCGATCCAGTTCACGGTGTACAGCTTTCTGGTGAGCAGTGCGGGACAGAAGGAGAAGTGCTGGCCGTCCATGAAAACCATCGCGGCGAACTGCCGCTGCTCTGAGACAGCGGCGCGGGAGGCCGTCGCCGTGTTGGAGCAGCAGGGATTCATCCGGCGGGTCAAACGATTCCAAGACCGGCCCAACGGCAGCGTCCGCCAGACCAGCAACGCCTACTACATCCAGGAGCCGCCCCCGCTCCCCGCCACCCGTGGGCATCTCTCCGCGCGAGGCGGCGGGGTGATTTATGAACAAGACGAAGGAGAACGATTAAAACCCTCCGCCGCGGGGCAGTTCTCAGGGTGAGGAGCAGCGATTTGGACAAGCAAGACCAGGTGCCCCAGAGATGGAAGTTTTTTGTTTTCCCTGCCGGGAGCGACGCCAAACCGCGAAGGCCCCTGCTTCGCGTTGTGAGCGCCCGTGTGGCTCTCCCAGGGCAGAAGTAACACCCGTGCCCCTCCATCCTCTGAAACGCGGTGTTGCGCCTGTGTGGGCCGCTGTCGCGGAATGGGGCCGGGGCCGCCGAGGGCAATGCAGACGTTCGATTTTTGTGCGGGATAAAGGCGGGTGGTCGCTTTGCGCCCTCCCGCCGGGAAACACCGCCCCGCAACGCGGGTCGGGGCTTCGATGGAGGTGGTCGGTTTTCAGCCTTTTGGCTGTGAGGGGTGGTCGAAACCCTCAAAAATCTAAAGATATGCCCATAACTGGCCGCTTTCCAAGGTGGTCGTTCTGGGTGGTCTATCAAAATTCAGGAGGTAAAAATGTCCCAAAATACAAACATAGCTGTTGAACACGAGAAGAAAGAACGCATCCCAGCGTGGCTCTACCCGTCCACGCTGAAGGCGATCGACAAAGCGATGTACCAGGCCAACTGCAAAAGCCGGAGTGAGTTTTTAGAAAACGCAGCGCAGATGTACGCCGGATACATCTCCGCGGACAGCGCCGTGGAGTATCTCCCCGCCGCATTGGTGTCGGCCTTTCGTGCCACGGTCCAAGGCAGCGAAACCCGCATCTCCCGCCTGCTGTTCAAGCTCACTGTAGAGCTGAGCATGATGATGCACGTGCTGGCAGCGGGACTGGAGATCGACGATAGCCAGCTGGACGATCTCCGCTGGCGGTGCGTCCAGGAGGTGAAGAAAACTAACGGCGGCATTACCTTCAAGGACACGCTGCGGGAGTATAACAATGGAGAATTTGAATGAAGCAGGCCGTTTACAAAAGTTACGATGAACTGCCGTTGATGCTATCAGTGCCGGAGGTAGCGGCAGTGCTGGGCATCAGCAGGGCAGGGGCCTATGAGCTGGTGCGGAGCGAGGGATTCCCTGCGCTGAAAATCGGCAGCAGAATCGTAGTGCCAAAAGAGAAGTTCATCGGTTGGATCGACACGCAGACAGCGGGAGGTTGACGTCCGCCATGCCAATCGGTGCGGGCGGATAAACTACTCACTGTGCAAAGTGCTTCGTTTGTACCGCTGCTTTTCTCCGAAATACGCTTCTATTTTTCTCGACTTCCCAGCAGTTCTTCGGTATGGTGTTGCTTGCCAAAGGCAACACCATACCGAAGGGAGCTATCATTATGAGAAGCAGAAAAAGAGAAGCAGTCTTTATGGGTATTGGCATCCTCGCCGGCCTCGCTTTGAGCGGCCCCGCCGCCCAGGCGGCTACCAGCATCACAGCCACGCTGAGTACCCAGCCTATCTATGTAGACGGCCAGCGGGTGGACATGATCGCCTACGCCATCGGCGGCAATAACTATGTCCGCCTCCGGGACGTCGGCAGGGCGGTAGACTTCGGTGTGACCTATGATGCCGCTACAAACTCCGTCTACATCGACAGCAGCCAGCCCTACTGGGAGGAAACCTCAACAGTACCGTCCGCCCCCACGGAAGAAAGCGTGCAGGCCGCCCTGGCGCAGCTCCGGGAAACCTATCCCACCGGGACGGTGTTCCCAACACCCTACCGCTCCACCAGCGGCGGCCCCTACAGCCGGGGCATCCATTGCTCCGGCTGGGCCACGCTGTGTTCGGATGCTGCCTTTGGGTGCCTTCCATGGCGGAGGATCAACCGCCCAAGCTGGGAGCAGCTCAGACCCGGCGACCTGGTGGAGTATCAAAATGACCAGTCTTATCATGTGGTAGTCGTGGTAGACAAAACGGATGAGTACATCAAGGTCACCGAGAGCGGCCTCAACAACCATGCCCGCTGGGGCGGGCAGTATTTCCGCTGGTGGCTGGAGAAGCAGCCTGGGTATACGCTGTACACACGCTACCCGGAATAAGCGGGCGCTCAAACACAAACGGTCGGCGCTTCACGAGTGCGGAGCGCCGACCAACCTCTTTTCCCCGTGTCCGCCCCTGTAAGGCAGTTTGCGCCCATCCTGTGGGTTGGGTGGGATCCCCGTACACCTTGCGTAGGTGAAACGCGGTGTCGACCCCTTTGCGGGCTGCTGTAAGCGGCTGCAAATTGCACCAGTGTGTACAAAGAAGAACCCAGCGGAATATCGCAAAAAATATGTGTCTGATTTGATAACTCTCACCGTTGACCATGGATATTCCCGCCGACCTGTGGTATGGTGTGTCGCTACAGGAGGCGAGAACAATGCGAAATACTTTGGAAGATCTCTACTATGGCAATATCACACCCAACACGCAGGACATGGCGCCCAATTCAGAGCTGAAGCGGGCAACAGACCGGGTGGCCCGGTTTGAAAAGCAGCTCACGGAGAGGCTCGACGAGGCTGGCCAAGCGGTCTTGGCAAAGCTGATCGAATCGCAACAGGAGATCGACAGCATCACCGCCCTGGAGAATTTCATCCTTGGTTTTCGGCTGGGCTCTCGAATCATGGCCGAGTGCATGGATGACAACGACGGCGATATAAAATACGGAGGTGAATAACTACGGCTAAGAAAAGAGCAAACGGCGAGGGCAGCTTGCGAAAGCGTTCCGATGGCCGCTGGGAGGGCCGATACACAGCCGGCCGCGATCCGATAACGGGCAAGGCCATCTACAAAAATGTGCTGGCCAAAACACAGAAAGAATGCAAGGAAAAGTTGGAGCGGGCCATTGAGAAAAACGGAAAGGTGGATATAGTCCGCAGCGGCAAATACACGGTGGCCGAGTGGGTGCGGTTATGGTTTGAAACCTACTCCAAACCGTCCATCCGGGAGCAGACGGCGTACTACTACAACAACTACATCGAGAAGCACATCGTCCCCGGCATCGGCGGCATCAAATTGGATAAGCTCACTACCCTGCAAATCCAGCAATTCTACAACAAGCTGAAAACCTCCGGGCGGGTTCAACGGTATGAACACATCGAACTGAAGGACAAGGGCCTGAGCAACCGCTTCATCCGAGGTGTCCACGGCGTCCTCAATTCTGCACTGGAACAGGCGGTGAAAGAGCGGCTCATCACCTCCAATCCGGCAGAGGGGTGCAAGCTCCCCAAAATCGAAAAGAAGGAGATGAAGGTGCTGCTCCCGGAGCAGATCGGAGCCTATCTCCAGGAAGCCAACAGGCGCGGTCTCCTCCCGGCTTACTACCTGGAGCTGACCAGCGGCCTGCGCCGGGGCGAACTGCTTGCCCTTCTCTGGACTGACCTTGACGTGGAAAACATGGCCGTCTCTGTGACCAAACAGGTGAACCGCGTCAATGGTCAGCTGAAAGTGAGCCAGCCCAAGACCAGCAACTCCATCCGCACCATCCCCATCCCGAAGCAGGCGGTGGATCTGCTCATCCTGGAGCATGAAAAGCACCCGGACAATCCGTATATGTTTCCCTCGCCCAAGACGGGGACGATGTACGACCCGGATTCCTTCCGGCATACCCACGAGAAGATCTTGGCGGCAGCAGGGATCGAGCATATCCGCTTCCACGACTTAAGGCATACTTTCGCAACCCTGTCGCTGCAGAATGGAGTGGATGTGAAAACCTTGTCCAACACTCTGGGTCACTACAGCGCGGGGTTCACGCTGGACACCTACACCCACGCCACCCAGCGGATGAAGCGGGAGGCAGCGGACACCATCGGCAGCGTCATCGACCAGGCGATGTAAGTGAGCGGAGCGCAGAAAAGGGCAGAAGTAGACGAGAATCTTCTCTCTGCTTCTGCCGCTCCGTTTCTCGGGTAATCTTTTGACAGTTCTATATTGAAACGGTTGCTGAAAAAGCGAGTGGTAACCCATTGTTTGCAGTCTCGTCTGATGATATAATGGCTGACCAAGGAGGTATGGAATATGGACTGGAAAGATAAATTTATAGAAATGTTTATGGCAGGCGATTTAAAAAACTTTTCTGCTGCCCTTGAGTTGAAGCGAGAACATATTCCAAAGCGATTATACCGCTATCGATCTGCAATGAACTGCCCAAATATTATTGAAGAAATTTGTGAAGGAGAGATATACCTTGCCCATCCAGATGATATGAATGATCCATTTGATGCGTGTTCGTTGATGGGAAGCAGACAGCCTGCACACTATTTCTCAAACCAAGAAACATTTCGAAGCGGTCTGCAGCAGCATTTTGGCGACGAGATTTTGGAGCAAATATTTCAAAGCCCTAACTGGTATGATGAGTTGATGCATTTGGTTGCCAGCGAAAGCGCACCAAATAATACGGCAGAGCAAGAAAAAATTGTGCAAGCATTGGTTTATGTTTCTATGAAGGCTTTGGCGGATGTCAATAAATCATTTAATAAAATGGTTCATATGTCATCACGGTTTGCTTGCTTTACAACAAAGCCAGATAATCTGCCTATGTGGAATCACTATGCACAAAGCTGTAGTGGGGTTTGCTTGGAATATGATCCACAGGATATTACGAATGCCTATACGATTAATCGCTTATTTCCAGTACTCTATGTGGATAAACTGCCTGATGTGGTAGAAAGAACGCTTGGAAAGCAAGAGAGGGAATTTGGGTTAATGGATTACTTCTTGATTCATAAATTAAAAGACTGGTCTTATGAAAATGAATGGCGGCTGATTTATAATGTTGGATCATGGTATTTTGCACCAGAAGATGTGCCAGAATCGTTTTGGAAGCAGGGCAAAAAAATTCAGTTTGTCCGACCAAAACGTGTTTTGTTGGGTCCAAAAATTGAGGAACAGTATGAAAAATTGATTCAAGATGCCAGTGGATATTATGAAATCCCAGTAGTAAAGATGCTCTGTACAGAATATGGTCTACAAGAGATTTCTGAGACTCAGAGAGATAAAACAACCCCATTGCCCCAAAGGTAACAAGCAGGAGCGGCCGGGAGATTCCTGGCCGCTCCTGCTCGCTTCACTATGTTCCGCCCACCATCTGCTGGGGGGAACCCTCCCTACCAGCCGGTGGGGTAATAGAACAAGACGAAGGCAGAACAAGTAAAATACCCTCCGCCATCGCTTATCCCTTCATGTCCTCCGCACGGGCAACCTGTTTCTCCCACGTCTTTTCTGTCTGCCCTCTAAGAAACTCCCGCAACGGAGCCAGCTCCTGCCGGGCATCCCACGCCTCCAGCGCGTCGTAGTACTCCTTTCGATCCTCCTCATGGATGATGATGGGAGGGTGCCCATGGAGGACAAGCAGATAATTCATCGCCAGCCGCCCGACCCTCCCGTTGCCGTCCGCGAAAGGGTGGATGTTCTCAAATTTGGCGTGGAAATATGCCGCCGATGTCAACACATTTTCCGAAGTCACATCCCGCAATTCTTCCAGCAGCTCCCGCATCTCGTCCGCCACGTCTTCGGGGGCAGCTCCGACTTCCTCACGACCCGTCACATAGTCGTGGTGTTTGTACTCACCGGGGTGTTCCCCCAACTGCCGGCGCCGTGTGTCATAGGTGTTTTGGGTCAAGCCGAGCTGGAGCTCCTTGATGAACGTCTCATCCAAAAGCCGGCGATCTCGAAACGCGCACAAAAACAGCTCGTAGGCTTCTTTGGCGTTGCGGATTTCAAACAGCGTTCGCAGATCGCCGGTGTAGGCGGTAACGCCATCGTGTTCGAAAATCTCCCTGGTATCGTTGTAAGTGATATTGCCATTTTCGATTTTCCCGGAGTGGTACGCAAAGGCGATGCTGAAGGCGTTCAGTGCCTCGGCCAGCTCGGCGTCCGAAGTGATATTTTTGCGCCGCCACAGCTCCAACGCCCTCTCATAGCCGCCCATGGTAACCCCCTTTGCTATCCGCTCCATTGTGTCCTTTCGGCGTCTGGGTCGCGGTCTGGGTCTTGCCTCAATTCAGATTTTGACCCAGATTGATTCTAAACCAAAAAGTGATGAAAAATCCCTAATTTCTTGCGAAATTAGGGATTTTGTGGTGGAGACTACAGAACTCGAATCTGTGACCTCTTGCGTGTGAAGCAAGCGCTCTACCGGCTGAGCTAAGCCTCCA
>ERZ808040.973-NODE-973-length-21369-cov-46.295604_pt1 | contig 21369 bp, 21 predicted proteins | sample MGYA00380191_ERZ808040 | MGnify/ENA primary metagenome ERZ808040 (study PRJEB31490, sample SAMN06133395) | mouse gut metagenome | isolation source: J6 | host: mice | place: China: Chengdu | collected 2015-05 ...
AATCAATGTTCTCTTGTATTTAACTAAATACTAATATTTTAATAACAATGGTTAGATTTTTATCGCACCACTACTAATATGATAATATAATGCAGACAGACTCCCCAAAAGCCGAGCTGCTTTTGGGGAGTCTGTCTGCATTATATTATTAATTACTTATTGTCGCTTAGAAAAAGCAAAGAATCAAGGCTTGTGCGGAAACAACTCGCAGGAACATTGTCAGCGGGTATACGGTAGAGTAAGCTACAGCAGGAGCATCGCTGCCGGTTGAATTGTTGGCATAGGCGAGAGCTGGGGGATCGGTGCATCCTCCTGAGATAAGACCCATGATGGTAAGGTAGTTTATCTTGTAGACGCCTCGTGCTATGAATGACACCACAATAAGTGGCACCAGAGTGATTATGAAGCCCCATATTACCCACCACATTCCGGTGGCATTGAACACAGTCTCGGCAAATCCTTTACCGGATGAGATACCTACGGAGGCAAGGAAGAGGCAAATGCCGAGTTCTCGCATCAGGAGGGATGCTGATGATGAGGTATATGTGACAAGTTTGAATTTATATCCGAATCGGCTTATGAGGATGGCCACGACAAGCGGTCCGCCGGCAAGCCCGAGTTTCATTCCAAAACCAACGTTGATTGACCCGACTATTATACCGAACATTATACCGATAAATATAGTGATAAGATTTGGCTGGTTGAGTCGTTTCATAGAGTTGCCGAGGCGGGTTGCAAGACGCTCTATGTCATTGGGGTCGCCCACCACTGTAAGCCGGTCACCGACCTGAAGTCGGAGCGAGGGAGATGCGATGAGATCTACGCCGGCACGGTTGACTCGTGTGCAGTTGAGTGAATATGCAGTGTGGAGGCGCAGAGCCCCGAGGGCTACACCATTGTATTTGTTCTGTGTTACGACAATGCGGCGTGAAAGCACTGTGCTCTGTACCTCTTCCCAGTCCATCTGGATTTCGTGCCCGATTACGCCCTGGAATTTCATTTCGTCATTTGGCCCGAGCACAGCTATTATTTTATCTCCCACATGGAGTTCGGTCTTGGATGTCGGTATTATCACTTTTCCGTCGGCACCCATGAGGCGTGACACCACGAAGTCGCATTCAAGTATCTGGTGCAGTTGATATAGCGTCTTGCCGTCGATGAGTTTGTTGGTGACTTCGAAAGAGAGAACGAGTGGCTTCTGCTGAGAGCCTTCGATCTCTTCTTCTATTTTGTGGATCTCGTCGTCTATGTTTATACGGTAGACAGCCTTGAGGATGAGCATCGACAATATTATTCCTATCACGCCGAGGGGATAGGCGGCTGCATAACCCATGGCCATTATGTTGATAGCCTCAGTGGTGCCGGCTGTCTGCTGTGCGGCTGCGAGTCCGGGGGTGTTGGTCACCGCGCCTGACATGACTCCGACAAGGGCTGATATGTCGGTGCCACGGTCAATAAAGAATATTGCGAGCACTATGGCTACGTTGAGCACTATTATCAGTACCGCGAGGCAGTTCAGGAGCACTCCTCCTTTTTTGAACGAAGAGAAAAATCCCGGTCCTACCTGTATGCCTATGGCGAATATGAACAGGATCAGTCCGAATTCTCTTACAAACTTCAGGACTTCGGGATTTACTACATAACCGAAATGCCCCATTATTATACCTACGAAAAGCACGAAAGTGACACCCAGCGATATGCCTCCTATCTTGAGCTTACCAAGAAAGATGCCTGCCGCTATCACAAACGAGTACAGCACGAGTGTGCTGGCAAGTTCGGTGTGACCGGGTCCGATAAGGTTAATTAACCATTCCATAAATTGGTGATTATCAATCTTTTTTACTATTGTCGATGCAATTGTTGGAGAGGGGCTGTTTTCGAGGTGCAAAGGTACGATTATTTTCTTTAAATAATGTGATATTCGCCTTACAATTTGTTCGTATAATTTAAAAAAATTTCATTCTGTAGAAAAAACTTATAAAATGCTTAATCATTATAATAAAAATGCGTAATTTTGTGGAATATAATGTATATTCATTCGATGTTATGAATAAAGAATTAGACTGGGGCAACCTTTCATTTGGTTATATTCCAACAGATTACAATGTCCGTTGTTATTTTCGCGACGGCAAATGGGGCGAAATCGAGGTTTCGCAGAGCGAAGAGGTCAATCTTCATATAGCTGCAACATGTCTGCATTACGGACAGGAAATCTTTGAAGGTCTCAAGGCTTTCAGGGGTAAAGATGGCAAAATCCGTATTTTCCGTCTTGAAGAGAATGCCCGTCGCCTCCGCGAGTCAGCCAACGGTGTCCTTATGGAACCTCTGCCTGAAGAGAAGTTCAGAGAGATGGTTATCAAGGTGGTGAAACTCAATGAACGTTTTGTCCCGCCGTATGGTTCGGGTGCTTCGCTTTATATACGTCCTATTGAGCTCGGAATTTCGGCGCAAGTGGGGGTAAAACCGGCAAAGGAATATCTGTTTATGATTCTTGTCACTCCGGTGGGCCCATACTTCAAGACAGGATTCAAGCCGACCAACATATGCATAATGCGTCAGTATGACCGTGTGGCACCCAACGGAACCGGACGATGGAAAGTGGGAGGCAATTATGCCGCTTCTCTTACGGCCGGCGAGCATGCACATGAGCTTGGATATTCTGCTGTGTTGTATCTCGATCCTAAGGAGAAGAAATATCTCGATGAGTGCGGTCCTGCCAATTTCATGGCTATAAAGGACGGGGTCTACATTACTCCGGCCTCTGACTCCATTCTCCCGTCGGTGACCAATAAGAGCCTCATGCAGCTTGCCGAGGATATGGGCATCAAGGTCGAACGCCGCCATATTACTGTGGATGAGCTTGCTGACATAGATGAGGCTGCGGCTGTGGGCACTGCTGCGGTGGCATCTCCTGTCGGTGAGATTGATGATCTTGACACTGGCAAGAAATATGTGGTGTCGAAGAACGGAGAGCCCGGACCGATAACCACCCGCCTCTATGAGACCCTTAATGCAATACGTCTCGGCGAGATCGAGGACAAGCATGGATGGTGCACGATTGTCGAATAATTGTATACTGTCCGCTTCTGTATTTACGTGAAATATCAGGAAATCATAGATAAGTATTACCCGCCGGGAACTTCCCGGCGGGTAATATATATGCTCCATTGCAGTCAGGTTGCAGATCTGGCTGTGGAAATTGCTGTAAAAAAGGGTCTTGATCTGCCCATTGATGAAATACGTGAGGCTGCCATGCTTCACGATATCGGCATATTCCTTACAGATGCCGCCGATATAGGATGTGAGGGCAGTGCTCCTTATATAATGCACGGTGTGTTAGGCGCGGACCTGCTGAGACGGGAGGGGGCTGACGAGAAGTATGCACGTGTAGCGGAGCGTCACACCGGAGCCGGCATTACTGCCGGGGATATAAGTAGACAGAATCTGCCTATGCCCGTGGGGGATTATGTGCCTCACAGCCTGCTTGAACGTCTGATATGTTATGCCGACAAGTTCTATTCGAAGAGCGGAGATATGAAAATAAAACCGCTCGACAAGGTTGTCAGATCGATGGATCGCTTATCCGGCGACACCTTGGAGCGGTTTATGGATATGCACAGAGAGTTCTCTATTTTCGGCGAATGACTATATGGCATGACTCGGTTATCACCATGTCCATACTTATGTCGTGGGGATCAGTGTCTATGCCCTCTTCTATGAGCTGGAAGTCATATCCGACGCCTATTTTTGTGGCTTTGCTGCCTGAGAGCAGGCGGTCATAGTAGCCTTTGCCTCTGCCGACACGGTTGCCTTGGCGGTCATATGCCACTGCCGGCACTACGATAAGCTCTATGTCGTTTATGTCGGTAGTGTCATCACCGGTAGGTTCTTCGATGTGGAATGACCCCAATGACAGCCGGCTCTCGTCGTAGGGAAGTATGTCAAGGTTTACCCCGTTGACTCGCGGCAGGTAGAAATGCTTTCTTGATGCCCAGCGGTCTATGAATTCATGTGTGGACAGTTCGTCGGGCAAGGAGTGGTACATGAGTATCCTGTCGGCGAGCATAAAAGCCGCTGTTTTTTCCAGAATTGAGAAAACTTTTTCGGCTGCCGTACGCTTGTCGGCCTCGTCAAGCATAGTCTTGCGGGCTCTTACCTTGCGGCGTATGTCTTCTTTATTCATTGTCGTTTTTATTTCTGCTATCGGTTATGGGGAATGCCGATCTGCCCGATTTCAAGGCTTCGAGCGCAGAGATTACAGTCGTATCGGTATCATTGAACACTTCGTAGTAACCCTGCACTCCATGTATGTTACGGGCGATCATTGCTTTCAAGGAATTAACAAGCAGATCTCGCGAAAGGTTTATGTAGTACCATCGCGGGGCTACTCCGTTCCTCTGCGCATAGTTTACAAAGTTCTGCAGAAGAGTGTCGTCGTCCGGCAGCAGAGCGAGGAGCTCATGTCCGTTTTTGCTCTTCGATAGGGCGGCTCTGTTGGTGTCGGTATAGTCAAAGGTGAATTTCTGTATCAGTCCGGCGTTTATTACATTTATGTAATAGGATGTTATGCCGGAGGAATCGTTGGGGACGAATATGTCGGGTGTGATACCTCCTCCTCCATACACTTTTCTGCCATGTAGAGTGGTGAATTCAAGCGATTTGTCCTGCTTTATGGAGTCGGCACTGTATAGCTCGCCATGCTCGAAGCGGTTGAGCAGTTCGCGCTCATAGTCAACTCCGGGGGCATATGTCTTCTGGATGCAGCGTCCTGACGGGGTGTAATATCTGGCTATTGTGAGGCGGAGCGCGCTGCTGTCGGGGAGCTCGAGTTGGTTCTGTACGAGCCCTTTTCCGAATGATCTGCGCCCTACTATCAGACCTCGGTCGTTGTCCTGCATGGCACCGGCAAATATTTCGCTTGCGCTTGCTGAGATCTCGTCAATAAGCACTACGATCTCTTTGTCCTTGAATGATCCGGATCCGTCGCTCATTGTGGCGTTGTCGCGTGAGCGGTTTTTCCCCTTTATTGCTACTATCGGGCTTCCTGAAGGCAGGAATTCATTTGCCATAAGTACGGCGTGGTCCATAAATCCGCCTCCGTTGCCGCGGAGGTCGATGATGAATTTTTCAGCACCGTCGGCCATGAGGGTAACCATTGATGTGAGGAATTCGCTGTAGGTGGTCGCTCCGAACTTGTTGATCTTTATGTATCCTATTCCGTTGTCTATGAAGTAGGATGCATCGATCGATGTCACCGGTATGTCATCGCGTTTCACATCATATGGCAGCAGTTTCTTGGCGGTAGGCCTCTTTATACCGAGGTGCACTATTGAGCCCTTGGGTCCGCGCAGATTGCTCATCACCTTGCTGTTGGACCATTTCTGACCGGCTACGAGGGAGTCGTTGATGGTTACTATGCGGTCGCCGGGCAGTATGCCGGCTTTTTCGGACGGCCCCCCGGAGATGACCTCAAGCACATTTATGGTGTCGCCGAGCATGTTGAATGAAATCCCTATCCCCGAGAATGATCCTTCAAGCTCTTCGTTGACACTCTGTAGATCGGATGCGGGTATATACACCGAATGAGGGTCAAGATGGGACATTATTCCTGAGAGCGAGGCCTCAAGGATGCTGTCGGTGTCAATATCATCGACATAATTTTCATCGATGAGTTCAAGGATGGTGTCGAGCTTTGCCCGGGAATCCCATCCGTGGTAGTTGTTGAAGAAGGTTTTGCCTATCCACATACCCCCTACGAGGGCTAACGCCAGAGCCAGGGGCATCCAGACGTCGGGCTTTTTAAGGCGATTGTTCATAAGATATTTGGAGCGTATCTAAAAAACTAATGTTAAATGGTGTCGGGTATGTGCTGACATTCTATTCCTGCACGGTTGAGAAGGTCTATCCCGTCGGTTATGCGGTAGAGTTCGTTGAACACTACTCTGCGTATGCCGGACTGTATGATGAGTTTGGCGCAGTCAAGGCATGGTGAGGCTGTGATATATAGTGTTGCGCCTTCGCTTGAGTTGTTGGAGCGGGCCACTTTTGTTATGGCGTTTGCTTCGGCATGTAGTACGTAGGTCTTGGTGACACCGTCGGCATCCTCGCATACATTCTCGAAACCCGCGGGAGTGCCGTTGAAACCGTCAGAGATTATAGTGCGGTCCTTCACCAGGAGTGCGCCTACTTTTCGACGCTCGCAGTATGAGTTCTCTGCCCATATCCGCGCCATGCGCAGATAACGCTTGTCAAGCAATTCTTGCTTACCGGAAAGATCCATAAAGGTTGTTTCAGATTACGGCGCAAAGGTAAACATTTTTCGTCAACTGTTCAACTCTTTTGCTCTGATTCTTATGTCCTATCTGTTGTTGAGTATCTGTTCGGCGTGGCTTTTGGTCTTTATCTCTTTAGGTGATATGATGCGTGTTACTGTGCCATCCGGCGAGATTATGAATGTGGTGCGGAATGTGCCCATGTATTTGCGTCCATACATGGATTTTTCTCCCCATACGCCGAATTCATTTACGAGCCTGTGGTCAGTGTCGGCTATAAGCGGGAATGGCAAAGAGTTCTTTGCTATGAACTTCTTGTGGGAGTCCTCGCTGTCAACGCTTACCCCTATCACTTGGTATCCGGCGTCAATCAGTGCCTGATAGTTGTCACGCAGATTGCATGCCTGGGCTGTGCATCCTGATGTAGAGTCTTTTGGATAGAAATACAGTGCTATGCTGCGTCCGGGATAATCGCTGCGTTTTACTTCATTGCCGTTCTGGTCGACCCCGAGAATGTCGGGGACTTTGGATCCTATTTCCATAATGAATAATCGATGGTGTCAAGCGGATATGCTTGAACGATATTTGTGTTGGTTACTTATTGTTTGCTGTCTCTTATCGCACTTATGTCCATGCGCCGGTATGCGTCTATGTATGAACCTGGAGTGCAGTTGATTATGTCCACTCCTCTTATGTCGGCATACCTCCTGACTTCATGATGGCTTCGGAATGCGATCTGAAATCTGAGCAGAAGCTCGTGGAGATGAACGTTGCGATACAGTGTCGCCACCCTCTTAAGCTCCTCTTCGCCATCTTTGTAAAAATGTGGCTGTATGCTCACTACTAAATTTTCATCGTTGACTTCAAGTGTCCGCAGCCAGCTATGGTCGGCTCCAAGAAGGATTATCTCTTTGTAGCCGGCCCATATACCGGTCATAATCGCGGGAATAAGCACATTGCGTGGACGTGGGAGCCCTCGGCCTGTATCGAAGGCCATGTTCTTTATGCAGCTGAACCCGTCTACGCCGACTGTGTTGAAGTTCTCGATATGTATGTGGGGATTGTTGATACCTGTGGATGCTGCGGAATATTTTACGGGGAGATAAAGGGTCATGTCCCAGTTGACCTTCTCGTTTAAGTTTCTGAATAGCGCGGTGACGTTGGGATCAGTGGGCGGATTCAGGAAGAAGTGCGGGTCCATGAGAAGATAGAACTTTGGTTTCAGGGCAAGGAACTCGGGGGTGTTAGCTGCAAAATTTACAGCAAGAGTGTCCTCTGACAGAAGTATGTCCATGTCATTCGCGAGATTGTCGGCAAGCGAAGGCCCGTTGCCAAGTATAAGCAGCCTTTTGCCTTTTCGTTCACCTGCCGTTATTGACGGGCGTCGTGACTGTATGGCAAGTTTGACAAGGCTTTTCAGAGATTGTCCTGTCAGGTTCAGGATTTCTGATATTCTATCTGCGAGCATCTGTGAATATGATCTTTTCGATTATAGAACAAAATTACCAAGAATCGTTAATCTTACCAAATAATAAATGGAGCATTTTTGTTATGAGGCAGTTTTTGTAAAATTATGTTGCCGATACTCTTGCTGACGGTCGTACATGAATAGCGCGGTTAAAACTTATTACTTGAAATTACAACAATTTAACCCTCTCAGGTGTTTTAGTGAAAAACAATTAAGGATCTCCACTTCTAAATTTCAGTCATCATGAAAAATATCTCGAATATACTTCTGTTTGTGATGCTTGGCATCTTTGTGGCATTAGGTGCTTGTTCAAGCGATGCGTCAGAGGAAATGCCTTCTGCAGTGGCAAAGTTTACCACACAGTATTTTCCGGGGCTTGGCGTTAAAAGTTTTCAGGAACTGAACGACGGCGGATGTGTGGTGCAGCTTTCCGGGGGGCCTACAATTACATTCGACAGTGAGGATGCATGGAAGGAGATTGACGGCAATGGGGCTGTGCTTCCTCAGGTGCTGATGTATGACCAGCTGCCGACAGAGTTGTATGAGTATCTTCAGGCTACCGAACAGCAGGCCGGAGTGTACGAGATGAAAAGGGATAAGTACTATTACAAGCTTACTATGGTTGACACTGTGATAACGTATGACCGCACCACCGGTAAGATCACTTATCCGGGATCCGCTACGGGGCAACAGGAAAAAGTGTCAGACTAACTGCCCTATAAGTATCAGAGTTATAAGCACTGGGGCTATCCATTTTACGATGAAGTGGATCAGTCCGAGTGCCCTCGAACGGAGCTTGCCATTGTTGGTAAGCTCTTTTTGGAAAAATGATTTCGGGGCAACCCATCCCATATATATGCACATCAGTATGCCTCCTACGGGTAGCATGAAGTTGGTGGTTATGGTGTCGAGAAAATCAAATATTGTGAGTCCTGCTATAGTGTATCCGCTCCACGGTCCTACCGACAGCGAACATATCGGGCTTAATATGAGAAGGGGCAGGGTCACGGTGAGCACTGCGGCAGTGCGCGACATCCCGGCGCGTTTCTGCATGAATGCCACGGACACTTCGGCAAGTGATATAGTGGAGGTGAAGGCTGCAAGGGTCAGCAGCAGAAAGAAAAGTGATGACCATATGCATGTGCCTCCCATTTGGGCGAAAATCTCCGGCAAGGTTATGAACACAAGTGCCGATCCTGCAAGGTTACTGTCCTGAAGGCCGAATGTCATAACGGCGGGGAAGATGATTATTCCCATGAAAAATGCTACCATAAGGTCAAGAAGCGACACGGTCACAGCTGTACGGGTGAGTTTTGCTCCGGCCGGATAGTAGCTCGCATAAGTTACAAGGATGCCCATGGCGAGGCTCAGCGAAAAGAATGCCTGTCCCAATGCGTTGACAACGGTGCCAGGTGTGATTGCCGAGAAGTCAGGCCTGAGGAAAAATTCAAGTCCGGCTGATGCCTTGTCAAGCGACAGTGACACACCGCAGAATATCAGCAGCAAGATGAAAAGCACCGGCATCATTACATTTGACATCCTTTCTATGCCTGCCTGCACGCCTCGCAGCAGCACATATATGTTTGCGGCTATCATTATGACGGTCATGACTATTGGGCGGTATGTACCGGTTATATAACTGCCCATGCGTTCCTTGAATGCGTCCTCTCCGATTGATGCCGATGAGTAGAGGTCGCCTGTCAGGGACTGTACAAGATATTCGAATGTCCATCCTGACACCACCATATAAAAAGACAGAATGAGGTAGGACGCTATGATTGCCAATAATCCTGCGAGCCACCATCCCTTGCGGCCGGGTGTCACTTTGGAGTACACTCCGGTTGCGTCGGATTCGCCTCCTCTGCCCAAAGCGGATTCGGCGGTCATTACTGGTATCCCGAGAAGGAATATACAGATTATATATATGAGCAGGAATGCCGCTCCACCATTGCTTTGCACCTCGGCCGGGAATCTCCACACATTCCCTAATCCTACAGCCGAACCGACTGTCGCAGCGATCAGCCCTATTTTTGATGCGAATTTTGGTGTGTTTGCCATATTTTAATGTGTAGGTAGGTTTACAGAGAGTGTGGAGTTGGTCGTGTCAGCCGTGCTTGGATATCTTGCGTAGCTGAGGTTCGTTTAGGATTTTGATTTTTCGCCCGTCAACGACAATCAGATGGTCGTTGACAAATTGGCTTAGTGTCCTGATTGCATTGGAGGTCGTCATGTTTGACAGATTGGCAAGATCTTCTCTTCCGAGATATATCTTTAGGGTCATGTTGTCATCCTCCTCTACGCCATAGTTGTCAAGCAGCACAATGAGGGCTTCGGCAAGGCGTCCGCGGATGTGTTTCTGAGTAAGATTGACGATTTTGGTGTCCGATGAGCCAAGGTTGCGCGACAGTTCGTGAATAAAGAACATCGCGAGTTTATTATTGTTGGTTATCAGGCTTTCCACCAGTGACATAGGTATTGTAGCAAGAGTGGAAGGCTCAAGAGTGGCCGCGCTTGACACATAGTGCTCCCCTGCGAAATATGCGCGGTAACCGAAATATTCTATGGGCTTTATAAGCCTGATTATCTGACATCTTCCGCCTATGCCGTCCTTATATTTCTTGACTTTGCCTTCAATAAGACACCATAAAAATTCAGGCTCTTCTTTTTCGGCATATATCACCTGATTTTTTCTATAGTGATGGATTGTGAAATTCTCGGCGAGCAAATGTTTTTCATCAGTGCTCAATAAACGCCAAATCTCAGCAAAATCATCAGTCAGTAATTGCTCTATTGTGCTTTTAATCATGAGGCGTGCTGTGAAACTATGTTTTAAAATACGCAAAATTACCTAATTTTTGCCAAAGAAAATTTGCTGTGCGGGTTAAAAAAGATTAAATTGGCATCCCCGTCATTACGATTTATAATATATAAGGTTTCTGTAAGTCGAAAAATGAAGATAAGTTGCCTTTTGTTACTTGTAAATAATAAAGATGTTTCGGAATTTGGAGAATTCTTTAATTATGAGTAACTTTGCACTGCTTTAGAAAAGAGGAAATGCCTTGGTAGTTCAATGGATAGAACGGGAAATTCCTAATTTTCAGATAGGGGTTCGATTCCCCTCCGAGGTACAATTTGTTCGTTCATTTTTTGTTTGTTAGGCCGTCGGTCACATTGTTTGTGGCAGGCGGTTTTTGTTTTGCCCTGTAGCGAATGCTTATATTTCTATCTGTTCGTCGGGCATAAAGTCTCTGACGGCATATGTGTCTGTTATCGAATCCCATAGCATCGGGCTGATGCCTGATCCCGGTCGCTTGGCTGTAAGATTGTCGTCGGTCAGAAGTTCTCCGCGGTGTATGTGTCTTGCGGCTACAATGCTTTTGCGGGCTACTTCTATGTTGGGACGTTCGGTTTCAGTGACAATCTTATGTCCTGATCCAAGCAGCTTTTCTGTCTGCCTGATTTTGAGCACCATTTCCGAAAGTTCCTCCGGGGTAAGGGAGGCTTTGTGGTCAGGTCCGGGCATGGAACGGTCAAGCGTAAAATGTTTTTCTATGATCTCTGCTCCTCGTGCGACGGCTGCTATGGGTACCAATATGCCTTGGGTGTGGTCGCTGTATCCGACTCCGGCACAGCCTAACTCTCTGAGTGAGTCCATAGCACGGAGGTTGACATATTCATATGGGGTGGGGTACTGAGTGGTGCAGTGGAGCAGATATATGTCTTTTTTCGCTATGCCGCCTTTTGCGAGCGCGGTGACAGCATCTCGGACTTCGTTGATTGTCGACATCCCGGTGGAGAGGATCACTCGTCCTCCTTTTGATGCTATCCGCCGCAGATATGGCAGGTTGGTTATTTCTCCTGACGGAATTTTCCAGAAATCCATGTCAAAGGGTGCGAGAAGATCTATCGAACTGAGATCAAAAGGTGTGCTCATGAACCCTACGCCGCATCTGGAGCACTCATCGGCAAGGATCTTGAAGTCATCCCCGTTTAGTTCGAGTGCCCGGAGCATTGTAAGCTGGGTGCCGTCGCCTTTGCAATTCTCTTTCTGATATCGGGCCTGTGGGGCAGTAGCCGACACGAGATTCTCGGCCTTGAATGTCTGGAATTTTACGTAGTCGACACCGGCGTCGGATGCGCGGTGTATCATCTCTATTGCCGTGTCCAATGATCCGTTGTGGTTGACGCCGGCTTCTGCGATAATGATGGTGTGGGGTTGTGACTGCATGTGTTCTGTCATATTTTTTTCGCCGGGATTCCGACATATGTCCCCGGGGTGTTAATGTGATGTGTCACCACTGCTCCAGCTCCGATGGTTGCTCCTGAGCATATGTGCATGCCGGGTTTTACTATGGTTCCTGCGCCTATGTATGTGTTGTCATCTATGGCGGCTCCTCCGCATATTATGGCTCCCGGCCCTATGAATACATTGTTCCCGATATTGCATTCATGCTCAATGATTGCACCTGTGTTGATTATGGAATGGCGGCCGATACTTGCCCCGGTGTTTATCACACATCTGTGAAATATGGCAGTTCCGTTTCCTATATTGGTGTTTTCGGATACTGTTGCTGTCGGTGATGTCACTACCGGAGATGTGTAGGCTTCGTAACGTTCTATCAATTTCGCCCTTGTGTCCAGCCGGCACGCAGGCCCGCTTACCATTGTGACGATAATCTCGTAATCGGAAGGAGGGTAGGATGAAAGAAAGCTGTCGTCATTGCCCATGTAGTGTATGGGCATATCGGGTGACGTATTGATGTCGACATATCCCGCCGCCACATAGGGCGACGGGAGTATGTCAAGCAGCGACAGAGCATGTCCGCCTCCGCCGATCAGAGCTAATTTTTTTGCCACAGAATATATTTTGGCTTGGAGTTTTAGAACAGGTAGGCCACAGAGATTGTCCAGTAGCGGTTCTTGCCTTGTATGCCGGCTTCCTCATAGTCGGATATCGCTTTCACGGCTTTTGTGAGTCCGAGACCATAGCGGGCACTTATGTCGATGTGCTTCACAAGCTGTACGCCTATGCCGAAGTTAAGGGCCCAGTCGACGGATTTGTTACGGAAGTCGTCGGCTATATTGCGGCGGCTTGTGAGGAATGACACACTGGGGCCCACGGCCACATAGGGGAGAAGGACATTGCTGATGACCGGTAGTGAGAAACTGTAACGCAGGTTGAGAGGTATCTCTATATAGTCGCGGTTGTTGCTTGCGTTCACATCACTGGAGTTTTCAGCCATGAATCTTGAGTTGCGGCGTACGTACATGAGCGAAAGGTCTGCGCCTATGCCTATGACGGGCACCTTGAATTCGGTCATTACACCGGCAGTCCATCCGGTCTTGTTGCTTCCGTCGAATGTGCTGTTGTTGAAGTGGAGTTCATTGACTGTGAGTCCCACTTTAGGGCCGAAACGGAAAAGGCCGTCGGCATGAGCGACCGATGCGCTCATCACGAGCAGCAGAGTCAGGATAATGGATTTTACACTTCTCATAATCGTTTAGTTGAAACGTTTGCGTATGGTTTGTTTGATATTTTGTGTGATCCGGAATTGAATTTATAGTATGTTCCTTTTGTTCAGAGCATTCTGATACCTCCGGGCGTTGGCCTGATGGGTGGCATAGTCGGTGGCAAAATTATGGTAGCCGGAGAAGTCCTCTTTCGCGCACATATATATATAATTGTGGTTTGGTGCGTCGAGCACATCATCCATGGCTGAAGCAGTGGGCACTCTTATAGGCCCGGGGGGCAATCCGTCTATCTTATATGTATTATAAGGAGAAGACACCCTAAGATGTTCACCGCGTATGCGTTTTATTTTGAAATCACCGACAGCGAATTTTACAGTCGGATCGGCCTGAAGTTTCATTTTTTTGTTCAGGCGGTTTATATAAAGGCGGGCGACGAGCGGCCTTTCATCCTTTTTTGCAGTCTCTTCCTCTATGATGGAGGCTACAGTTGCGACCTCGACCTTGCTTAGACCAAGCCCGCGTGCTTTTGCTATTCTGTCGTCGTCCCAGAATTTGTCACGATATTCAAGGAGGCGTCTCACCACATTTTCCGGGCTTGCGCTCCAGTAAAATTCATATGTGTCGGGTATAAATGCCGCCGGGTATGTGGCCTGTTTGAATCCATGGGCCGGTAGCACCTCATTGCAGGCATCTAAAAAGTCCTCTGATGAACATTGCAGCTGTGATGATATTTTGTCGGCAAGCTGAGGCATGGTGCGAGTGCCGTTGAATGTCACTTTTACCGGGGTCTGACGTCCGGTGGCAATTCTTCGGGCTATGCCGAGTGCCGTCTGTCCGAAATTTATGCGGTATGCTCCCTCTGATTTCGTCGGATTGCCACCCATGAGTTTCCACATTATATATACGCGTGTTCCCATAGATGAGCCGAGCGACGTCTTCAGACTGTCTTTTACTTGTGAAGGTGACGCGCTGTCGGGTACGTACACCCAATCTCCATCGTCGGCTGTGCCTCCGGTGTACGGTATGAAGGCAAATGCGAAAATAGCCCCGATTGTCACAATTATAGCGATTGCTGTTGTCATGATGCCGAGAGAGTGACGTCTCAGCCATGATTCATCCTTCTTTTTCTTCGCTTTGCGTGTTGCCATTAATCAGTGTCAGCGTAATTTATGGAGTGATGTTATTAAACCTTGTATCTTGTCACGCACCTGTGTAAGCCTGTTCAGGGCCTCCGCTTTTCTGGATACACCGTCACGACTTATCTTTATCTGTTCAAGGGCCGCTTCTATTTTCAACCCTTTGTCATGGACAAGAAACTTTATCATTCTGGCATTCTCAAGATCAGTGGGGGTGTAGAAGCGCGTGCCCCTGTCGTTGCGTCGGGGCTTTAGGATCGGGAATTGTGTTTCCCAGAAACGTAAGGTTGACGCTGCGACACCGATCATCTCTGCCACCTCGCTGATTTTGTAGTATCTTTTACTGGTAATTTGTTCCATAATAAACGGATTTGAATTTACCCTATGCAAAGGTAATAATAATGTGGCAAAATTCCACCCAAAGTTCGTCTCTTGTTAAAAAATGAGGCTATGATTTACCAAATTTTGATTTTTTTCACAGAAAATTGGCAATCCGCCAAAAAAAACATAAAAAAAGTTTGGTATGTCAGTTTTTTGTCTTACCTTTGCACCGTTTTTGAAGCTTAAATATTGTTCAATAATTTAACGAGAAAAAAAGAAAATGAAAAAGTTAGTTTTAGTAGCCGCTGTAGCATTCAGCGCATCTCTTTTCTCTTGCGGTTCTTCTGAGAAGGCTGCACAGGAAGCTGCCGACACTGTAGCTGTTGAGGAGACTGTCGTTGAAGAGGTTGTTACTGTTGATTCAGTTGCAGCTGACAGCGTTGCTCCCGTCGACACCGTAGTAGCCGCCAACTAATTAGTTGCCTACTTGACGTAGAAGGTCCGGATGCACAATATATTGCCGGACTTTTTAAAGGTATCAAGCTGATTGCTCGTACAGATACGAGTGACCAGCTTTTTTAGTTTTATATACTTTGGTGTGGCGTTTATCGTCATGGCTGAGAGACGGGGCGTGGAATTGCTCCGACTCCTTGGCTGTGAACGAAAAAATGTGTAACTTTGTGCCCGAAAATTTTTATTTTGAAAGATAATATAAAACAATCATAATCATGTTGACAGCAAAGGAGATACGCGAATCATTCAAGGAATTTTTCCGTTCCAAGGGTCACCATATAGTGCCGTCGGCTCCGATGGTGGTAAAGGATGACCCGACGTTGATGTTTACCAACGCCGGTATGAACCAGTTCAAAGACATAATTCTTGGCAATAAGGCGGCGAAGTATCAGCGTGTGGCTGATTCGCAGAAGTGTCTGCGCGTGTCAGGCAAGCATAATGATCTTGAGGAAGTGGGTATGGACACATACCATCACACCATGTTCGAGATGCTTGGCAACTGGAGTTTCGGTGATTATTTTAAGAAAGAGGCGATAGATTGGGCCTGGGAGTATCTTGTGGATGTTCTCGGCTTGTCGCCTGACAGGCTTTATGCCACAGTGTTCGAAGGATCGCCTGAAGAAGTGCTTTCGCGTGATGATGAGGCAGCCGGATATTGGGAAAAGCATCTCCCTGCATCCCATATAATAAACGGCAACAAGCATGACAACTTTTGGGAGATGGGCGACACCGGTCCTTGCGGCCCTTGCTCGGAGATACATATCGACCTCCGTTCGGAAGAGGAGCGTGCCAGGGTGGACGGTGCTTCGCTTGTAAATCATGATGATCCCCTCGTGATAGAGATATGGAATCTTGTCTTCATGCAGTATAACCGTAAGGCTGACGGGTCGCTTGAACCGCTCCCGGCCAAGGTGATTGATACCGGCATGGGTTTCGAGCGTCTGTGCATGGCTCTTCAGGGCAAGAAATCCAATTATGATACCGATGTGTTCACTCCTCTTATCGACACTATAGCACGTCTGTCGGGCAAGAAATATGGCGATGACAGGCAAGTGGATGTGGCAATGAGAGTCATTGCTGATCATGTGCGTACTATTTCGTTTTCGATTGCGGACTCCCAGCTCCCGGGCAATGCCAAGGCCGGTTATGTGATACGCCGCATTCTTCGCCGTGCCGTCCGATATGCCTATACGTTCCTTGATCAGAAACAGGCTTTCATGTATAAGCTTGTCAACACTCTGATTGACTCTATGGGTGAGGCTTATCCGGAGATTGCGGCACAGCGAGAGCTTATAATGAAGGTCATAAAGGAAGAGGAGGACGCTTTCCTGCGTACGCTCGACAAGGGTATGTCAATACTTGACGAAGCTGTGAAGGCAGCGCGTAAGGATGGGAAGAACGAGATCTCCGGCAAGGATGCATTTGTGCTGTATGACACGTACGGTTTTCCTCTTGACCTTACGGAACTGATCCTAAAAGAGAATGACATGACTCTTGACAAGGCGGAGTTTGACAAGGAGATGGAGGCGCAAAAGACACGTGCGCGCAATGCTGCGGCTGTCGAGGCCACTGATTGGGTCGTGCTGAGTGAAGGGGAGACCGAGTTTGTGGGGTATGACTCCACTTCTGCTCTCACCCGTATACTGCGTTACCGAAATGTCAAGCAGAAGGGCAAGGACTTCTATCAGATAGTCCTGTCGGTAACCCCGTTCTATGCGGAGATGGGTGGTCAGGTCGGTGACAGCGGATGGCTCATAAACGGCGACGATAAGATCGAGATATACGATACAAAGCGTGAGAATGGTCAGGCTGTGCATCTGTCAAAAAGGCTGCCTGCGGATGTGACAGCTGAGCTTGAGGCTGTGATTGATGCAAAGGCACGTCGCGCCACAGAGTGTAACCATTCAGCCACCCACCTGCTTCATGCCGCGCTGCGTGAAGTGCTGGGCACTCATGTCGAGCAGAAGGGCTCGTACGTTTCCCCCAAGTTGCTTCGTTTTGACTTCAGCCATTTCCAGAAGCTGACTCCTGAAGAGATACGCAAGGTAGAGCATATAGCCAATGCCAATGTGCGTAAAGCGATCCCTCTTGACGAGCGTCGTTCGGTGCCTATATCCGAGGCTCGTGAACTTGGTGCCATGGCTCTCTTTGGGGAAAAATATGGCGAAGAGGTGCGAGTCATAAAGTATGGCGACTCCATCGAGCTGTGTGGAGGCACTCATGTGCCTAATACCGGTAATATAGGCATGATCCGGATCATATCCGAGTCGAGCATCGCTGCCGGCATACGCCGTATAGAAGCTATTACGGCTGAAGCTACTGAGGAGGCTATGGATGATCTTTCTGACACGCTCCGTGCCGTAGGGGAGATGTTCCATAACGCACCAGATATACGCCAGGCAATCCGCAAGGCTATTGAGGAAAATGCTGAGCTCCGCAAGCAGACCGAGGAGTTTATGAAGGAGCGCACGCGCAGCCTTGCCGGAGAACTGTTGGCTTCGGCTGTGGAGGGTAACGGATGCAGGATTGTGACATTGACCGGAGTCCGTGCTCCTGAGGTGGTCAAGAATGTGGCGTTCCTTGTGCGACAGTTGTCGCCTGAAGCCACAGCGTTTATAGCGGCCACCGCTGACATATCAGGCAAGCCGTTACTGACGGTTGCGCTGACCGATGACCTTGTGAAGTCAGGCAACAATGCGTCCGCAATGGTGCGTGAGGCAGCAAAGGCGATAAAGGGTGGCGGCGGAGGTCAGCCCGGTTTTGCTCAGGCAGGCGGAAAGGATGCCAACGGTCTCTCGGTCGCTATGGATTCTCTTCGCAAACTTCTTATGTGAATATTGTGTAAGAATGATTAACCACTGATATATTTTTTTTGATATGGTTAGACATATAGTCACATTCAAGCTGTCAGGTTCTCCTGAGGAACGTCGTATGGTTGCTGAGCGTTTTCGCGATGCTTTGCTCGCACTGCCTGAAAAAATCGACGTGCTGAAATCGATGGAGGTCGGCATTAATGAGAATCCGTCGGAGGATTGGGATGTCGTGCTTACGGCTGTTGTGCCCGACATGCAGTCGGTCGAAGTATATGCCAAGCATCCCGCACATGTCGCGGCTGCATCGCTGATAGCCGGTCACAAAGAAGCTCGGGCATGTGTGGATTGTAATTGTTGATGGTTTCGGATAATGTGTAACGAGACATTGTATTTAAAGTTGTCCAAAACCAATAATTAATAGTTTGATATATGATTAGATACGTATATTGAATATTGTAAAAGTTTTCCAAAACAGAAAATCCAGATAAAAAATTAGCAACTTTTTATTTGGATTTTCTGTTTTTAGCGATTAACTTTGTCAAAAAATACAACACTAACAGATGATACATACAGTGGTCAAGCGCGACGGCAGAATCGTCGGCTACAATGAGGAAAAAATCAAGGCTGCGATACGCAAGGCAATGCTCACTACCGAGATGGGAGAGGACGAGTCTTTGATAGCCCGTATAGCGGATATCATCACTATGACCGGCTGCGAGCAGATGACTGTCGAGCAGATTCAGGACAGGGTGGAGCTTGAGCTTATGAATTCTCCCAGAAAGGAGGTCGCCAAGCGTTATATTGCTTATCGTGACCAGAGGTCCATAGCCCGTCGTGCCAAGACTCGTGACATGTTCCTTGAGATCATCGAGGCTAAGAACAATGACATAACCCGCGAGAATGCCAACATGAACACGGATTCGCCAGCGGGCATGATGATGAAGTTTGCGAGCGAGACCACAAAGCCGTTTGTTGATGACTATCTGCTTTCGCCTGTCGTGCGTGAGGCCGTCAACAACGGATATATTCATATACACGATAAAGACTATTATCCGACAAAGAGTCTGACGTGTGTTCAGCACCCTCTTGACCGCATTCTCAGATATGGATTTGTGGCCGGACATGGAGAATCACGCCCGGCAAAGCGTATTGAGACTGCAAGTATCATTGGTTGCATATCTCTTGAGACTGCTCAAAACGAGATGCATGGCGGACAGGCCATTCCGGCTTTTGATTTCTATCTTGCTCCTTACGTCAGGTCTTCTTATATCGAGGAGATAAAGAACCTGGAAAAGCTTACCGGCAGCGACCTGTCACATCTTTACGATGTGGAGATAAAGGATTATGTGAAATCGGATCTTGACGGTATGTCAGGAGACGAGCGTTATCGCCAGCATGCTATAAATCAGACAGTGGCGCGTGTGCACCAGTCAATGGAAGCGTTCATACACAATATGAATACAATCCATTCACGCGGAGGCAATCAGGTGGTGTTCAGTTCCATCAATTATGGCACTGACACGTCAGCCGAAGGACGCTGCATAATAAGAGAGCTCCTCAACAGCACCTATGAAGGGGTAGGGAACGGTGCTACGGCGATATTCCCTATACAGATCTGGAAAAAGAAGCGTGGCGTTAGCTATCTTCCGGAGGATCCGAATTATGACCTGTATAAGCTTGCCTGCAAGGTGACGGCCCGTCGTTTCTTCCCCAATTTTGTCAATCTTGACGCGACTTTCAATTATCATGAGAAATGGGATGCCAATGACCCGGAAAGATACAAATATGAGGTAGCTACAATGGGATGCCGCACACGAGTGTTCGAGAACCGTTTCGGTGAAAAGACCTCAATAGGTCGTGGCAATATCAGCTTCACCACTGTCAACATAGTCCGCATCGCTATCGAATGCATGAATATTGTTGATCAGGAGGAGCGTATAAGACGTTTCTTCCAGAAGCTGGACGAGATACTTGAAATAGCCGCCTTGCAGCTCAATGAGCGTTTCAATTTCCAGAAGACAGCACTTGCCAAGCAGTTCCCGCTGCTTATGTCTCGCCTGTGGGTTGGTGCCGAGAAACTTGGCCCGAATGATACCATTGAAAGTGTGATCAATCAGGGAACTCTCGGCATCGGTTTCATAGGTCTCGCTGAGTGTCTGATAGCTCTTACCGGCAAGCATCATGGAGAGAGTGAATCCTCGCAGAAACTCGGTCTGCGCATCATCTCGCACATGCGTTCGCGTGTCAATGATTTTTCGGAGCGGTATAAGCACAACTTCTCTGTGCTCGCCACTCCGGCAGAGGGGCTTTCCGGAAAATTCACTTCACGAGACAGACGTTCGTTCGGGGTTATTCCCGGTGTGACTGACAAGATTTACTATACCAATTCCAATCATGTCCCCGTATATTATAAGTGCTCGCCTCGTCACAAGGCCGAGGTTGAGGCTCCTTATCACGAGCTTACCGGAGGCGGTCACATATTCTATGTGGAGATTGACGGCGACGCCACCCACAATCCAAAGGCCATAAGTGATATAGTGGATCTTATGGACCGATATAATATCGGTTACGGTTCCGTCAACCATAACCGCAACCGTTGCATGGATTGCGGATACGAGGATGCTCAGGAGGGTCTCACAGAGTGTCCGAAATGTCACAGTCACAATATTGACAATATTCAGCGTATCACAGGTTATCTTGTAGGCACCACTGACCGCTGGAACAATGCCAAGCTTGCAGAACTTAAGGATCGTATAGTCCATAAATGAGAGTAATCGATATAATTCCGGGGACATCGGTAGATGGCCCCGGTCTGCGTACTTCCATATATTTTGCCGGATGCACACACCGTTGCCCCGGTTGTCATAATCCACAGTCGTGGGATCCGCAGGCTGGTAGAGATATGTCCGTCGACGAGATTCTTGAAATTGTGGAATATAACGGTTTTGATGTAACATTCACCGGCGGTGATCCCATTTTTCAGGCAGAGGCGATCCTGCCGTTGGCACGTGAATTGCAGCGCAGGGGATATTCGATATGGTGTTTTACCGGTTACAGGTATGAGGAGTTGGCTTTGGATCCAAAGGCAGTCCTCTTGCTGGAATGTTGCGAGGTGCTCGTTGACGGACCGTTTGTTGAATCAATGCGGGATATCAGCCTATCGTTTCGCGGATCTTCCAATCAGAGACTTATAGATCTTTCAAACTCAACTGTCGATAAGCCTGTGTGCTGGGAGGAGAATTTCGGCATGGCATGATTTTTGGGGCGATTTAACTTATGATAACGTTTGATTTGAAAACAGTAACTACTCAGCTATGCAAAGTCGTTGAGTATCAACTCTATTGCACGAGGTCAATCTTGCGTAATGCCCGATT
>ERZ808040.974-NODE-974-length-21332-cov-4.133192_pt1 | contig 21332 bp, 13 predicted proteins | sample MGYA00380191_ERZ808040 | MGnify/ENA primary metagenome ERZ808040 (study PRJEB31490, sample SAMN06133395) | mouse gut metagenome | isolation source: J6 | host: mice | place: China: Chengdu | collected 2015-05 ...
TATTTTGTAGAGAAGGATCCGTAAGGGAGGAGCAGCAGCAAAAAGAGCAACAATCCATGACATTTTTTAAAAGATTCTAGGAACTACTGACTGTATGTGCTAGACTATAAAAGCAAAATATAGCAGGAGGATAAAGTGGTGCGCATACAAGAGAAGGTACAGGGATATTTGGAGTATTGCAGGTATAGGAAGGCGTTAGATGCAAAAACGGTAAAGGCTTACCGGATCGATCTAAAACAGTATTTTGAATTTATGGACAGCGATGATCCGCAGAAAGAGGAGATTGAAGAGTATATTACCAATCTACATAAAGAATATAAGCAAAAAACTGTAAAGAGGAAGATTGCCAGCCTGAAGGCATTTTACAATTATCTGGAGGAGGAAGAATATATTCCGGAAAATCCATTCCGAAAAATTAAAGTGAAATTTAAGGAAACCGTTACACTTCCCAGGATCATTCCAAGGGAGGAGATAGAGCAGCTTTTAAATTATATGTACAGCTATGGACAGGAAAATGGATCTGGAAAGGATAAATTCTGGCTGCGCGATATGGCGGTAGTGGAAGTATTTTTTGCAATTGGAGCCAGAGTTTTTGAGATTTCTAATATCCATGCAGATTGTGTTAATCTGAACTCGGGGCTGATCCGGATTATGGGAAAGGGCGGTAAGGAGCGATGCGTGCAGATTGGTGACGCAACCGTCCTTTCCTTATTAAATCGGTATTATCAGGCAAATGAAACGGCGATCAAAAAAAGCGGGTATTTCTTTGTCAACAGAAGAGGAGACCGTTTTTCCGAACAGTCTATCAGAAATATGATGAAAAAATATTCAAAGCTGGCAGGGATAGAGCGCAATATCACGCCCCATATGTTCCGGCATTCATTTGCGACCTATTTAATTGAGGAAGGAGTAGATGTCAGCTACGTACAGCGAATGCTTGGCCACAGCTCAATAAAGACAACGCAGATCTATATACATATTGCAGCAAAAAAACAAGGCGAAATCCTTCGGGATATGCACCCGAGGAATAGGATGGATATAAAAGCAGCTTAAAAAGGAAGTAGCAAACGAGGGGAGATTAAAGCGGAATATGGTTTGGGAGACCGGCAAATAGTGGCGGTCTTTTTGTGATACAGAAAGAGATGTATGGGGAATTTGAGGCGGAAAAACATGTTAGTGGGGGGATTAGTAGAATAGAGCAGGGGCTATTGATGCATGCGGAGATATAGAGAAGGAATGGATTAATAGGAGAATTTTGTCAGAATTTATAGAAAAATGGAAATTTATGATTGCTGAAATGAGAAAGACGTGGTATTATAGCATAAGTGGCGATAATATTTCTTGATACTAATGTAGAAGGGGATTATTGTCTTTTTTTATAGATTTAGGAAGTAGGATAATTAATAGTTATCGGTTGATTATCTATTGCAAGGTGGAAAAGAAGGGTCATTCCTGATTATCCAATACAATAAAAAATAATTAGGATAATCCTAACATTATCTTTTGGCAGAATCGATAGATTATACTACTTGTTCTGACTTAATAAAGAATCTGGAGGCAATTTGATGGAGGTTTACAAGACTACAAACAGCAATCATACAGCTGCTTTTTTTCGGTTAACCGACTCGATGAAACGCGCAAAGCAGAATGGACGCCCATTTTGTCTATTTTTAGGTGCCGGGTGTTCCCTTTCTTCTTCTATACACCCAATTACGACTGAGCAAGTTATAAAAGATTGTTTAATTCGGTGTATGGGTCCTCAATATAACCCTCCTTCGGTATGGGAACACTTATATAAAGATTTTGTAAATCATGTATGGGAATGCTATGCGTCCCAAGACCGTCGTGAGATATTATATGAATGTTTCAAAGACTTAAAACCATCTATAGGATACATAAAGCTGAAAGAACTCGTGGCACAAGGGTATATTAAGAGAATAATAACTACCAATTTTGACATGCTTATTGATGATGTATTGAGTGATATACCTCATATCACTCAGGTTAGCAATCTTCCAAAGCGAGCAATCAAAGGCGGTTCAGATATTGCTCTTTTTAAAGTACATGGAGATATCGAAAATGGTGAACTACGGTTTTCTCCGCGTGAACTTACTACACTCCCCTCAGATATCTCCAAAACTGTTTCAGAGTTCAGTCGATGCTCCTGTCTGGTTTGCGGATACCGAGGACAAGATGCCGGTATAATGTACAGTTTAGATACTAGTTCTGAGTATTCAGCCTTTTGGGCTACGCCTAAGAGGCCTCTTGAATCGGATCTTTATGAGAATAGTCAAGTGCATGACTGGATGAATGCGCGGAAGTCATCATCAAATTTTATATATGGCGATATACTTGGTACTTTTGACGAATTAATGACTCAGCTATGTTGTACGCTGATTGGCGATGATTAAATATCTGCTATCCCCGATTACTGGGATAGCAGCATGATTGTCAGTTCTCTTAAAACAAACCAAAAAGTAATGGATATTTTCTGCAACCTTTTGAAATGTAGTAATGATTTATCAGAACAATATGAATGGACGCCCATTTATCCTTTTTTTGCTGAAGATTATAAGAATGTGTTAAATGCCTATCTCTTTTTCTATCATCAGCAATCTGGGGAAAATATTCCGGTACCCTTACAAATGCCGGAAAATGAGGTTGAGTCACTTTTAATGGGTCTTGCAATCGAAATCGTTGCAAGGACCGCTGGTATTGCTGTAACACCCCTTGATTATGCGGATTCTCTTCGAATCTTGTTTGACTCTAAAGGCTACCATTATTCTCCTGACATTTCTTTTTGGAATGGACTCGGAATAATTCTTGAATCCATGCAAAATCAAAATGTGCCATTGGATTGGAACGCAGTCAAAAACATACGACTCAATATGAACAACAATGGGCGTTTCACAGTGGATATAAAACAACCCATGCTTCATAAAATTGCTACTGTTCTTGATATTCTCAATTTATGTGGGCTAATGTTCCCCACAAGTGCAAATGATGGACATGATATTGAGAAAGACGGCAAAAGAGTGCTAGAAGGAAAAAGTCACTATTTGGATATGGAAAACGGACAAATTGTTCTGCATTTTGAAAATATGTCTTTAAGGGAGTATGATCATATATATAACTTATTTTTAAAAAATCATCGTGCTATTTTATCGGGAACCGCTGTAATCTCCGCACCTAGCATGTACGAAAAAGAAACTAAACCGAAACTCCACACAGTAACTTCGGCGGAGGATACTTTGTCAGAATATATTCGAGCAAAATCAAAGGAAATGACAGCCGCTTTTTTACGCCAACGAACGATGTTTGATTTTGACAATAATCAATATGTGAAGACTCCTATAGAAGACATCATAGATGGTTTTATACAATCTATAAAATCAGGGTTGTTTCTGATTGGATCTAGCGGATCTGGAAAAACAAAAAGTTTACAGCACTTTTGTGAGCAGAAGCATGAACAACTCATAGTAGCCGCGACAGCTCCCAAATGCGGATATGCCAACGGAAAATATGGTGCAGATATATTTTGGGGAGATTTATTAGCTTCCGATGGTACAGACTTTGATAATATGTTCAAATCCATTCAGAATCTTTTGGTACTAACTAATCGTTATTTAGTTATGATTTTTGATGGTTTGAATGAAATGAGTGGTGGTTTCAACGAATGTATTCAACAATATAAAACGCTATTTGCATTTATGGAGAGTATTCATCGCCTTGGTTTGACAAATTTAAAAATCATTGTAACCTGTCGTGATTTTGCGTTTCTTGATTATTGTAAAAATTCAGGGATATACCCTACTCCGGAATTTTGTTTTTGTGAAACAAAGTCGAATACATCTGTTCCTTACTATCAGATTCAGCCGCTCCCTATCGAACTACAAATCAAGTTTGCTAAATCTTACATTAAAAACTCGACATTATGTAATCGATTTATTACAGATCTTCGTAACAACAGATTCATACGTGAGATGTTTACACACCCATATATGATTGCTATTGCTGGTAAGTGCTATTCAAACAACTTAGATGGAGGATCCGCACTAATATCAGACGTATTTGGGTTTTTTACTCGCCAAATGCTACACAGACTTGACCAACCAAGGGATATTGTGCGTGCTCAAAAAGTAATTGATGTTTATTTCTCGTTGTTACTTTCTCCTCTAACTCCGAGCCGAAATATCACGGTATTTCTATTGCTCAGTAGCGATGAACTTTTTCGAGAGCAAGAGGATTATTTGCACATTATACAGGCACTACAGGACATTAACCTGTTTACAACATCTGAGGAAAGCGACTATATTCGCATATCGCATGATAGGATCGAAGAATATTTATTATCTGATTATCTCTATCGTATGGAATGTGCCAAAGATGCGGTTGGACAAGTGCTGAAATTTGCTACAATTGATTCTATATATAGTTGTGCCATTCAAACATTTTTTTATCGGAAAGTAAAAGATAGCTGCATTTGTGATATTTTGAGTCTCTTGCCGCAATGGTACGATGTCAATCCACATATCGTTCCAGTTGCATTTGTTAGCAGTTTGGCTAGTTTAAATATCCAAGATTATATTGATATAGCAGCAAAGAGTACATTTGAGCAAAAATTTGGACAGGAAATTATGGATATTTTGATACAGGGTCTAAGTCAACCTCTGTCATATGCACAAGTTGAATATCCTGTTCAGATTTTTCCCGCTTTAGATGTGTTGGTCTCAACTTATCCTCAATTGGATACATATCGTGCCTATTGGAATTATGCGGCCGCCAAATATTATATGACCGTTAAAAACGATTATCAAGAAGCCATTATATATTGTGATAAAGCTATTCTTTTTAGCGAAAAGGATTCTAGGATATATCATGTCATAATGCTACAGCAAAATATGTTACGCAGCAAAACGGAGAACAGTGCAGATATTTTAGAAAAATTTGAAAGTTTATATACTCATTTTTCAGAACGACAGGAATGGGTTTATGCAGGAGAATGTATTGTTAGTTGGGGTGCTATGTTAAGGAGGCAAACAGAATTTGAAAAGGCGCTGCAGGTTTATCAATGCATACCGCTAGAACGGTTAAATAATTCTCCACTACTTCGGGCTTCAATCTATCGTAGAATAGGAACCGTCTACAAGAATCTCATGCAGAGGATTGTGCGACGGGTAAAGAAAGAAGATGGGAATATCTCTGAATGTGAACTGAGCCAAATTAAGGAAAACTATACCGCAGCAATTTCATCTTTCCGGCTTGCACGGACTGAACTGGGAAACAGCATCAATGCGGAAGCACTTTCGCTTCTATCTGAAATGACCGAAACCTCTATTGTAGTTATTCCATTTATGCCGGAGCAACGGTATTTTGCAGATGTGTATTTGGCAGAAGAGGAAAAGCTACTTTCTTATATCCCAATTCCAGAACGTGAAGTATTGTTTATGCGGAACCGAGCCAGGCTACTTGAGTTAGATGGAGACTATGAGGGCGCAGTCAACACCTTAGTGGAAGCAAAATCCTACATTGAAGGAGATTCAAAATCTTTCCGGTTGTTTGAAATTTACTATCAACTTTGTCGAACTGTGATGAGACATTGGAATGACCTCCCAGAAGATTTACATTTAATAGGAGGAGACGCTTTTTCATCTGCGCTTTCCTTTGATTTAGGAAATAAAAATGAGTATCGCAAAGCACTTTTGCAGGCAAAAGATTTCTTTGAAAACAAACTGCAGCGGTTCTAGAACTGTTGCAGTTTGTTTTCTATCCTATTAAGATGAACTGAGACTTGGCTCCGATCCCCAATCAATACAGAATATGTCATTTCAGATATGTCATAAAAAAGTTCATAGTAAAAAAGCTTATGCGAATAATCTTCGTCCATCAAACAATTTGATCGCCCCGTCAAAAATTCCTGTTTTGCCAGATGCCAACAGTCATTAAAATATGGATTTCTCATAGCAGCCATATCGATACGGAAAAGCTCATGGGTATAGTCTCCCATTCTAGAATGTTCGTAATCGATAAAAGAAACATGTTTGGTCTGAGCATCGAATACGATATTCTGTGGTTTAATGTCAAAATGCAGAAATGTTGCGCTTGCGTGAAATACCGAACCAATATCTTCCAGTATTTCTTGAATCCGATAAGCCGATGAGGAAGAAATAATCTCTAATGACGTGTGACGTTTCAGATGTTTCAATGTGCTTTCCTTGATGGCCTCTCCATAGTTGTCATAATTATTTCCTAATGCTTTAAATACAGATGGATGAGCACTCTGTATTGTGATCAGCTCTTGGAGAAAGAGCGCAAGCCTGTGCGCAATATGCTCCCAATCTTCGCAAGAAAGCGTATTATAGATTTTATCAAGACTATTTCCTTCAATATAGTCTTCAACAAGGTATGGGATTTCATCTACAACCCCCTCTGCGACTATATGTGGAATCCCAACCACACCATGTTCGGCGAGTAGTTTTAGGGCCGTTCTCTCACTTTGTACTGAATTCTTGTTCAATACCCCGGGAAACCGGACTTTATACATATGTATTCCGCACTGAACCATCAGACAGGCAGGATAAGCGTCATTATGATACATATCTGAGTGGACAGAATAATTCTTCCCAGAGAAATATGGAATTTGATGAACTAGATACTGCATTTCAATCATGACATTAATCCACCTTCTTTGAGCATGGATAATGTAATACCCCGAGGCGTGGGGAGTAGAAGACGGTCAATAACACCTGCTTCATATAGTTCATTCACTGCGTCAAATACTGCATGATTTTGGGGTCTATATGAACTATCGTGCCATATGATTACAGATTTATTATGTAAAAATGGTCGAAAGCGCAAAAATTCTTCCCGCCTCAGCGTTCTCTTTGAATCAAGAAACAACAAATCAATTGGGCCTATAGGAATGTATTCAAGGCTATTGCAGGCAACTACCTCTACCGGATAACTCGACAGTTTGTGACGAGCTGTTCTAGCTAAATCCACGTTGCACTCAATAGAAACCACCTGTCCAAAACCATTTTGTACTACACCCTCGGCAAAAGCGATGGTACCATCCCCCTCATAAGTCCCAGTTTCTAAAATTAAACCGGGTTTGAGCATGACAGTAAGCGCTTTCAAAAAACTATGCACTTCAGTTTCTGAGCCAACACGGCTATTCATTGAAAACAACTGCGGATTTTTACAGTTTGAAGTCTGCCCTGTACATTCTGGTTTAACATCTATCGGCAGTGGAAAAGAAATCTGATTGATAATCATTTGAGGAAGGTCAGCAATCAGAGTAAAGGGCAACCCATCTGCACGTCCAGAGGAAATTTGTCCAAAATGAAATGCACTGAGGAATAGCGCCAAAACTTGCCGTTTCTGCAGGCCGTAAGAATATTGCCACTCCCACGAAAAGCTGTTACCTGGGATTGGGCAACAATTTGCTTCCAGCAAATAATAGGTATTCCCCAAAATAAAATCAAACCGACCAAAATCTTTCATCCGAAAGTGCCGGAACAGTGCTTTGGCATGAGCTTCCAATCTATCCCGAATCACGCAATCTGTCTCAACTTCAAACATAAAGTCCCTATCCTCCAATGCGATAGATTTATTTTTTTCATCATAGATGTGATGCTTTTCATCGGACTTGTATGTTAATTTTGTTACAGAACAAGCCAGGCTTGGATCATTGCCCAATACAGAAACAGTGTACTCTGTGGCCGGTTCCAAAAATTTTTCTACTAGAATCTCGCCAACATTGGGAAAGCGTTGAAAGATACGTGAGATTTGAGTCACCAAGTTTATCTCATTTTGAATAATACTCTCTTGTGAAAGTCCTTGGGAAGCATGTAGTGAATTTGGTTTAATTATAACGGGAAAACCAATTTCTGTAATCGTATCAACAGGAATATTTTGTGTATGCCACATCTCTCTCGTGATAATAGCACTAGGAAGTCCCATGCCAGAGCCAGAACTTGTTAAACACTTATCTGCGATCATTAACTGCGTAATATAGTGATTTCCAACTAGGGGAATATGGTAATATTCAAGTATTTTTACGGGATCGTATGAAATTGTGTCTAGTGTAAGCCTCCGTTTAATATGTACATAAGCACAATCATAGTAGTTATTACGGATTACATCAATTAACTGAATTTCAGATGGATCCATCAAAAGAGTAACTTTTATATCAAATCTTTGCAAATAATCTATTTGGTCATATAAATCCGTGGTATTTGCACTTTCGATGGATGATATCAACAAAAAATTATACATAACTATAAAACCCTCCTGTAAATTATCAATAGACAGACATACCACTTGTCATTTCAAACTGCTTTTGTAGTACAACTTGTCTAAATGTTTGTTCTGTCCTTTGGAAATTCTCTTATAGTTCAACTATGTAGAGTAATCAGGAATGACCCTTCTTTTCCACCTTGCAATAGATAATCAACCGATAACTATTAATTATCCTCCAATAGGAGCGTAGTACAATCAAAGAAGAGGTATATTAGAGCTATGCATTCTGCGGGGCTCAGCGTCCACTGATGCGTTTTAGAGCGGCCACCTTGCGGAGCAAAATGGACATATGCCACACTTGAATTCCGGTGTCAATGGCAAGGGCTAACGCCGGCATAAATGCCCCATTGACACCGAAATTCAAGTGTAGAATGAGTAATCAAGCAGATCAAAGGATTGATCTGCTACGCTCAATCTGATATGACCGTTGATAATGCATTGCGGCCGTTTTGCTCCGCAAAACTGACCGTTGGAGGGCGCAATATGCAAGCTACAAGTTAACCTCAAGGCAGATTCCTGGAAAGAAATATTCACAACACGTAAATACGTATATCTGAGTGATTATTCTGGAGAGAGTCATAAATCAGATTAAAAGAAAGTTACACTGGCGGATGCATCTGTAAAGGAGTCAGGATTTTTCAAACCGGTCGCAGTTCACTACTTGCAAAGCTGGAAAGAACCGTTGGAGAAAGAATGGCAGGAAATTTTTGGTTTTATCGTTCTTAAGGAGTCGTCAGAGCTTATATATTGGCTAAATACTCGTAGAGACACTGAATCCTTATATACTCAAACTTCCCACACCGCATGGTGTGTTGAACCTTGAAAAATCAATACTTTAACCTATAAAAAAGGCACAAAACTCTTGCATGTGGTATAATTGAGTTGTCTAAAAACAATTACACAGCAAGGAGATTTATGCCATGTCAAGTATACCACAGACAACCGATAATGGAAACAGCGTTTCTGATTTTGCTACAAAATTTATGCAGAGGTTCCACCTTGGGAAACTGCTCTTTAAGTGTAATGCCGGAAAAGAAAAAGGGATCCCTGTAATGGATGTCTTCCGCTTCCTGTTCTGTATGATGTTTTCCGACAGGAGTTTCTATATGCAGATGAAAACAGGTACATTTGGAGAAGGATTCTCCAAAAACACCATCTATCGTTTCCTCAATAACGCCCGGACCAACTGGCAGCGTTTCACAACACTGCTTTCTGCAGACATCATCAACGGCTTCATGAAACCCCTGACGGACGAAAAGCGCAAGGATGTCTTCATTGTTGATGACAGTCTGTTTGACCGCTCCCGCTCCAAAAAAACGGAACTGCTCGCAAGGGTCTTCGACCACTGCTCCATGAAATACCGCGCCGGATTCCGGATGCTCACCCTTGGCTGGTCGGACGGGAATTCCTTTGTGCCGGTCAGCCACTGCCTGCTTTCTGCTGCGGAAGATAAGAATCTTCTTTGTGAAGGAAATGCCTGTGATGGACGCTCCCTTGCCGGAAGAAGACGCCTGCAGGCGCGCCGCAAAGCTACAGATGTTATGGTGGAACTGATCCATTCCGCCCGGTGTGCAGGCATCACTGCCAGATATGTCCTGTTTGACAGCTGGTTTTCCGCACCGAAGACCATGATTGCACTGAAAAACCAGGAACACCTTGATACGATTGCCATGGTCAAGAAAAGCAAAACGAAATACCTGTATAATGGTGAAAAACTCAATGTGAAAGAAATCTACAGCCGGAACAAAAAACGCAGGGGCCGCTCCCGTTACCTTCTTTCTGTGCCTGTGACGGTTGAAAAAGACGGCGAAAGCATCCCGGCAAAATTTGTGTATGTCCGTAATAAAAGCAAACGGAAAGACTGGCTGGTAATCGTAAGCACGGATACAGGGCTTTCCGAAGAAGAAATCATCCGCGTTTATGGGAAACGCTGGCGGAAAATGCCGATATCGGTATTTCCGGCCACCGGAGCAGGTACACTTTGGCAATGATGTGGCACAGCTTTTTCTTTTCCTGCATTTTCAGGTTGGACAGCAGGAGCATGGGTTCTTTCCCAAAGCCATACACGACCGTCAACACCAGCTCTTTGGATGGAAATTCACAAAGCCGTACAGGGATGCAGCTCATTTTGCACTGGACCCTCTTGCCGCTTTTATTTTTAAAATCCATACGGTAAGCCCCTTTATATTTTAATGCAACATCCATGATGTTACAGGTCTTCCCGTTATAGATGACACTCCGGTTCTTTTTGACACGGATGACAAAGCGCTCCCTACGTTTTAAGAAATAGCGGTAATAGTCATTGGCATCAAATCCGCGGTCGAGGGTGCGGACACATTTCGGGCTGAAATTTTCAGAAAGGGATTGGAGGCAACACAGATTTTCATGGGTTTCGCTTACAAACCCTTCCTCTGCCGCCGAAAATACTTTCTCATAGACTGGAAGGGGCATCTTTGCGGACTCAGACAGCACGGCGGCTTCAATCGTCAGATAGCCCTGTGTGATCTCACCGGTGCTCCCATCCCGTATTTCAGAGAGTGCCTCAAGCTTTTTGCTTGCCGGCTTTGCGATGTCTGAGTTGTCAATGACAATTACAGCATAATCTTCTTTGATATGCTGTTTTACAAGGGATAGATAATCCTGCATGACAACCTGCTTTCCATCAAAGGCACCTAAGTTTCTGGACAGCCGGTCGATGGTCTTTTTCAACGTGATATTTTCTTTCAGGGAACGGGCGATTTCGCTCAGATGTAGTTTGTTTCCTGCGAGTATTCCATAAACCATCTGATGGACAAACTTCTGCTGTGGGCGTTTTAAGCCTTTGGAAATTTTTAAAGAAAAGTTTGTAAAATCCCGTTTGATTTCATAGCCTAATCTGGTATAATTAATCATGCAAAAACACTCCTTTGTTTGGTTATTTTGTGGTGATTTAATTATAACATTTAGGATGTGTTTTTGCACTTTTTATTTTTGTGATAAAATCAGTTGCTAGTAAAAATGGGGAAACTCAAAATTTTTAAGATATTGACAACTGGTATTTTTCGGAGTAGAATAATAGCAGTTCATATTATTGCGTGAAATGCAGGTTTTACGCAATAATATAGCTGAAATAAAAGTAAGGATGATTTTTATGAGCGAATATAAAGAAACCGTAAAAAAACAAAACATATTAGCTCTGCGAGCTTTATTAAAAGAAATGCCGCCGTTTTGCACAGATTATTTTAGGGGCATCGCTTCATCCACATTGCCGCGGACACAGACCGGTTACTGCAGGGATATCTATACCTTTTTACAATTTATTATCATGAGGAATCCACTCTATAAGGATTATCAGATCAAGGATCTCCCCTTAAAGGTTCTTGAAGAAATGACCCCGGCCGATATAGATGAATATCTGGAACATCTTAATTATTATGTTTTTGAGGGCACAGAATATCGAAACGGCGAATCTGCAAAAGCCAGGAAATTGTCTGCCCTCAGTAATATGTACAGCTTCTTTAATAAGCGCCAAGCCGTATCAAATAACCCGCTGACGGCTGTCGATCGTCCCAAGGTTCATGATAAAGTCATTATTACTTTGGATCAGGAACAGATTTTTGATCTGATGGATGCGGTCGAGAGTCCTACTAATATGACGGACCGTCAGAAAAAATTTCATAATCTCACTATGGCCCGTGACCGTGCCATTTTAACCTCATTTTTGGGCACAGGAATGCGTGTATCGGAATTGGCAGGATTGGATATTACAGATATAGATTTTAATAATCAGACATTCCGGGTGATCCGAAAAGGCGGAAATGAGGCATATATATACTTTGGAGATGATATACGGGACGCGCTCTGCTACTATTTGGGAATCCAGGAAAATCAGGAGGAGCCAAATGACGAAATAAAGTCATTATCCCCCAGGGAATCCCTGCTGAAGGGCAATGACGAAGAGAAAGCACTGTTTCTTTCGCTTAGAGGGAATCGTATGGCAGTCCGCAGTATAGAGGTTATGGTGAAAAAATACTGTACAATGATAAATACGAATAAGAAAATCACCCCTCATAAGCTTCGGAGTACATATGGAACAGCTTTATATAAAGAAACTGGAGATATTTATCTGGTAGCGGATGTTCTTGGGCATAAAGATGTAAATACTACCAAAAAGCATTATGCCGAGATGACCAATGATAATCGGAAACGTGCGGCAAACATTGTCACTTTAAAAAAAAATACATGAAACCATAAAACCGGCAATTTATGTAAATCTTGCCCTATATGTAATACATACGCTTGCTTTCAGCACACAATAGTGCTATACCAGTTTTGACACCTTCTGCTCCAATGTTGGCCTGAATACTTCTACAGCGATTAACCTTTTTGTGAAAGCAGTTTTACGCGAAAACCGCATCCCGTTTGAAATCGCCCAGACTACCGACCCATTCTTCTCCGAGGCGAACATGGCCTATGTGAAGAAATCCGTCCAGGAGCTGAGAGCCGGGAAAGGCACCGCCCATGAACTGATCGAGGTGGACAATGAGTGAAAAAATATGGTCGGACGATGCCTGGGAGGACTACCTCAACTAGCAGACCCTGATATCAATTAAAGAGATCCAACTATGAAGAGGGGCTGTTGCAAGCCCCCACTAATAGTAATACGTCTATTCTTCTCCAAATACCACTTTACATTTTTTCTTATAACAAGCGATTCCATACTTTAAAATTTTGTAAAATCCGGCGTCTTTTAGCTCTGTGGCGTAACCTGTATTTTCGATCTGTTTCATAGCACTTTCACATTCGGCAGATAGCTTTGCATCTTCAGCATATTTGAGTTCAATAATCATTCCAATACCCTTATCCTCAATTTTGATAATAATATCGCCGAAACCATTACCAGCTTCTCTGTTCGATTTTACATACCAGTCAGTTTTGAATCCCAAAATTCCAAGCATAATGCCATGGTAAAAGTTCTCTTTGGTCGGCTTTCTTACAAACGTATCGCGAATACTTATCGTTCGTTTCAAGTATTCATCAAATAAACGCTCCACCTCTACAGCCTTTCCAGCCTCTAATGCATCACAAAATTCCTGTAATTTTTCACCATCCCTTTTGGTATTTTCTTTGAACATTGACATAATCTGCTCTGTAAAAATATTTCGAATCTCCATATTCGGTATTGCTAATTGGTAACGTTTCCCATCCAGATTCCCTCTCTGCGTCAAATATCCGGTAGTAAGGAGAACACTCCAGATATTATCAATCGAATCATAGATATGGTCATAAGTCAGATCCATGTGGATATCCTTGGTTACAATTTCACCGGCAACCAATGCTTCAATTTCACTTTTAGCTAATCCTTTGTCTACCTTTTCAATAAAATATCTTACAATATCATTCCCACTGGTATTTGACCAGTAATCTTGCGGAGGCAATGTCCTTTTTTTTCTAAGCTTATTAACGTAACTGACCACATCCCATGGACAGTACACATCTGAATCTCCAAATCGGTATCCGTTATACCATGCTTTCATGACATCGTATTTATCGCTCAGCTCATAATACTCCAACAATTTCCGCACTTCATAATCAGTGAATCCAAAATATGAATCACAATCCTCATCAATAATAGAAAAAATATTCGTATTATTTAATCCTGTAAAAATACTCTCTTTTGATACCCGCAAACACCCAGTCAAAATTGCAAAATAGAGGCTATCGTTCGTTTTCAGTACCTGTTCAAGCATATTTCGCATTAAAATTATCATTTTTTCATAGTAATTTTGCTCATTTGCTTTGGCAAGCGGTACATCATATTCATCAATCAGTACGATTACTTTCTCACCATAATGTTTCTGCAGCAATGTGGAAAGTATTTTCAGGCTTCCCATCAGCACTGAATCCGGCATGATGAAGCTTTCTGTATTATTGGTATCCACCTTTATCAGTTGTTTGTACTGCTTTTTTTCTATCTCATTTAACTGTTCACTATTTATCAATAAATCATAGAACCTTAATGCCTCGTTTCCAATCACAGAGCACATCAACGATCTGGCGGTTGGATAATCAGCACCATTTATTCCCTTCAAGGTAATCGAAATTACAGGGTATCTTCCCATATAGGTATTACAAAGCTCAGTTTCTTTGGCAATTTCCAATCCATCAAACAGCGCTTTATTACAGCCTATTTCAAAAAAAGACTTAAACATGCTCATATTTAATGATTTACCGAACCTGCGCGGCCGGGTAAACAGGTTTACCTTGCCCCACGCATCAAGAAAATCCCGTATTAAGCCAGTTTTATCGACATAGTAGAAACCCTCGGAACATATTTCATCAAAAGCTTCAATACCAATCGGCAGTTTCTTTTTATTTATACTTTTCCCCATATAACGCACTCCTTATCAAAAGTCAGTGAGCCTTTCAAGTATCCGGCAGAATATCCTATGCTGTATATTTAATGATATCATTTTACCATAAACACTGCAGTAGTTCTATAAGGCTTTTTATCTGTATCACAAAATACTAGAACCAGATCACTGGAACTGTTCTGGTATTTATCCTGATACCGTGCTGGAATATTACCATTCCCTTCAGCATTGTCCAATTGGAAAAGATATTCCTTACTCCACACATCCAGGGATATCAATTTTTCTAAGTATTCATATTCTTCATCTCCTTCACATATAATACAAATCCTGCGGCCCGTAAAAAATCATGGAAGCTTACTCGCCATCCGCTGGCACCTCCTTTTGATTTCCTTTAAGGTTTAATAAGGATCGGATTAACTCCGGGTCAGGCAAGGCGCCTAATACTCCCTTCCTATATTTTTCCATAATATCCGTGGTATCCCTTACTCCCTGTTGTGCTTTAAACTCTGCCAGGGAATAAACATAAACACCTTTATCATCCTTATGAACAAACCATATCTGTTCTTTTCTAAACATTTTTTTACAGTCCATCAGGTTAATATCATGTACCGTAAATACCATCTGAGCATTAGTATTCAGCTCATTATTAAACAAGGCCACGATTGCCCGGGTCAGCTTAAAATGAATACTGCTGTCAAGTTCATCCACAACGAGAATCCTGCCTTGCTCAATTCCTTCTATAATATAACTTGCAAGAGCCGCGATCTTTTTTGTTCCTGTAGAGTCAAAGATTACGCTGGGAACAGGAACCCCTCTATAGACAGATACTAATCGAATCTGATCCATGATCTGCTCGGGTATGTCAAGGGCTTTTTCCTCTGGTCTTTCCTCGTCGGAATCCATTTTTACTCGAATCTCATCCATATCCACATACTCAAAGTCATCCATATAAAGATCTGAATTTTTAATAAACTCCACTACTTTTTTCTGAAGATTATTTTGATTCTTCATAAGATTGATGGTACGCTTTAAAGGAATATTATTCATATTGATTATATCAATCCTAGAAGCAAATTTTGTGACGATCCGTTTCATTTCAGCCAGTTGTTGAAACTTATTAGCATCTATCAGATAGAATAACAGATTACTTTGGGATACAAGTGGCATCATTTTTAAAAGAGCATCATCAGCATATTGGCAATTTCCATTGATAATATCTTTTAAAAGCCAGATACTCTCCTTTTCGTTGCCATATTGATCTTTTATAATCTCCGAGAATTTCTCATAAGGATATTCTTCATTTTCACTATCATACCAAAAATCATAGGAAAACTCTCTGCCTTCTTCAAGAAACGTGAGCCCCAGCTGGCAAACTGTGCTTTTCTGGAAAATATTTGGCATGATACGCGGTTTTTGGTTTAATAAAATATTTTTAGCACTACGGATACATTTTACTAAACATGTCTTACCTGCATTGTTCGGACCATAGATTCCTACCGTTTTCAAAATGTTGAAATTATTCTCTGTATAAACATTGGCTGCAAACTTTTTATTTCTCATATCGGCTTTCATAGAAAATATAATTTCATCTGAAAATGAAAAACAATTTTTTGCCCGTAACTCTATTAACATCTTGCTCTCCTCCAAGTTAAAATGTCTATTTTTCCTCTTGCTATAATATACTATACTACATTTTAATTTTTATGCAATATATTTTCACAAAAAATATATTTTCAAGTTATACTTGAAATTTTTTACACATTTTAAGGATTATTGCCGTCCATATAAGTCTCCTGCCAATCAGCTGCTCTATTTAAAATTTTGTAATATAGTCAAATATCCCCTGTATCCCATTTGTAACAAGACCAGTTACGATACTGCTGATATAACCATATATCTGTTCATTCATCTCTCGTTCCTCTTTTCAGGATGTTTTCTGCTGATTTGATATAAATGTTATCATGCAGGTATAGAAAAAGCAACTTTCATTGACATTAATCCAAAAAAGTGATAGTATAACTATCACAAAATCCAGACAGACAGGAGAGATTCCTTATGGGAGAATCTATGATTCGGAAACAGCAGATGGAGCGGCGCACGCAGCAGATACTTCACACTGCTCTAAAGCTGTTCTGTGAAAAAGGGATTGAAGACACATCAGTGGAGGAGATTGCGAAAGCCGCCGGTGTCGGACCAGCTACAATCTACCGTTATTTTGAAACCAAAGCCCAGCTTGCGATCTCGGCAGGGATTGCATACTGGCAGAAGGTTGCAGGGAAATATCTGGAGTCCCTGTCCCAAATCGCATATCAGAAACTAAGCGGACTCCAACAGATGGAATATATTTTCCATATCTTTTCAGAGATTTTCCAGGAGGAACTTCTATTTCTGAAATTTCTCCAGGAGTTTGATATCTTTGTCCAAAGATATCACATTTCAAAAGAACGGCTGGGCGAATATGAAGAATACATTCTGAATCTGAAGCCTTATATGACAAATGCCCTGGAAAAGGGTCTCAGGGACGGAAGCCTGGCCTTTTCATATACAGCAGATGAAATATATTTTTCCGTGACACATACGCTGATAAGTCTGATGCAGAAGCTGTCCTTAAATGGGCACATCCTTTCATCTGACGAGCGGGTCGGCCTGGCATTGCAGGTAGAGATTGCGGGCAATCTGCTCCTTAAGGGCTTGGCAGCAAAAGAATGATAACATAGAGGGAACAAGGAGGATACATATGAAATCACTATCTACAGGTAAAATATGGCTTTTTGCAGCCGGACAGTTTGGATGGTCTTTACTATCTGGTCTGATTTCTAATTGGCTGGTATACTTTTATCAGCCGGATGAGGTGTCTGTGGCACAGGGACAGCCGCTGTTTATTCCCCAGGGGTTGGTTATTCTCGGAATCTTTACGGTAATCGGGGGCATTACTGCCTTCGGACGGCTTTTTGACGCATTCACAGATCCGTGGATCGCATCGCTTTCAGACCGCTGTACTTCTGAAAATGGCCGGCGAATCCCATTTTTGAAATGGGCGGCCCTGCCTCTTTCTGTGTCTACCGTACTGATATTCTGGTCCCCGGTCAACAGGAACAGTTGGGCCAATGCCATTTTCCTGTTCGTAATGGTACTGGTATATTATCTGTCAATTACAGCTTACTGTACACCGTATAATGCCCTGATTCCGGAGTTGGGGCACAACCAGCAGGAACGCTTAAATATTTCCACTGTAATTTCTTTTACTTTTATTGCAGGAACCGCAGTCGCCTATCTGGCGCCGGTCATCTGGGGAGCCCTGATCCCGGTATTGGGCCGTATAGGTGCTATCCGCGCAACATTCACAGTTATGGCTGTCATCGCATTTTTCTGCATGCAGATACCGGTCTGGTCCATCCGCGAAAAAGAATATGTCAATACCGTCCCTTCACAGGATACTGCGTTTTCTTCTCTTGTTTCCACATTCCGCAACGGAGAATTCCGGAAATTCGTAGGCTCAGACATCCTGTACTGGATTGCCATTACCATGTTCCAGACAGGCCTTCCGTTTTTCGTCACCAGCCTGCTGAAGCTTCCGGAAACAATGACCACGCTCTATTTTGTAGGCATGACGGCATTGTCACTGATATTTTATATCCCAATCAATAAGCTGGCGCCGAAGCTTGGCAAGAAAAAACTGATAGTTGTGGCATTTGTAATCTTTTCGTTATCCTATCTTTATACCGGATTCCTTGGAAGGATCTCGTTTATTTCCGCCAATGCGCAGGGCCTGCTCCTTATGTTTGCGGCTTCGTTGCCCATGGCGGTCTTTGGAATCCTTCCGCAGGCAGTAGTCGCCGACATTGCCCAGAGCGATGCGAAGCACAGCGGCAGCAACCGGGAAGGCATGTTCTATGCCGCAAGGACTTTTGCCTTTAAGTTGGGCCAGAGCCTCTCCATGCTCCTGTTTACGGCGGTTTCTACAATTGGGAATGCATCGGGGACTGGATACCGTATTGCAGCATTTTCAGCCGCATGCTTCTGCTTTTTAGGTGGAATTGTATTCCTGTTTTATGATGAAAACAAAATTAACCAGGATATACGGTAACTGTGCAAATGGTTACAAAGGAGATTCATAAAATGGATAAAAGAACAATTCATAATCTGATCATACCGGCAGAAAAATATGCGGAGAGGATGGAGTCGATGGTTCTGCCCTATCTTGCAGAGAGGAAAACTGAAAATTACTGTGAGCGGGAAAAGGGAAAAAAGATTTTTTACCTGCGCTGCCTTGCAGACCATCCGCAGGGGATTGTCATCCTGTCCCACGGCTATACGGAGACAACCGATAAGCATCTGGAAAATATCTATTACTTTCTCCGCGGCGGGTATCATGTCTTCATGCCGGAACACTGCGGACACGGCCGCAGCTACAGATTATGCAGTAATACTGAAGATTTTTCTCTGGTATATATTGATGACTATAAAAGATATGTAGAGGATCTGCTCTTCGTAAGCCGCATTGCGGCACAGGAATTTCCCGGCCTTCCCATATGCCTGTACGGCCACTCTATGGGCGGCGGAATCGCCGCATGTGCAGCCGCGCAGGATCCCCGGCTCTATTCCAGGCTTATCCTCTCTTCACCAATGATACGCCCAAACACTGCTCCGACCCCCTGGCCATTGGCATGCCTCGTTGCAAAGGTGTTCTGTATGGCCGGCAGGGAAGAACGCTATCTGCCGGGAAACCACCCTTATGATGGAACGGAGCAATATGCCGACAGTGCGTCCGCTTCTCAATGCAGATTCCTGTATTATCAGGAAAAACGCAGCAAGGAGCCGTTATTTCAGATGAACGCAGCCTCCTATGGGTGGCTTTGGCAGGCGCACCGGTTAAACCGTAATCTTCAAAAGAAAGCATGGCGTCGGATTTCCTGCCCCACAAGGATTTTTCAGGCAGAAAACGAGACCTATGTTTCTAAAAAGGAACAGGAACGGTTTGTGAAAAAATTATGCAGAAGGAAACATATAGATGCAAAGCTTATCCGGGTAAAGGGGAGTAAGCACGAAATCTTCAATTCCGATCCTAAAACCTTAGAAGCGTATTGGGATAAAATTTTATCATATTTCAAAGCATAACAAGCCACCCCATTTATGCGGAAGTTTTAGAACGGACAGTAAACCATCTACTGTCCGCTCCCCCAATATGCATCCAGCACGTTCCTGTCTTTACTGACTACATACCCGCTGCCGCCGATTTCTTTTACATTCTCCACCATACTCACGATCAGCAGTGAATCCTCCGCGTCCTTTTCTGCGGTAAATACGGCGAACCAGCCGATCTCTGTCCCTTCAGTGTCCTCCACAGATGCCTTGATCTCTGCCGTCCCGGTTTTTCCGGCCAGCACGATGTCCTCACGATGTGCCGCATAGCCGGTTCCTTCCGGGTTGTTCACCACCTTTTTCATGCCTTCCAGAACCTGCGCTGCAGTTTCCACCGAAAAAATCTGCGGAAGCCAGATTTCAGCACCGGTATTGCTGCCCGCATCCATGTCAGCTTCATCTTCATATACCAGCCGCGGCTTCAATGCATTTCCCCCATTACAGAACGCTGTATACAAGCCGGCCATATGCAGTGGGTTGACCAGGATCTGCCCCTGGCCATAGCCACTGTCCGCAAGCTGAATCTCCGATTCGATATGCTCCGTATTGGAATACTGTGATGGGGGCATCACAATCTCGAAGGGAATCTGCTCCCCAAACCCCATGATGTTCAGCTCTCGTTCCAATACATCTGCACCAATCCCCAGCGCCGCTTTTGCAAAGTAAATATTATCCGAATAGATCAGAGCATTTTCCATGGTCACAGGCTCATACGCATGAAGCGTCGTTATATAATAGTCTCCCCAGGAAGCGTCCTTCTGCCAGCTCAGCCCCTCATTTCCAAAGTCCTCCTGCCAATCGACCGCACCTGTTTTCAAACCGATGGACGCAATGACCGGCTTTAACGTAGACCCGGGACACCAGATCTGCCGGAAACGGTTCAGCAACGGTTTTCGTTCATCCTCATTGAGGGCATTCCACCGGGCATCAGACAGGCCCAGGATAAATTCATTGCTGTCAAAGGAGGGTGTACTGACCAGTGCCAGTACCTCTCCCGAGCAGGGATCCATCGCAACGGAGCAGCCTGGATCTTCCTGGAACTGCTGATACAAAGCTTCCTGGAGCTGCGTGTCGATGGTCAGCCGGACGTCCTGCCCGTTTTTCACCGGGAGATTGGCCAGTACAGATTTTATGCTGCCATCCTCCTTTTCTATATAAATGCTGCATCCATCCTGCCCCTTCAATTCCTTTTCAAACAGCGCTTCCAGACCGCTTTTGCCGATCACGCTGTTTTCGTTGTAACCCTCCCCCGCATGCTCCTCCAGATCCTCGGCGGTCACATTTCTTACATAGCCGGTCAGATGCCCGGCTGCAGCACCGAATGGATATGTCCGCACCTCCACGTCGCTGATCATGACGCCCGGGATGGCAAGCAGTACATCTTGCCGTGCTTTCTCCGCAAGCACATCTTCCTCCGGATCCAGCGCCATCAGATCAAGCTCACTGACCTTCGGAACCGTTTTGAGCGGAACGAAGGAATCCTCCGTCACCCAGGCTGCGTCCAGACAGTTCCGGATTGTTTCCGGATCCATGTCC
>ERZ808040.982-NODE-982-length-21162-cov-9.163529_pt1 | contig 21162 bp, 22 predicted proteins | sample MGYA00380191_ERZ808040 | MGnify/ENA primary metagenome ERZ808040 (study PRJEB31490, sample SAMN06133395) | mouse gut metagenome | isolation source: J6 | host: mice | place: China: Chengdu | collected 2015-05 ...
CTCTGGCGGCAGGAGCGGCCCGCCATCCTCACCTCCGCCACCCTGGCCGTGGGCGAGGACTTCCGGCGCTTCAAAGAGGAAACGGGCCTGCTGACAGACAGCCGTGTCACCGAGTCGGTTGCGCTTTCGCCCTTCGATTACCAGCAGAACTGTCTGCTGTACTTACCGCATGTTCCGCCCAGGCAAAAGAATGCCGCATACTATGATGAGTTGGCGAAGGAGATCGCCGCCCTGCTGGACGCAGCCCAGGGCCATGCCCTGGCGCTGTTTACATCTTACGCCGCCATGTCGGCGGTGAAAGAGCGCCTGCCGGATCACGGTCTGCGCTACCCTCTGTTCACCATGGGCCGCAGCGCCATCCATACCACGGAGCAGTTCAAGGCCAGCCCCGGCAGTGTGCTGCTGGCGGCGGGGGCCGCCTGGGAGGGCTTCGACTTCCCCGGCGACTGCGTGTCCCTGCTGATCATCCCCCGCCTGCCCTTCGCCGTCCCGGACGCTCTGAAGGAAAAAGAACGGGAGAACCATCCCAGCCTCCGCCTGTTCATCCGGGCGGTGGTGGTGCCGGAGATGCAGATCAAGCTGAAGCAGGGCTTCGGCAGAGCCATCCGCACCGAGACGGACACCTGCGTGGTGGCCATTCTGGATGAGCGGGCCAACCAGGGCAAGCGATACTTCGAGGATATGCTGGCCGCCCTGCCGGAGATGCCCGTCACCAGCAGCCTGGAGGACGTGGCAAAGTTTATCCGCAGCGTGAAAGGGCCGGACTATTTCCAGGAGGGCTGCGCATGATCGATGTAAAGAACGAGATGCGGTACCTTCTGGTCACCCGGACCCTGGACGGTCTGGCCCAGGCGGGCTTTCTTTCCGAGGGAGAACTGGCTGTGGCCAAGGGGCTGGCGCTGGAGCGATACCGGCCTGCAACTGTGTGGGAATAGTGCTGGATATTCCGGCCAAGACGTGGTAGTGTTGTCGCTACGAAGGAGGTGGCCGCAATGGCAGATGTAAAAGTGATACCCCCCAGGGAAAAACAGCCCGTCACTCTGCGGGTAGCGGCATACTGCCGGGTCAGTTCCGACTCCTCCGACCAGCTTCACTCCTACGCCGCCCAGATCCGCAAGTACACCGAGGAGATCGGCGGCCATGACGGCTGGAATCTGGTGGACATCTATGCCGATGAGGGCCTGACAGGCACTCGGATGGATCAGCGGGAGGACTTCAACCGGATGCTGGCCGACTGCCGGAAGGGCAGGATCGACAAGATCCTGGTCAAGTCCGTCTCCCGCTTCGCCCGGAACACCAAGGACTGTCTCGCCACCCTGCGGGAGCTGACGGCCCTGGGCGTGTCCGTCTACTTTGAAAAAGAGAACCTCAACACGGAGACGCTCACCACCGAACTGATGGTGAGCGTCTCCGGCGCCTTGGCCCAGCAGGAATCGGTATCCATCGGGCAGAACCAGCGGCAGAGTTATAAGCGAAGGATGGAGCGGGGCGAGTTCATCACCTGCACCGCTCCCCTCGGATACCGGCTTGTGGGCGGGAAAAACCTTGAAATCGAGGAAACCGGCGCGGAAACCGTCCGCTGGATCTTTGACCGCTATCTGGCCGGGTTCAGTACAAAGTGGATCGCCGAGGAAATGGGAAAACGGCAGATCCCCACCCCGCTTGGCCTGGATGTCTGGCATGAGCAGACGGTCAATAAAATTTTAGCGAACGAAAAATATATCGGAGATGCCCTGGCCCAAAAGACCTATACGACCAGCGTCTTCCCCTATGAGCGGCGTGTGAACAAAGGGGACGTTGACCAATACTACACCGAAAATTCTCACCCGGCCATCATCAGCCGGGACACGTTCGAAAGAGCGCAGGCCCTGATGAAACGGAGGGCACAGCGTGTCGCTTCCGTGCCAAAAGAGTATCCGCTCTCCAGAAAAATCATCTGCGGTGACTGCGGGACGCTGTTTATCCGGCGCAAGTCCCCCAGCGGCTATGTGTCCTGGGTATGCCGAAAGCACGATGACAGGGCGGCGGACTGCCCCGTGGGCCGGATCGCTGAAACGGAAATTTACACCGCTTTCCTGCGGATGTACAACAAGCTGAAGCACAATGAGGACATCATCCTCAAGCCCGTCCTGGCCCAGCTCCGGGATCTGAACGATGCGCTCCAGAAGGGAAATCCCGCTATACTGGCGGTGAACCGGGCCATCGCGGAGACCTCGGAACTGAGCCATAAGGTTGCCATCCTCCGGGCCGGGGGCCTGCTGGACGATGACGCCTGCGCCGCCAAGCTGCGGGACATTGAGGCCAAGCTGGCGGAGCTTCGCCGGGAGCGCCGGCAGCTATTGAAAAACGAGGATATCGAGGAGGTCATGGAGACCCTGCACCAGACAGCGGAGATCATCCACAGCGGCCCGGACAGGCTGGAGGAGTTCGATGAAGCCATGTTCGCTGATCTGGTGGAGAAAATTACGGCGGAGTCCATGACACGCATACGGTTCCAGCTCTACGGCGGCTTGGAACTGACGGAGCAGCTTCGGGAGGTAAGACGATGACCAATCGGAAGATTTTATATGGCTATCAGATCCAGCATGGCGAATTGGCCATCGTCCCCCAGGAGGCGGAAGTGGTTCAGCGAGTCTCCGCGCTGTATCTGGACGGGCTGTCCTATCAGAGGATCAGCGATATCCTCAACAGTGACGGCTTTCCGTTCAGTGCGGAGACCCCGCTCTGGAACAAACACAAGGTGAAGCGCCTGCTGGAGAACCCCCGCTACACCGGGGAGGACGGTTATCCGCCCATAGTTGAGCGGGGGGCATTCAATACCGTCCAGAGCATGATCCGGGAGAAAACATCCCATTATGCAAAAACCGAGAAACGGCCCGCCCTGCGGCTCAAGGCGTATCTGCGCTGCGGAAGCTGTCACGGGCGGCTGCTGGGTATGGGTGGGAAGGGCCAGCGGCGCGGTACGCTGTACCTGCGGTGCGAGGGCTGCGGCATGATGGTCACCCTCCCGGACAGTGCGCTGCTGTCTGAGGTAAACCGCCAGATGGCAGAGCATGACGCGCCCACCGAGAAACCCTATACCCCCTCCGGCGAGGTCGTCCGCCTGACCAATGCAATCAACCGGGGGCTGGAGCATCCCGACAAGCCGGAGGATGTGGTGTCCCTGATCCTGCGGGGCGCCTCCGCCCGGTACGACTGCTGCCCAACTTTAACTGAATCAGAACCTTTCAACCGCCCAGCCGAAGTGGACATTAAACGCTTCGGTCAGGCAACCCGAGCCGGGCTGGCAGTTTCCCATATCGACATAACAGGAAATCAGGACATAACCGTCCATTTCAAATAACAGGTCAAGGAGTGATCCCATGGAACAAGCAGTGCTGGAGCGCAAAGTCCACGTCATTCCCGCTACCCGGCCCGCCCCTACCAGCAAGCCGCGCCGGGGTGGACGCCAGCGTGTGGCCGCCTACTGCCGGGTGTCCACCGACAGTGAGGAGCAGCTCAACAGCTACGCCGCCCAGAAGAACTATTACACCCAGAAGATCGAGGAAAACCCCGATTGGGAAATGGCTGGTATCTTTGCAGATGAGGGCATTACCGGAACCAGCATGAAGAAGCGGGCGGAGTTCAATCGCATGATTGCCGCCTGCAAGCGGGGCCGCATCGACATGATCCTCACCAAGTCCGCTTCCCGCTTCGCTCGGAACACGGTGGACTGCCTCAAGGTAATCCGCACCCTCAAAAGCAGGGGTATCGCCGTGATCTTTGAAAAGAAAGACTTGTGGACAGAAAAAGTGCCGGAATACTGCGGTATTTCGGCACTTTTCTATGGTGCTTGGTGTTTAGTTGGTGTTTGAATTTATGTAACGCTATGAGCCGTTAGGCTATGAAATCTCACACTTTTGGTGCTGTTGAATCCCGCATAATATGAACAATTTCGAGGGCCGTTTTTCTACAAGCTGTCAGCCATAAATCCGTTGCTATTCCGGGCAACCAGAGTGATATATGTACTACCCCGCAGGAGGAATCAACATCACTTTGGAGGGCAGCGTTATGACAGAGAGAATAAACACAGCCGCTATGACCAATGAGGAACTGGTCGACCTGATTCAGAGCGGCGTGGAAACGGAGTGTGCCTACCAACAACTCTTTATCAACTTGAAGCCCATCATCCTCGGTGAAGCGCAGATGTACCGCAGCCAGATGATTGATTTTGATACGGATGACTTTTTGCAGGAAGGGTATATCCTTGTTTGGAAGGTGATTTCCAACGGCGGGTTCAAAGGCGGAAAATTCGCCAATTACTACATTTCGGCAATCAGGCAGAGATACATCAGCCTTTACCGCAGCTACACATTGAAGAACGCCATCCGCATCAGTGAAAGTGAGGACCTTTATCACTACGGCTATCAAGTTTGCACACTGGTTGAGAGCGACTATGCAAAACAATACCGGGAAAAGCACCGGGAGCAGTGCAAGGCATGGTACGAGCGCAAAAAGGCCCGTGAGAATGCCGAGCGGCTTGCGCAGGGCCTTACCGTTCCGGAGCGGAAGAAGCCTGTGCGTAAACCCAAGTTCACCGAGGAGGAGCGTAAAGAGCGCAACCGCCAGCGTTCACTTGAATATTACCGCACACACCGGGACGAGTGTAACCGAAAAAAGCGGGAACGGTATTGGCAGAATAAGAAAGTAGCTGAGATGTTGTAACACACGGTGGCAACTTCTCAGCCAAAAATTTTTGTCGAAATTTTTCTGAAAGGACAGCATTTGTCCTCCATATATGTTATAATTGGGTTAAGTGTCATCAAAGGATAGAAACTTGTTTGGCGGAACATCAAGGACAGCTGCAATATCAAACAGGGTGTCCAGCGACAGGGCCTTTATGATATTTGGTGCTTCCAGATGGCCCACAAAAGCCGGAGTCAGACCAATCTGCTCGGCCAGTTCCTCTTGCGTGAGTCCCCGGAGTTTACGGTAGTAGGCGATTTTCAGCCCTATCTGTCGGTATTTCTCTGCGTGTATCTGTTTCATTGGCGACTCCTCCATCAATTTATATGGTAACGAATCGCAACAAGAATTGACATGAGCGGACAAATATATTATTATAATTTACAGATATAGATATGTGCTTATCAGCACATATTGCCAAGGGGAGTCCAATATGGAGAATGCATCTGCCTTTAAGCTGGACCGAGTCCTTTATATCTATTTCAAATTGGCTCGAGGCGAGGTTCTGAGTAAACAGGAATTGGCGCAGCAGTTCCAGGTAACAGAGCGAAGCATTCAAAGGGACCTGAGTGCTTTGAGGTGCTTTTTGGCGGAGCAAAATATGGGGCAGGACATCATCTATGATAAGGCTACTCACGGCTACTATATAGAAAACGTATCCCCTACTGCCCTAAGTAACAGCGAAATCCTTGCTGTCTGTAAAATCTTACTGGAGAGCCGCTCTATGCGGAAAGATGAGATGCTCCCTATTTTGGACAAGCTGATTTCATGCTGTGTGCCAGAGCAAAACAAAAAGGCAGTTCAAATGTTGATTTCCAACGAACAGTACCATTACATTGAGCCGTACCACGGAAAACACATCTTGAATGGATTGTGGGAACTTGGTCAGGCTGTTCAGAACCATCAAGTAATAGAAATACAATATGAGCGAATAAAGGAACCGAGGCTTGTAACCAGGCAAATAGAACCAGTCGGTATCATGTTCTCTGAGTATTATTTTTACCTAACTGCGTTTTTGCGGAATGTAGATCGGGGCACCGAATTTGAGAATGCCGATGATCTGTTTCCAACCATTTACCGAATTGACCGTATCCAATCGTTCAAAGTTCTGGACGAGCGGTTCCATGTGCCATACAAGGATCGTTTTGAGGAGGGCGAATTCCGCAAGCGCATCCAGTTTATGTATGGCGGAAAATTAGAAACGATCCGTTTCCGTTACACAGGCCCCTCCTTGGAGGCTGTGCTGGATCGTCTGCCTACAGCAGAGGTCATTGATTCAAATAGTGAGGGCTGGACTATTTCAGCAGAGGTATTTGGCAAAGGGATTGAGATGTGGTTAAGAAGTCAGGGAAACTATGTCCAACTCATTTAGGTATTAACCTATAGCGCATACAAAAATATTTTGGGAGGCAGTAAGATGGATTTAAAGGCATTACGAGAATGTAAACTGAAGCAGACACGCTCCGAGTTTGCACAGCGTATCGGGGAAAGTGAAGCCGATGTTGAGCATTGGGAATCAACTGGTGAGCCGCCGCTTGCTGTAATACAAAAGATTTCACAGGAAACTGGCTTGGATTTCAATATGATTCTTGGCTATAAAAAACCAGTGCCCCAGGCTATCAATTTGGATGACACCTGGGAAAAGGCAGAATTTACGAAGAAAAGCCTTGCAGGATATATTGCTGACATATTAGATAAAATCGTTCTGCCAGATGAACAAAGGAAAGCCTATATTGATGGGCTTCAACAGTGTATTGAGAGTAATCTTGTCAAACCAAAGGTTACTATTGTAGGACGGTCTGACACAGGAAAAAGCACACTCATCAATGCAATGCTTGGGGCGGAAAAAATGCCCACGGCGTGGACCCCAACAACGGCCATTGCAGTGTACATCAAGCACATCAAGGACAAGCCCTCTTTTATCCCGGCAGAAGAAAACGCATGGGTTTTTGCGAACCGTTTGGGCGAAGAAGTATTGTGGGATGTACGGCGGCTTTATGATGAGGAATACTGCTGTAAATGGAGAATCGCGGCGGGCGATATCGATATACTTCGCTCATATGGAATCCGGCAGGATAAGGCCCATGCATTTGAAGCTGGTTCGGCAGTTGTGTTTGTGGACGCACCAATCCTTAACAACTGCGATATCATCGATTTGCCAGGATTCGGTACTGAGACAGAAAGTGACGATTTGATTACATTTAAAGCGACACAAGGAGCAGATGTCATTATCTATTTGTCCCAAGCAAACGGATTCATGAGGTTTGAGGACATTACCTATCTGAAAGAAAACATCAAAGGGCTTCCGGTTTTTGAAAAGCGCAATTCAAATGAATTAAAGCCGTTGTCAAACCTGTTTGTTGTTGCTTCTCAGGCACACACAGTCAATGCCGGTGATGCCAGTCAACTCGACAATATATTGAAAACCGGTTGCAGAAATCTTACAAAAACGCTTCCTGAACACTATTGGTCTGGTAAGCAATCCTTGTCAGGATATTCTGAGGAGGATTATGGAAATTATGCACTTCCGAGTCGTTTTTTTACATATACAACAGATATCCCAAGTCTATGCGAGAAGTTCAATGATGAACTTAGAATGTTGTTAGAGGCCCTACCTGAAATCATAAATGACAGGGCAAAAGCTATCGTGTCTACATATGTTTCTGAGCGAAAGCCAAACCTGCAGGCCGAGATTGAAAACTATGAGGGTATTAGTAGAGAACGAGACAAATATGTTTCTTTGCTCAAGGATATTGATGCCAACGAGTTAAAGAGAATAGAAGAAAATGACCGCCACAAGAGAGATGTTCTGAGTGCCATCGCAAGGCTTCGTGAAGAATCGATCCAGGAGTTTCATTCGTACTGCGCCACTGAAATCAACGTGGACGCTATTGTGAGGCAACTCAAAGAAAAGAAAGTCAAGAATAAAAAAGAAGAGATAGAACTGTTTGCCAGCCAATTCCAGAGTACGATTCAACAGCAAATAGAGATTATTCTCTCAGAAAAGTCAAATGCGCTTACAGCGGTCACAAAAGAGTATCTTGACGAGTTCTCTCGCGCAGCAAATCGTACATATTCGGATGATTCGATTCATGCTGATTTCGATGTGGGTTGGGCATTTACTTCCGTTCTCAGTAAAATAGGTATATTAGGAGGAATTGGAGCCTTTGTTCTCGGTGAGGCCGCATGGCTACTTCTTCCTATAAGCGCAATAATCGGTGTGGCTGGAGATGTGGCACTCGCTGCTGTAGCATTGGGGCCGATTGGGCTGGTAGCAGGATTAGCAATCGGTGGAACATTAGGACTTGTTAAGCTGTTTGGCGGTGGCTGGGAAAAAAGTGTTGCCAAAAAGCTCCAAAAAGCGTTCGAAACAAATCAGATACAGGAAAAATACACAGGTGCTATCAATAACTATTGGGAAGAAACCAGGCAAGCATTTGACAGTGCCGCACAGGCTCTTGATTCAGAGTGGGCTGCCTACGTCGAAAATCTGCGCAAAGTTGTACATGAATACGATGCGCAAGAATTGGAAAATCTGCTGAAGTCGCTTAGAAGTCTGAAGGATTTTTTCGACAATATCCCATTGTAAAAAAATGGTTCTCTCTTTTTTACAACTGGGGCAAATTTATGGAGGAATATGAACATGATGGAATTATTTGACAAGTATAAGGATTCAAACCATGTCACGGAAGCAGTTTTAGTTGGGCGAAACTTATTCAACCGGAATCCTGCGGACAAGGATGTTTTTTCGGCATACTTCGATTTGCTTTGTTCGCTGGCAGAAAATCTGCCGCTTTTGTCAGAACGCAAAAATTTTGCTGGACAAGCTGGGGTGGCATTGGCATTTTTCTCCGAAAATACCAATTTGGATGAGAACACTGTAAACGATATCAGTACATATGAGCAGCGGCTCAATACTATCAGCCGTACCATCGAAGCGGTTGAACAGGAACAGGCAGCACAGCGTATGGACCAAATCGCAGCACATAATAACGAGTGTATCAAAAAAATCTACCATCTGAAAGATTCTTTGTCCAGTGCATCCTCACAGGAGAAATTTGAAGGGCTTCTTTCCGAACTTGGTGTGGTTGATCGCAACATAAACAAGGATGTTCTTACTGATGAGCAGGCCATGCATTACGACTCGCTCACCAAAGCGTGTACGGCAACAATCAGCGAGAAAATGAGGGAGTTTGAACACAAATCTAACGTAGACTATAACAAGCAGGCCACAGACGCTTATGCAAAAGCATTCCGGCAGTTTCAAGAAAATGAGTCAAAATATAAAAATCAGACCCAATTATTCGCGCTGGTTTCTGAAACTATGTTTGCTTTTGATGCCTCCCGCCTGTTCAACGAAACCCTGATTTATTACAACCATGTGTATTCATACATTTTTAGCAAACTGGATGACGATGGCAAGCTGGCCCTTACGCGATTTTCGATTGAGTGTGAGAGAAAGCTGAGGCGGTAATATGCTGAACACATTAAAAAACAATCGGAGCTTAACTTTCTATCAGCCCGTTTCTATTTCTGTGGATAATCCCCTATCACCGGTCAGTGCGAGCAGCTTTGCCGCAGCCGCTATGGCGGATAATGCGTTTACCACAGCCACAACGACAACTGGCTATAACACCCAGTTAGAGAACTACTTAAACATTTTAAATGCCCAAAGGGATAAAATTGCGGCTAAGGTAGCCCAAGGTCTTGCTAACGATCCTTCTTACACAGGCGCCCGGGGGGATGGCGTCAGCTTGGCATGGAAATATGAGAAAGCTGACATTATGATGGGCGGTAGCGGCTCTGAAAACTGGAGTCCAGAAGAACAGCAAGAGATTAAAGATAACATTTCAATCGATGGGGATAACACCAGGGGCGGTGTTCGAGGGGCAGAAGGGCACCATCAAAAAAATGTGGCGGATCATCCAGAAGATCAAGGTGATCCCGATAATATAAAATTCTACCGTAGCAGGAAAGAACACTTGGAGCAGGGGCATGACGGTGATTGGAGCAACGAGAGTGATGCCCCCAAAACTGACAAGAATGCTATGCTGGAAAAGACAAATTCTAAGCGTGTTTTCAAAAATGAACTTAGAGGAATTGGTATTGCAGCGGCTATTGGAATCGGTGTGGGTTTTACGATTGGTTTTGCGGTAACATTAGCACAATCTGGTATTACACCGGACTCTGTCAAAGCGGCTTTCGTTAACGGAGCGAAGGGCGGAGCGGAATCCGGGGTTCTTTCGGTTATTGGCTATGGCGTTGGACGCACCATTGGAGAAACTGCAGTTGCGGCTGTGACGGGCCTGCTTGGGAACATTGGAATAGAGGTCACAGAGAACATCTCTAAACTGTGCAGCATGGGTGTTGTGGGTACGATGATGGTAGCAGTATTCTCTGTCTACCAATTTGCAAAACTAAAGCTGAAAGGTGTTACAACACACGATGCGCTTGTGCAGGTCGGCAAGCAAGCCCTATTTTCTCTGTCCCTTCTTGCGGTTTCCATTGTCGTACAAGGTGTTTGTGGTGGATGTGCAGGAATTATCGTATCTACCAGCGTCGGAATTATCTGCGTTGTCTATTCACTCGGGACTGCGGTACATCAACGTCATTTTTCGGAAAAATTGCAGATTTACATGATTGATAAGTGTAAGCCGGCATTTGCTTGAGGAGGGTCACATGGATTACTCTGGATTTGTGAGCAAGGCAGTCGCGCAGGACAAACGAAATAAATTTATAAAATACGATGGGGAACTTAACTTTATCCCCAGTGAGGCAAGAGATTTTTATCAGAATTTCAACCCTGTAGATGTTGAAATTGGCATGAATGGCTCATCTGTGAGGTTTTATCCCGTTTTGGAACTCATTAATTTGCAAAAAGAGTATGATTACCTCCATGTGCAGTTTGTATTTGCAACATGCAATGGAGACCCAATTTTTCTTCATCAGGATAAAATCTATATGTGTTCTCACGGAGTTAATACCCCAAAATGGGAAAAATTAGCAGACACTTGGAGCGACTTTTTTCTTCATTTTAAGTAGGACAGTTAAGTAACCTACACAAATTCCCCGCCGCATTATTGGTAATCTTACGCACAGAAACTACTTGCAATTGTGGCCATTCAGAGTGATATATGTACCTACCAAAACGGAGGAGGTACATCCCATGAAAATGACCATTCCCTATAACGTAACTGGCAAGGCCCGGAAACGGCTGGCGGAAGACGTGAGCACAGCCCTCAACACCATCCCACGCTATCTGGGAACGCCCACCATGAGCTACCAGGTCGGCGACTGCCTGCTGGACCGCAACGGCACCCTGACCATCCCGGATACGGTGGACAGCCGCACGGCCCGGATGCTCTTGGACTACCTTGCGGAGCACGGCTACGAGGGCGAGGCCGCTGAAACGGAGGACAGGCTGACGATTGCTGTACCGAGAACCATCTTGGACGATACCCAGCTTGCCGTCTTGCGGCAAATCATAGCAGGTCGGGAGCCGCTCCTCAAACGGGCCTTTCTTGCGGAGAGCCTGGGTATCGAGGTGACGGACGAGCAGATCGGTTTTCCCTGGTTTGGCTTCACCCAAGACGCGGACGAGGTCAACGCCTACACCGAGTTTGTTGCCAAGCTGTGCGGCATGGCCCAGCGGCAAAAGCGTGTGATGCCCACAACCGTTGACACGGACAACGACAAATATACCTTCCGCTGTTTCCTGCTCCGACTGGGTTTCATCGGCAGCGAGTACAAAGCTACGCGAAAGGTACTGCTGAAGAACCTGTCCGGGAACTCGGCGTTCCGGCATGGAGAGCCGACCCATAGGGGGTAGAAATCTCGGCTGGTGTATTTCTAAAGACCGGCGCGGGGTCACTTGTGTTTTTTCGCGGAATTAGCAAGGGGGGACACCCCCTTGGCGGCGGGAAGCGTTGTGGCTCAATGCCTACGCTTAGATAGTATTGCGAAAAAGTATTGATTTAGAGGAAATAAACAGCAGCCGGAGCGATGATAAAATGACGCTCCGGCTGTTGAAATTATAGGGTAGGGCGGTCAAAATCTCCGGGGACCTGCGTTCCGGGGAACGGCGCGGGGTCTTGTGCGCAAAATCGCGATTTCAAACGGGGAATATACCCCCTCTACTTAAAACCGAGTAAAACCCGCTGGTCTATTTTGGAAAGCGGCTACTGCGCCGGACAGCTATCGCTCAAAAATGAGCTTTAGCAGAAATGGCGAACAGGGGCAACCTGCGCAAAAAAGAGCAGTTTGACAATTAGCCGGGTTGCTATTGGACAAAATATCCAGGCTGTCCCCGCATCTGCAACGAACCTTATCCCGCCATCTGGAGGGTCTTGACCGCCTCCGGGCGGATCAGTTTGCCGTCCAGGAACTCATAGGCCAGATAGCCACGCTGGTTACGAACAGCAAACAGCTCGTCCAATGCCCTCACCGTCAGAGGGAACCGAACCACGATCCAGTAATAGGAGAAGTCACCGAATACCACGGGCTTCGTCCCCGGAGTGATGGACGGCATGGCGTTGGAGATGACCACGGGCCTGCCCATCAGGGAATCCGCGCTGCCGCGCCACAGGAAGTTCCCGGTATTGTCCTTCAGCGAACGGAGCGCGAGAGCCGTCTCATCGTTCATCAGCCACACTGCGCTGGAGCGGTAATCCGGCTTGACCGAGAAGTACAGCTGGGTCAGTTCATCAAAGGTGATTCCGTCTGCGGTTGCGGAGGTAACGCCGACTTCTGCGCCGCCCTCGGTGTGGAGAATACCCACGGGTTTACGATTCCCATCACCGTTGATAAACGCATCATCCTCGGCCTTGGCGAACTTTTTTGCGAATGCCGTGGTCAGATAGTCCTCAATGTCGAACTTCAAATCACTGGAGAACTCGCTACCCAGCCGGACGATGGCAGCCAGCCTATGGGTGGAAATGCCGTACCGGGTAAAATCATCAACGCCGTCTTTTACATCCAAAGCGTTCTCCCCGGTCCACTGGGCGGCATCCTCGGAGTCGAAAGCCCAGATCACATTGTCGCCCCTCTCGGAGTGGGCGACCGTGGCAATCCGCCGGAACACACCGACTTTCGCCAGCTTGTCCTCATACTTCCGCGCATCCTCCGCAGGAAGCATATACGTCCCGGTGTTAGTGTGGCGGGCACTGCGGTCCAGCAGGCCGAACTCGGCCTGACTGCCCCTTCGCATGGCGTTCCAGAAACTCCTGCTGTACTCTGTGGAATGGATCATGATAAAACTCCTCCTCCTTAATTTTTCTTGGCTATGTTGTTGAACTTCCGAATGAGCCTGTCGGCGGCGAAGCGGCTGAGATACTTCCCCTCCACCAGAACGTCCATCATACGGTCGATGGTTTGAAATCCATACCGCTCCCCCTTATACCAGGCATAAAATCTGTGGTCGGTTTCCGGGAACCGGAGAGCCAGGATAACCACTGCCCTGCCCTTATCGCAGACAGCGATGTCCAGGATAAAGAATGTGGCGAAGTCTATACTGGTATCCCGGAGGCAATGCGCGGCCTTTCTGCTGATATTCATCGGCGTTCCTCCTTGCCGCCACCGCACTTGGGGCAGCGGTACAGGGAGCGGGAATAGGCGCTGCCCGGAGCCGAGATGGGCTTCATCGAATGGCCGCAGAGGGGACAGTGGATGTTCCAGCCGTTGTCATTGGCCCTGGAGATTGGGGCCTTGGCGCGGAGCCGGTAGTAGTGCGGTACCGTTTCCATGAGCCACAGGTCATGCCGCTGGGCATCCTCCTCCGGGATGGGACCGCCGAACATGGGAACTTTCTCCGTGCCGCCGGAGTCCATGTCCACCAGCGGATAATACTTGACCTCATACATTTGCCGCCGTCCCTTTCCCGGCAAGTGGCCCGCCCTCCAAATCGAGGAAGCGACCCTCGCAGTAGGCCATGGCCTCCTCGCGGGTCCCGAACAGGACGCAGGAAAAGTCATGTTCCACTTTCCAAATCACAGGGCCTTGGCTTGTGCTGTGGGAGATGACCACAGGCTTTCCCTTGCAATTTTGGAGCAGCGTGTCACACCGATAGCCGTTGCGGGAGAACATGGACTTGTCCCGGTCGGTGAGTTTGGGTCCCGCTCCGTAGAAGATTTTATAGTTCATAATGGTTCCTCCTCTTTGCTCAAAGTAATGGTGGCGCTCCGCTCCCTGGTGGCGGTCTTGGCTCCGATAACACGATCGGCATCATAATTGTTTCCTCCTGACGGTCCTGTGGGTGAAGGCGGTGAAAGCCGGGTGAAAGCTGTCGGAGAGAACTTTCACCGCCGAAGACCTTGTGCCGCAACGCTTCCGGCCATTGGGTGAACGAGGTGAACGAACTTTCAACTCTATTTCCACTCTTTCATAATCTTTGTACCCACCGCTACTACTTACCTACAAACATTTTTTGATTTCGCTAAGAAGTTGAAAATGCGTTCACCACTTTCACCGTTGCCCCGGAAGTCTTGCGCCGCAACGGGTTTGACGGTGAAAGTACACCTGTGGGCACTTTCACCCTGCTTTCACCGCTTTCACCGTCAGGCGAGAAATTCCGTACCGTCATAGCCGTAAGCCCTCCGGTACTGCTCCCGCGCCTCGGTGGTAAGTGTGATATCCCGGTAAAAATTGCCCCTTTTGGTGTGCATGATGATATCAGAGTAGGCGCGGCCCAAATGCTCTGCCAGCGTTTCCCGGAACTCCCTGGCGGTCTTGGCGTAGCCGTTGTTGTTATCGGCGCACCAGGCTTTGTAGACCGCGTAGACCTTCCCGGTGGTGCAGCCGTCCGCATCCGATCCGCACTGTCTGGAACACATACATTCCTGATAAAAGCTGATGACTGTGCTGTTGCTGTTCCTATAGCGTTCTCCCGCCGACCTGACGCTGTTCGGCTCGGAGAAGCGGTATCCGTTGGCGATGACCGTCCGCAGCGCACAGACCGCCTGATAGACGATGCCCTCCCGTTCGGCGTACAGCTTATCCGCCATGGCCTTGTCCTGCTTGTCCTTGGGGATAACGTTGGAGCATTCCACCACCATGATGCGGTCGTAGACCCACTGACCGTCATCGCCGCCGAACTTGGGCAGGCGGTTCATGCAGAACCAGAGCAAGCCGCCGTAAGTAAATTCAAACGCCTGCTGGCCCTTCAGTTCAGCGAACAGGCTGTCCCCGCCTGTGATTTTTTTGAAGGTTTTTAACTCATCCACAGACAGAAAGCTCATATCGGAACTTCCCGCCAGCCGGGTGCCGTAAATGGCTCCCGTGCCAAACCGGGCCTCTATCTCTTTTAAGTCGATGCCGATAAAGTTTCCCTTGCCCAACAGCCGCTCCACAAGGCTTTTGAGTTGGGATTTGCCCGTGTCCCCGGCACCCACCAGGAACAGCGACTTCTTCATCCGCCAGCCCTTGACATTGGAGAGGCACACGCCGATGAATTCCAGCAGAAGTTTCTGCATCGCCCGGTCGCCGTTAGTAAGAGTGTCGAGGTATCGGTCGAATACGGGTGTGGCGGCTGCCACCTCTGTCCACTCGCAGGGGATCTGAATGGTGGACAGCACCTCCGGGGAATGGGGCAGGAGCGTCATATCGGACAGCCGGAGCAGGCTGTTTTGGAAATTGATGATGCCCTCATCGGAATCCAGGTCGCTTTGGCTGACATATTCCAGGTCGGTGGTGATGTGTTCACAGGCGCTGCGGACCGAGCGCATGGTGACCAGTTCCTCATCGTAGTCCGCGATGTATCCCTTGATGATGCCTTGGAGCATATCCTCGGCGTACAGCCGATACACGCCGTTCTCGTAGACGAATACGCGCAGGCCCTGTTTCCCGCTGTCCCGGACGAGGCGGTAATCCAGATGCTCCCGCGTCCATTTCGCCAGCAGAGCGTCATGGACATAGGGCATGCCGTTCTCTTTGAACTTGATGAAGTAGGGATGCTCCATCTTGGACCGATGGAACACGCCATGGCAGGCTTCGATCCCGGCGGCAACGGTGGCCTCCCGGTAATCCTCCCGTTCCGTCCACTTGTCCCGCACCAGTGCGGAACAGGAAAAGATGTCCTCAATTGCTTCCAAGTCAGGCCCGGTGCGGAACGCGATCATGGCACACAAAGCGGCATCCGCCTCGGAATGGGAGCCGTAATCGGAGATGTCGCCATGGTCGAACAGCTTGGCGAACTTCTCACCGTTCTTCTGCTTGCGGAGGCCGCAGATGATATCGAACAGTTCCCGGTCCTCCCCGTCCCGCTTGGCGCTGTATTTGACCTTGGGCTTTCTGCGCATATCCTTGTCCAGTGTGGTAAGCAGGGCCTGTGTACGATCTTCGAGCGGAGCATTGTTGATAACATCTCCGGTAAAGGCGGCAAAGCGGTTGGTGACGCCGCCGATGTACAGTTCCATCCCGTTGTTGGGATTCTTCATGTAGAATTGCCTGTCTAACCGCAGTTTACCGCTATTGTCCCGGCGGGCCGGGATTTGGGAGGGATCGCATTTTCCATAAATGTGGATACCGCTTCCGCTGACCGAGTATTCGGCATAGCTGTCGAACCGCCGGAGCATCGTCTGCACCAGCGCGTCCTCCTTGCCCCTGTGGTCGATGTCCAGGAAGAAATATCCCTCCGGGATGACAAAACCCAGGCCAGCCGCCCGGTCAGGAAACTTCTTCATTGCGGCAACAGCCTCGGCATGGTTGACCCAAGTCCGTCTGTATTTCTCGTCCGTACCTGTGGGACCGCCGTTTGCCGCAAAGGGTTTTTTCTGCGCTGCCCTTTATCCGAACGCCACTCCCATAGTATCCAGATCTTCATGCCCATCAGCTTCGGCATTGGGTTTGGCTGCGTGTCTGGCATTCCGTTCACCTCCTCCGTTCCGACTGCCGCCCATTACTCGCTCCACTCCGGCGTTTCCGCCGCAGCCACATCCGCCCGGAGCGCCCGGAGCTGCTCACACAGGCTGTCATAGTTGATGAGGGCTTTTCTGCCGATGAAGATGGCTGGGAGTTTCCTGGCTTTCAGCAGGAGCCGCAGGGCGTGTTCGCTCATCAATCCGGTCCGGGCAATCTCCCGGACGGTCATCATGCGCGGCTTTCCTTCCGTCATACTTCTACCTCCTCGAATATAACGATATATGTCGTACTTTCCTAATCAAGAATATACTACATATATCGCAACTTGTCAATAGCAAAAGTAACGATAAAAGAAAACTTTTCTTGCGATTGCGGGAAATGCACCGTTGACAAGTACGACAGTTTGTGCTATTATGCTGGTGAGGTGATACGATATGACGCTTGGCGAACGGATAAAGCAATTAAGAAAAGAAAACGGCATGACGCAGGTCGATATGGCACAGAAACTCGGTGTCACCAAAGGCACGGTATCCACCTGGGAAACCGACAGCCGGACACCGGGATTTGAGACTTTGAACCAGATGTGCGATATGTTCCAGCGCAGCATGGACTACCTGATGGGCCGTTCGGATGACGCCACACCGCCGCCCGTCCCTACCGATGAGGAGCGGGCAGAACTGGCTCTGGACCAGGTGGCAGAGGATTTGAAGGAGTATGTGCTCAAGTATTGCAGGCTGGACCAATACGGCAGGGAGGCTGTGGAATCCATCATCCGGGCCGAATACAACCGCTGCCGCGCCCAGGGGGAACTGGGTCCCGCCGGGGCCTACGCTGTGAATATCCGGATCATTCCATAGAAAAACGCTCCGCGCCGGGAGATCGACCTCGGTGCGGAGCGATACATTTTGAAAGGAGGAACGAGCGGTGCCCAGCGTCAAAAAGCGCGGAGACACCTACCGCATCATGGTTTCCCTCGGTTACGGTATGGATGGGAAGCAAATACGCAAGACCGCGACCTACCGCCCTCCGGCGGATGTCACAGAGGGCAAGGCGGAGAAACTGGCGACAGCCTTTGCCTACGAATTTGAAAAGCACTGCCAGGGCATGACCAGCTTGGACGAAAACATCCGCTTTAAGGATTTGTACGACTGGTATTACGAACAGATTGCCCCGCACAAGCTGAAAGAGAACACCATTTACAACAATCGCCGCATTCTGGAGCTGTACGTCCTGCCCTACATCGGGCATTTGAAGTTGAAGGACATCAATACAGCCCGGATAGACGCCCTGTTCGACAAGCTGCACCAATGCGGGGCAAGGACGGAGCGGTATCTCCTGACGGACGAGAGTGTGATTGCCAATGGCACCCGCAGGCCCATCTTCCGCAAGAGCGGCGTCACCATGGAGACCATGCGCCGGATGGCGGAGGGGACCCCCGTGACCAAGGATACCGCCCTCAAAATCTGCGAGGCTACGGGCAGGCGGCTGGGCGACTGCTTTCGGAAAGTCCAAGAGGATCACGGTCTGACGGAAGGGACGGTGAAGCGGATCCGCACCGCCCTGTCCCCCATCTTCTCCACCGCCGTAAAAAAGGAGCTACTTCTCAAAAACCCGGTGACCAACGCCACCAATCCCAAGGATGCCGAGGTGGAGGAGCACCCCTTCCTGGATGCCGGACAGTGCCGTGAACTGCTGCGGCTGGCGGACGATTTCACCAACCCGCAGATTCCCCGAATTATCCGCACTCTGCTCTATACCGGGATGCGCTCCGGGGAACTGTGCGCCCTCCACTGGGAGGATGTGGATTTGGATAATGCCATGCTGGAGGTAAAGTACAATCTGTACCGGGTCAACGGCGAATATAAGCTGTCCTCGCCCAAAACCAAGAGCAGCACACGGTTCATCGCCCTGCCGCCCCAAGTGGTGGATATCCTCCGGGAACAGAGGGCATGGCAGGAGGAACGAAAAAAGACTGTAGGCAACAGATGGGTGGAGCGCGGCGCGGTCTTTACCGGGCAGTACGGAGAGTACATCAGCAAGAACTATCTCAACTGCGAATTCAAGAAGTTCCTCAAACGGAATGGCCTGCCGGATATCCATATCCACGACCTCCGCCACGCCAATGCCTCGCTGCTGATAAACATGGGCGTCCCGGTGAAGGTCATCTCGGAGCATCTGGGCCACTGTGATACCAGGACTACGGAGAATATCTATGCCCATGTGTTCGCCGAAACTATGACCAAGGCGTCCGATGCCATCAGCAAGGCCCTCTCTACGGCTGCGGAGTGAGGAACACAGAAAAACACCGGACTGTGCGGCGGGTACAGATTTGCCGTCAGTCCGGTGTTTATTTGGTGTTTGAACCTATGAAACGAGGGGTTATGATACGCCATGAGATACATTTCTGCTCCGACAAAATGCCGCAATATTGCCCTTTACGAGCCTTTTCATACGATATGACGGTCTGCAATCCTGGTTTGAGAAAGGAAAACATCAATACCCTGACGGAGTCCAGCGAGTTCCTGATCACCCTGTTCAGCAGCTTCTCCCAGGCGGAGAGCGAGTCCATGAGCCTGAACATCATTCCAGGCATACGCCAGAGTATGAAGGAGGGCAATGTCCCCTTCCAATACAGCCGGACGCTGGGCTACCGCAGGGGGGCGGACGGCAGGCCGGAGATCGACCCGGATGAGGCCGAGACGGTGCGGCTGATCTACGCCCGCTACCTGGAGGGGGCCAGCCTGGGGGACATCCAGCGGGAGCTGACTGAACGGGAGAGCCCCACGGCGGAGGGCATCAAGGGTTGGTCACGGCAGGTGATCCAGAACATCCTGACCAGCGAAAAGTATATCGGGGATGGGATTCGGCAGAAAACTTACACCACCGGCCCCATTGGCGACAGAAAAGCGGTGAAGAACAACGGGGAACTGCCCATGTACTACAGCAAAAACAACCACCCGGCCATCATCCCCAGGGAGGTCTTCTACCGGGTAAAGGAGGAGATGGCCCGCCGAACCAGCAAGCGGAAGGTGATGCAGAAAACCGCTAAGACCGAGCAGGGCAAGTATTCCGCCAAGTATGCCCTGTCTGAACTGCTGATCTGCGGGGAGTGCGGGACACCCTACAAGCGATGCACTTGGGCGCGGAACGGGAAAAAGCGAATCGTCTGGCGGTGCATCTCCCGGCTGGAGTTCGGCACGAAATACTGCCATAACTCCCCCACGTTGGATGAGGACAAGCTCCACAGCGCCATCGTGGCCGCGCTGAACAAGTTCGGCGCCATCCGGGCTGAGGTCAAGGCCGATGTGCTTGAACTGGCGGAGCTGGCCCAGAGCGGCGGCGAGGGAGGCGGAGAAAGCCCTCTGGCGCTGCAGGCGCGGCTGAAGGAGCTGTCGGCGGAGCAGGCGGTACTGCTGGACAAGGCGCTGGCAGACATGGAGAACAAGGAGCTGAACGCCCAGCTCAAGGTGGTATTGGATGAGAAGCAGGACATCCTGGAGCGGATCGCGGCGCAGGAGCAGGACGAGGAACAGCGGGCCGCCCAGGCATCCAGGCAGCGGGAGATGGAGGAATGGCTGGATCAGCAGCCCCTGTGCTTCACCGAGTACGATGATACCCTCACCCGCAGGTTCGTGGAGCAGGTCACGGTGGTGGATGCGGAGACTGTCCGGGTCAAGATCCGGGATGCCGGGATAGAAATCGAGCGGAAACTGTGCTAAAATAAGGGAAAAGGAGAGGACACTATGGCCATATTTCTCACGGGCGACACCCACGGCGATTTCAGCCGGTTCAGGCCCGATATCTTCTACGAGCAGATAGGGCTGACCAAGGATGACTGCACCATCATTTGCGGCGACTTTGGGGGCATCTGGGACGGCAGCCCCGAAGAACAGGGCCAACTGGACTGGCTGGAGCAGAGGCCCTACACCACCCTGTTCGTCTCCGGCAACCACGAAAACTATGATCTGCTGGCCCAATACCCCGTGGAGGAATGGCATGGCGGGCAGGTGCAGCGGGTTCGCCCCTCGGTGATCCACCTGATGCGGGGGCAGGTATACGACATCCAGGGCAGGAAGTTCTTCACTATGGGCGGGGCCAGCAGCCACGACATCCAGGACGGCATCCTGGAACCGGACGATCCTCTATTCAAGAAGAAATGCAGACGGTTGGATGCCAGGGGCGCAATGTACCGGGTGAACCATCAGTCCTGGTGGGCGGCGGAGCTGCCCAGCGAGGAGGAGTACCAGACCGCACGGGCCAACCTGGGAAAGCACGGCTGGGAGGTGGACTACATCATCACCCACTGCTGCCCCTCCAGTGTGCAGGACGAGTTGAGCAGCGGGTTTTATCAGGCCGATGCCCTGACGGATTTCCTTGATGAGATCGCCCAGCGGTGCCGGTTCCGATACCAATTTTTTGGACACTACCATACCAATAAGGTTATCCGGGAAAAGTTCGTTCTGCTGTATGAGCAGATCATCAAACTGAAGTTGTGAATGGAAAGCAGGTCTCAGGAATGGACACGAAGTTGATTCCTGAGACCTGCTTTCCATTTTCGGAAATTTCGCCTGATTTTTCAAATTT
>ERZ808040.983-NODE-983-length-21144-cov-7.535672_pt1 | contig 21144 bp, 12 predicted proteins | sample MGYA00380191_ERZ808040 | MGnify/ENA primary metagenome ERZ808040 (study PRJEB31490, sample SAMN06133395) | mouse gut metagenome | isolation source: J6 | host: mice | place: China: Chengdu | collected 2015-05 ...
CGCTTCCGCCAGAACCTGCTGGGCAAGCGGGTGGACTACTCCGGCCGCTCCGTCATCGTGGTGGGCCCCGAGCTGAAGATCTACCAGTGCGGCGTACCCAAGGAGATGGCCATCGAGCTGTTCCGGCCCTTCGTCATGAAGAAGCTGGTGGAGAGCGGCATCAGCAACATCAAGGCCGCCAAGAAAGAGGTGGACAAGGGCACCCCCGCCGTGTGGGACGCCCTGGAGTCCGTCATCAAGGAGCACCCCGTCATGCTCAACCGCGCCCCCACCCTCCACCGCCTGGGCATCCAGGCCTTCGAGCCGGTGCTGGTGGAGGGTCGGGCCATGAAGCTCCACCCCCTGGTGTGCACCGCCTTCAACGCCGACTTTGACGGCGACCAGATGGCCATCCACGTCCCCCTGTCCGCCGAGGCCCAGGCCGAGGCCCGCATTCTCATGCTGGCCGCCAACAACCTGCTGAAGCCCTCCGACGGCGGGCCGGTGACCGTGCCCACCCAGGACATGGTGCTGGGCTCCTACTACCTGACCTACGAGCGGGACCCCAAGCCCGACCCCGGCTTCTCTTATCAGACCGCCGCCGAGGCTGCCAAGGCCCTGGCGGACGGCGCGGTGTGGGAGAACGACCGCGTGTGGGTGTGGGACGGGGAGGCGGACCGCTGGTACCGCACCACACCCGCTCTGTGCGCCGAGGGTGTCGCCAACGCGCCGCTTGCCGCCAAGGCCGCCAAGGACGCCGCAAAAGTCGCTGCCGAGGCCGCCGGGGCTGACGCCGAGACCGCCATGAAGGCCGCCGCCAAAGCCGCGCCTAAGGACGCCGGCCTGGTTGCCGGCGAGGCCCTTGAGGCCGCCAAGGCCGCCGCAAGGACCGCCGCCGAGGCCGCCATGAAGGCCGCTTCCAAGGCCGCGCCCAAGGCTGTTGACAGAGCCGCCAATCCGGCTGCCGCCAAGGCCGCCGTAGAAGCCGCCGCCGAGGCCGCCAGGACTGCCGCCGCCGATCCGAAGGCCGCGGCGGATGCCGCCGCCAAAGCCGTTATGGAGGCCGCCTGCGCCGCCGCCGGGGCCGCGCAGGCCGCCATGCGTGCCTCCGCTGATCCCCTTGGGGCCGGTGTGGACGCTGAGACCGCCCGTACTGCCGCCCAGACGGCCATGACTGTGGCCCAGGCCGCCGCCGAGGCCGCCAAGGCTGCAAAAGCTGCCGCCGGGGCCGCCGGACGGCCCGAGCTGGCACAGGACGCTGAGGCCGCCGCCGGGGACGCCCAGGCCGCCGCAAAGGCCGCGCAGGCCGCCGCAGATGCCGCCGCCCAGGCATTCAGAACCGCCGTAACCGCCGTGGAAGCCGCCGCGGATGCCGCCAGCGAGGCCGCGCAGGCCGGCCCGGAGGCGGTCCGCGCCGCGCAGGCTACGGCTCAGACTGCCGCTGAAGCCGCTGCCCAGGCTGCCCAGGAGGCCGCGCGGGCTGCCGCCCAGGCTGCCCAGGACGCTGCGCGGGCCGCCTCCGCCCCCCTTGAGGCCGGCAAGGATACCGCCGATGCCGCTGCGGCTGCCGCCGGGACGGCTATGATTGTGGCCAGGGCGGCCGGCATAGCCGCCCAGGCCGCTGAAACCGCCGCTCCCGGGCTCACCGGGGCCGCCGGAACCGCCGCCAAGGCCGCTCAAGCCGCTGCGGATGCCGCCGCAGATGCTGCGGCCGCCGCCGCTGAGGCCGTCAGGACCGCCGAGGCCGAGGCCACCGGCAGGATCAAGGTGCAGGAAGTCTACAGCGTATTCTCCGACGACAATGAGGCCCAGCTGGCTTATGCCGAGGGTATTCTGGACCTCCATGAGCCCATTCAGGTCCGCCGCACCGCCCAGGTCGACGGCGAGACCCGCCATAGGCTGGTGCGCACCACCGTGGGCCGCCTGCTGTTCAACGAGGGCATCCCCCAGGACCTGGACTTCGTGGACCGCAATGATCCTGAGCAGGTCTTTGAGCCGGAGATCAACTTCATGTGCGGCAAGAAGCAGCTGGGCCAGATCGTGGACCGCTGCATCGCCAAGCACGGCTTCACCCGCTCCGCCGAGGTGCTGGACACCATCAAGGCCCGGGGCTACAAGTTCTCCACCCGGGGCGCCCTCACCGTGGCCATCGCCGACATGACCGTGCCCGACGAGAAGAAAACCCTCATCGCCGAAACGGAGAAGGACGTTGTAAAGATCGAGAACCAGTACAAGCGGGGCTTCCTCACCAACGACGAGCGCTACCGCCTGGTGGTGTCCGCCTGGGAAAAGACCACCAACGACGTGTCCAACGCCCTCCAGAAGAGCATGGACAAGTTCAACCCCATCTTCATGATGGCCGATTCCGGCGCCCGCGGCTCCATGAAGCAGATCCGCCAGCTGGCCGGTATGCGCGGCCTGATGGCCGACACCGCCGGACGCACCATTGAGATTCCCATCAAGGCCAATTTCCGGGAGGGCCTGTCCGTGCTGGAGTATTTCATCTCCTCCAGGGGCGCCCGGAAGGGCATGGCCGACACCGCCCTGCGCACCGCCGACTCCGGCTACCTGACCCGCCGCCTGGTGGACGTGTCCCAGGAGGTCATCATCCGGGAGGAGGACTGCGGCACCCATGACGGCATCACCGTGTCCGAGATCAACGAGCGCGGCAAGGAGATCGAGCCGCTGGTGGAGCGCCTCCGGGGCCGCTATCTGGCGGAGGACCTCACCGACCCCAAGACCGGCGAGGTTCTGGTCAGCCGCGACACCCTGGTAGACGGCGAACTGGCGCAATTCATTGAGCAGAAGTTGGCGGAGCAGGCCGAAGGGGCCAGGGACCCGGACCGCAAGCTCTCCATCAAGGTGCGCTCCGTGCTCACCTGCGAGGCCCACTCCGGTGTGTGCGCCAAGTGCTACGGCATGAATCTGGCCTTCAACGAGCCCGTGGGTATGGGTGAGGCGGTGGGCATCATTGCCGCCCAGTCCATCGGCGAGCCGGGCACCCAGCTGACCATGCGGACCTTCCACACCGGCGGCGTGGCCGGCGGCGACATCACCCAGGGCCTGCCCCGCGTGGAGGAGCTGCTGGAGGCCCGCAAGCCCAAGAAGATGGCCCAGCTGGCGGAGATCAGCGGCGTGGTCACCGTGGAGGAGACCAAGCGGGCCACCATGTGCAACATCACCATCACGGGGGACGACGGCGAGGTGGTCACCTATGCCGTGCCCTCCAGCACGCTCCTGCGCTCCGAGAATGGCAACGAGGTGCTCATCAAGTCGGGCGTCCGGGTCAACAAGGGCCAGCGCCTCACCGACGGCGCCCTGTCTCCCCACGAGGTGCTGCGCATCCGGGGCGTGGACGCGGTGCACAACTACCTGATTCAGGAGGTTCAGAAGCCCTACCGCCAGCAGGGCGTGGACATCAACGACAAGCACATCGAGGTCATTGTGCGCCAGATGATGCGCAAGGTGAGGGTGGAGGAGTCCGGCGATTCCACGCTGCTGTCCGGCTCCACCATCGACGTGGTGGAGTTCCGGGACGCCTGCGCGGCGGTCCGGGCCCGCATCGCCGCCGGGGAGACCCGGGAGGACGGCTCTGAGCTGGTCCTGCCCACCTGCACCCGGCTGCTGCTGGGCATCACCAAGGCGTCGCTGGCCACCGAGTCCTTCCTGTCCGCCGCCTCCTTCCAGGAGACCACCAAGGTGCTTACCGAGGCGGCCATCAAGGGCAAGGTGGACCACCTGCTGGGCCTGAAGGAGAACGTCATCATCGGCAAGCTGATCCCGGCGGGCTCCGGCCTGGCGGCCTACCGCAAGCTGGACGAGATCGAGGACGAGGTCCACGACGAGGGCCGCTTCCGTGAGGTGGCGGTGCTGGCCGACGACCTGCGGGAGGATGAGGACGGGCCGGATCTCGCCGGCGCCGGTTCGGACGGTGAGGGCGAGGAGGAAGAGATCCTGTCCATCACCATGGACGGCGAGAACGAGGACGCCGGCTCCGAGGAGGAATAAGCAGCGATTGAAAGGCAGGGCCCATGGACGGGCCCTGCCTTTTTGCCGCGGCGGCGGAGCGCTTTGCCGGATGGCCCGGGACGCGGCGAGGGTTTTTGGCGCGCAGGACGCGCCGCCCAAGGGGCAAACCCGTTTTCCGGTAAAGAATTCAAGCTTTTCCACCCCGTTTCCCGATGCTTCGGCCTGTTTGCGGCCTTTTCTCATAAACCGACATAAAGGATCTGCTTTTTCATTTATTTTTTGTGCACCTTGACTTTAGCATCCTGCGGGGTTATAATTATAGCCAACAATGCGTCGTTTCGGCGCATCAAAGCACACGGCAGAATGTTCCGCCCTCCCGGGGCGGAGGTTTGGAGGGCACTTATGATCAAAAAAGCAGACCAACTCAGCGAAGCCATCGCCCGGTTCAGCGCCGGGAACAGCGCGGACGCGTATCAGTTTTTGGGCTGCCACCCACAGACTGTGGACGGGCAGGAGGGCTATGTGTTCCGCGTCTGGGCGCCCCACGCCAAGAGCGTGCGGGTGCTGGGCCGATTCAACGACTGGGACAAGGCGTCCCCGGCGATGGAGCGCATCGCCCCCGCCATCTGGGAGCGGTTTATCCCCGGCGTGCAGACCTATGACGAGTACAAATATTATATTGAGCGGCCGGACGGCACCTTCGTGTTCCGAGCGGACCCCTACGCCACCCACTCCGCCACCCGGCCGGACAACGCCAGCAAGGTGTTTGACCTGGAGGGGTTCCACTGGACTGACGGGGCCTACCGCCGGGCCCGGGCGAAAAAGGACATGCTGCGCAGTCCGGTGAACATCTACGAGATGCACCTGGGGTCCTGGCGGCGCCATGAGGACGGCAATTTCCTGTCCTATGTGGAGTGCGCCAACCAGCTCATCCCCTACCTGAAGGATATGGGCTATACCCATGTGGAGCTCCTCCCCATCAGCGAGTACCCCTACGACCCCTCCTGGGGCTATCAGGTCACCGGCTATTACGCCCCCACCTCCCGGTACGGCACCCCCCACGACTTCATGAAGTTTGTGGATATGTGCCACGACGCCGGCATCGGCGTCATCATCGACTGGGTGGGCGCCCATTTCCCCCGGGACGAGTGCGGCCTGTTTGAATTTGACGGCGACTGCTGCTATGAGCCCGCCGACCCCCTGCGCCGGGAGCACCCGGACTGGGGCACCCGCATCTTTGACTACGGCCGGTACGAGGTGCGCTCCTTCCTGATCTCCAACGTGGTGTACTGGCTGGACAAATTCCACATCGACGGCATCCGGGTGGACGCGGTGGCCTCCATGCTGTATCTGGACTATGGCCGCCGGGGCGGCGAGTGGCGGCCCAACAAGGATGGCGGAAACATCAACCTGGAGGCGGTTCAGTTCCTGCGGGACATGAACGCCGCCGCCCTCACCTTTGACCCATCCGCCATCATGGTGGCGGAGGAGTCCACCGCCTTCCCCATGGTCACAAAGCCTGGGTACGACGGAGGTCTGGGCTTCAACTTCAAGTGGAACATGGGCTGGATGCACGACATGGTGGACTACATGTCCACCGACCCCCTGTTCCGCAAGGGCAAGCACAACAACCTGACCTTCTCCCTGACCTACGCCTTCTCGGAGAACTTTGTGCTGCCCCTGTCCCACGACGAGGTGGTCCACGGCAAGTGCTCCCTGGTGAACAAAATGCCCGGCGAGTACAGCGACAAATTCCAGAATCTGCGGGCGTTCTACGGCTATATGATGACCCACCCGGGCAAAAAGCTGCTGTTCATGGGGGGCGAGTTCGCCCAGTTCATCGAGTGGGACGAGAAGAAGGAACTGGATTGGATGCTGCTGGATTACGACAAGCACCGCGAGATGCAGTCCTATGTCCGGGACCTGAACCACTATTACCTGGAGCATCCGGCGCTGTGGCACAACGACGTGGACTGGCAGGGCTTCCAGTGGATCTCCTGCGACGACTGGCAGCAGAGCGTCATCTCCTTCCGCCGCATTGACGACAAGGGCAAGGAAGTCATTGTGGTGTGCAACTTCTGCCCGGTGGAGCGCACCGGTTACAAGATTGGCGTGCCCAAGGCTGGGACCTATGTTCCGGTGCTGTCCAGCGACGACGCGAAATACGGCGGCGCAGGCACCGCGCTGGCCCCGGCCAAGGCGAAGAAAGAGGAGCTGCACGGGCTGAAGTATGCGGTGGAGCTGACCCTGCCTGCCATGTCCACGGTGTTCTATGAGCGCAAGGCCACGGCCCGGAGCGCCAGGGAAGAGGACGGCGGCGAGGAGGCTCCCAAGGCGAAGGCGGCCAAGGCGGTGAAGTCGGTCAAAGCCAAGGCGGCGCAGGTTGTGGAGGCCGTGAAGGCCGATGCGGAGGCCGCGAAGCCCAGGCGGGGACGCAGGCCCAAGGCGGAGACTGCGGAGGCCGCACCCAAGAAGAAGCCGGGCCGCAAGCCCAAAACCGAGGCCGGGGAGGTGAACGCTGAGGCGGCGGCAGAACCCAAACCCGCCCGCAAGCCCCGGGCGAAAAAGACGGACGCCGCTGAGGAAAAACCCAGGACTCGAAAGCCCCGCGCCAGGAAACGCGAATCCGACAACTAATTTTTGAGGGGGAGTTCAACTTGTTCCAGCGTAAAAAAGAGTGTATCGCCATGCTTCTGGCTGGCGGCCAGGGAAGCCGCCTGTACGTGCTCACCCAGGACACCGCAAAGCCGGCGGTGCCCTTCGGCGGCAAGTACCGCATCATTGATTTCCCGCTGTCCAACTGCATCAACTCCGGTATTGATACGGTGGGCGTGCTCACCCAGTACCAGCCCCTGGAACTCAACGATTATATCGGCAACGGCCAGCCCTGGGATCTGAACCGCAACTGGGGCGGAGCCCATGTCCTCCCGCCCTATACCCAGTCCAAGACCGAGTCCTGGTACAAGGGCACCGCCAACGCCATTTACCAGAACATCGCCTTTGTGGACCGCTACAACCCCGAATATGTGGCGGTGCTGGGCGGCGACCACATCTATAAGATGGACTACAACAAGATGCTCCAGTTCCATAAGGAGAAGGGGGCCGAGTGCACCATCGCCGTCATGCCGGTGAGCATGGAGGAGGCCACCCGCATGGGCATCATGAGCACCGATGAGAACGGCGCCATCACCGACTTCGAGGAGAAGCCCAAGCAGCCCAAGAGCAACCTGGCCTCCATGGGCATTTACATCTTCACCTGGTCCGTCCTGCGCCAGTACCTCATCGCCGACGAGGCCGACCCCAACTCGGAAAACGACTTCGGCAAGAACATCATCCCCAATTTCCTGAAGGACGGCCGGCCCATGTACGCCTACTCCTTCGAGGGCTACTGGAAAGACGTGGGCACCCTGGACAGCCTGTGGGACGCCAACATGGACCTGCTGGACCCCAGCGACCCCATCAACATGCGGGACCCCAGCTTCCGCATTTACGCCCGGAACTACTCCGCTCCCGCCACCCGGCTGGGCAGCGGCGCCAAGGTGACCAATTCCTTCGTGGCGGAAGGGTGCACCATCCGGGGCAGCGTGGAGCACTCCGTGCTGTACACCGGCTGCGAGATTGAAGAGGGGGCCATTGTCACCGGCGCGGTGATTATGCCCGGCAGCACCATCCGCAAGGGCGCGAATGTGAGCTACTGCATCGTGGGTGAGCGGTGCGTGGTGGAGGAGGGCGCCAAGATCGGCGAGCGCCCCGAAAATTACCTGGACAGCGACTGGGGCATCGCTGTGGTGGGCCATGACAGGACCATCGCGGCAGGCTCTGTCATCAAACCCAAGGAAATTGTTTAAGGGGGTGCCACCATGAAAATGACTGGTATTATCTTTTCTGATCTGTACTCCGACGCGCTGAACTCCTTTACCCAGGACCGGAACATGGCGGCCATCCCCTTCGGCGGGCGCTACCGCCTGGTGGACTTTGCGCTGTCCAATATGGTCAACTCCGGCATCCTCAACGTGGGCGTGCTGGTGAAGCAGCATTACCATTCCCTGATGGATCACCTGAGCAACAGCCAGGAGTGGGACCTGAACCGCAAGATCGGCGGGCTTCAGCTGCTGCCCCCCTTCGCCACCCAGGACGGCAACACCAGCGGCAGCCGCGGCAAGCTGGACGAGCTGCGCAACGCGCTGGACTACCTGGAGACCATCTCCACCACTCCCTACGTCCTGCTGGCCGACGCCTATGTGCTGTGCAATATTGACTACCGCGCCGCCCTGGAGGACCACATCGCCAGCGGCTGTGACATCACCATGCTGGCCACCAAGGAGACTGAGGAGTCCGCGATCAACTTTGCCTCCATCATGAAAGCGGACCCCAGCCACCGGGTTACCGCCTACGCGCTGGACTGCCCCGCCAAGCCCGGCGATTACGCCAGCATGGGCCACATGATCATCTCCCGGGAGTTCCTCATCAACGTCATCCGGGACTACACCTCCCGGGGCATCTATGACTTCCTGCGGGACTTCGTTCAGCACGAGTTCAACCGGGGCCGCCTGTCTATCAACCTCTATGAGGTGGATACCACCGTTCTGCGCATCCGCAACGTGGAGGAGTATTTCCAGAACAGCCTGGCCATTCTGGATGACGACGTATCCGCCGCTCTGTTCCGGGGCGACCGGCCCATCCACACCCGCGTCACCGACGAGGTCCCCGCCTATTATGGCCTGGAGTGCCAGGTGGACTGCTGCGTGATCGCCGACGGCTGCTTCATCGACGGCAGCGTGGAGCACAGCGTCCTGTCCCGCGGCGTGAAGGTGGGCAAGGGCGCCAAGGTGAAGAACTGCGTCATCATGCAGGGCAGCGTGGTGGGCGAGGGCGCCTGCCTGGAGAACGTCATTGTGGACAAATGGGTCACCATCAGCGCGGGAGCCCAGCTCAAGGGGCTGGATTCCAACCCCGTCGTTATCCGCAAAGGAGTAACGGTATGAAAATCCTGTTGGCTTCCAGTGAGGCCGCGCCGTATATCAAGACCGGCGGCTTGGGTGACGTGGCTGCCGCCCTGCCCAAAGCTCTGGCAGAGTCTCCCAACACCGAGGTAGCGGTGTTCCTCCCCTACTACAAGGCCATCAAGGACAACCCGGAGTTTGAAATTGAGTACATCACCAATTTCTCCGTGCCCCTGTCCTGGCGGAACGTGTACTGCGGCCTGTTCCGGGCGGTGAGCAAGCGTAAAAAGCTCCAGTATTATTTCATCGACAACGAGTATTACTTTTACCGGGATGGCTGCTACGGCCACTACGACGACGGCGAGCGTTTCGCCTTCTACTCCAAGGCCATTCTGGAGGCGCTCCAGTACCTGGACTGGTATCCCGACGTCATCCACGCCAACGACTGGCAGACGGCTTTGGTGCCGGTGTTCCTCCGGGCGTTCTACATGGGGCTGGAGCGCTATCAGCCCATCCGCACCCTGTTCACCATCCACAACATGGAGTACCAGGGGCGCTTCCCGAGCGAATTCGTGGACGAGGTGCTGGGGCTGCCGCAGGACTGGAAGCCCACCATGGAGTTTGACAACTGCACCAACCTGATGAAGGCGGCCATCCATACCGCCGACCGGGTGAGCACCGTGTCCCGGACCTATGCCTATGAGATTCAGGACCCCTATTTTGCCCACGGGCTGCATGACGTGCTGCGCCAGCACGCCTACAAGCTCAGCGGCGTGGTCAACGGCATTGACGCGGAGGTATTTAACCCGGAGACCGACCCGCTGCTCTACACCAACTTTACCGCCGCGGCCCTGGAGAAGAAGGCGGAGAACAAGCGATTCCTCCAGGAAAGGCTGGGGCTGGCCGTCCGGGACGAGGCGCCCATGGTCATCATGATCACCCGGCTGGTGGGCCACAAGGGCGTGGACCTGGTTCAGGCCGTTATGGACGACCTGATGCGGGATGACCTCCAAATGGTGGTCATCGGCACCGGCGAGCGGCAGTATGAGGACATGTTCCGGGCCTATGCCGCCAACTTCTCCCATAAGATGTCCGCCAACATCGTGTTTGACAACACGCTGGCCCATCAGGCGTATGCCGGGGCGGACATGGTGCTCATGCCCTCCAGGCAGGAGCCCTGCGGCCTGACCCAGCTCATCGCCATGCGGTACGGCACCATCCCCATTGTCCGGGAAACCGGCGGCCTGTTTGACACTGTGCCCGCCTACAACATGGAAACCGGCCAGGGCAACGGCTTCACCTTCAAGAGCTACAACGCCCACGATATGCTGGGAGCGGTCCGCCGGGCGGAGGAGCTGTTCCACGACCGGGAGCATTGGACGCAGCTGCAGAAGAGTGTTATGTCGTATGACAGTTCCTGGAAGAACGCCGTACAGGAATATTGGGATATTTATCACTCTTTGGTGGATTAATCCAGGGTTTTTCCCACGTTTACCCGAAATTTCACCTTTTTCACTGGAAATGAAAAAAGTGAAAATTTATAGTGCAAAAGTTCCGGCTTTTATGCTATAATATTAGGGCGTATTACTGCGCCCCGTGCGATCACAGCCCGCGGGAGCGGGCTGTGATTTTTTCCATCAATTCCCCGGCTTTTTGCCGGTCAAGAAGGAGTCTGCATATCGTATGGATCAAAAACAAGTCATCTCCCAATTGGAGGAGACCCTGCTGGTGCGTTACGGCTGCGCCATGGACAGCGCCTCCCCTCAGCAGGTCTACCGCGCCCTGTGCTATGTGGTCAACCGGATGCTGGCCAGCAAGAGCGCTGAGTTCTATCGGAAGAACCAGGGCAAACAGGTTTATTACATGTCGATGGAGTTCCTGGTGGGCACCTCGCTGCGGAACAATCTGTACAACCTGGGCCTGGAGGATGTGTTTACCAAGGCGCTGGACAAGTGCGGCGTGGACATCCACGACCTGTATGAGATGGAGCCGGACGCCGGCCTGGGCAACGGCGGCCTGGGCCGTCTGGCCTCCTGCTACATGGACTCGGCCTCCAGTCTGGACATCCCCATGACGGGCTATTCCATCCGCTACGAATTCGGCATTTTCAAGCAGAAGATTGTGGACGGCTGGCAGGTGGAGTTCCCGGACGACTGGCTGAACATGGGCGACGTGTGGCTGATTCCCCACGAGAGCGAGGCGGTGGAGGTCCGCTTCGGCGGCAACGTCCATGGCTGGGAGGATGACGGCATTTACCGTGTCAAGCACCTGAACTACCAGTCGGTCATGGCGGTGCCCAACGATATGTATATCTCCGGCTATGAGAGCAAGGCGGTCAACCCCCTGGTGCTGTGGTCCGCCAAGTCTCCCAACAGCTTTGACATGTCCGCCTTCTCCCGGGGGGATTACGCCAAGGCCCTGGAGGGGGATACCATGGCCGAGGTCATCTCCAAAGTGCTCTATCCCGCCGACGACCACATTGAGGGCAAGCGGCTGCGCCTGCGCCAGCAGTACCTGCTGGTGTCCGCGTCGGTGCAGACCATTCTGAAAAAGCACCTGCGGGACAACAAGACTCTGGACAACCTGCCCGACAAGGTTTCCATCCATATCAACGACACCCATCCGGCCCTGTGCGTGCCCGAGCTGATGCGCCTGCTGGTGGACGAGCACGGCTACAGCTGGGACAAGGCGTGGGACATCACCTGCCGCACCCTGTCCTACACCAACCACACCGTCATGAGCGAGGCGCTGGAGCGGTGGAATGTGGATCTGTTCCAGCAGCTGCTGCCCCGGGTGTACCAGATCGTTCAGGAGATCGACCGCCGCCTGCGGGTGGACCTTCACGGCTATTACGGCAACGATATGGGCAAGATTGAGTATATGGCCGTCATCAGCAAGAACGAGATCCGCATGGCCAACCTGTGCCTGGCCGCCTGCCACATGGTGAACGGGGTATCCAAGCTCCACACCGAGATCCTGAAGGACAGCATTTTCCGCGATTACTACCAGATGGAGCCCGACCACTTCTGCAACGTGACCAACGGTATTGCCTACCGCCGCTGGCTGTGTCAGGCCAACCCGGAGCTCGCCGCCCTGCTGAAGGAGTTGATCGGGGACGGGTTCACCACCGACTCCACCCAGCTGGAGAAGCTGCTCAAGTATCGGGACGACGCCAAGGTGCTCCAGCGGCTCCAGAAGATCAAGCTGGACAACAAGAAGCGCCTGTCCGACCTGATCCTCAAGCGCAACGGCATCATTGTGGACCCCAACTCCCTGTTCGATGTGCAGATCAAGCGCCTCCATGAGTATAAGCGCCAGCTGCTCAACGTGCTTCAGATCCTCCACATGTATCTGGAGATCAAAGCCAATCCCGGCGCTCCCTTCCAGCCCCGCACGTTTATTTTCGCCGCCAAGGCGTCCGCCGGGTATATCATGGCCAAGCAGATTATTCAGCTCATCGTATCCGTTTCCAACCTGGTCAACCATGATCCGGACACCCGTGACAAGCTGAAGGTGGTGTTCATGGAGGACTACAACGTCTCTCTGGCGGAGATCATCATCCCCGCGGCTGAAATCTCCGAGCAGATCTCCATCGCCGGCAAGGAGGCCAGCGGCACCGGCAACATGAAGCTGATGATCAACGGCGCGGTGACGCTGGGCACTCTGGACGGCGCCAACGTGGAGATCCACGAGCAGGTGGGGGACGACAACATCGTGCTCTTCGGACTCAAGACGGAGGAGGTCAACGACCTGCTGCGCCGGGGCTACAACCCCCTGGATTACGTGCGGGGTGACGCGGAACTGAAGGCGGTTATGGATATGCTCATGGCGGGAATCAACGGGATGCATTTCGACGATATCGTCTCCTCGCTGACCACCAACCACAGGGGCCCCGCCGACCCCTATATGTGTCTGGCTGACTTCCACGATTACGTCCGGGCTCAGCGGGATGTGTCCGCCCTCTACGGGGACAGGACCCGCTTCACCGAAATGTCCCTGGTGAACATTGCAAAGGCGGGCTTCTTCTCCGCGGACCGGGCGGTAAACGAGTATGCCCGCAATATCTGGCACATCAAGTGACGGTACCCGCCCCGGCGGGGCGGACATATAAAAAGGAGGTCTGAAGCGTGAAAGAGGTATGCTTTGGCGTAGACATCGGAGGCACCACGGTGAAATTGGGCCTGGTAAGCCGGGAGGGGGATCTGCTGGACAAGCGGGAATTTCCCACCTTCCGGGACGTGGAGGCCACCTTCGACGACATTGCCGGACATATGCGCCAGGTATTGGATGCCTTTCCCGGCTGCATCTGCGTCGGCGCTGGGGTAGGGGTGCCCGGCCCGGTGGTGGAGCAGTCCAAGGTGATTCACTGTGCCAACCTGGGCTGGAGAGACGTGAACATTGCTCAGGAGCTGTCCGGCCGGGCGGATGTGCCCGTCCGGGTGGCCAATGACGCCAACCTGGCCGCCCTGGGCGAGAGCTGGCAGGGCGGCGGCAAGGGCTGCCGCAACCTGGTACTGTTCACCGTGGGCACCGGCGTGGGCGGCGGCATTATCTGCGACGGCCACATCATCGCCGGGGCGTCCGGCGGCGGCGGCGAGGTGGGCCATATGCCCGTTCCCTTCCACACCGACTGGCAGTGCGGCTGCGGCAAGCTGGGCTGCCTGGAGGTCACCGCCTCCGCCACCGGCATCATCCGGGCGGCGCGGCAGTACTCCCCCTTCAAGGAGATGGACAAGATCGGCGCCAAGGATGTGTATGACGCCGCCGCCGCCGGGGACGAGAACGCCCAGGCGGTCGTCAAGGAGGCCGCCACCGCCCTGGGCTACGCCGCCGCTTCGGTCAGCTGTGTGGTCAACCCGGAAATCATTCTGCTGGGAGGGGGCGTGTCCGCCGCAGGCAGCGCCCTGCTGGGCCCGGTGGAGGCCGCGTTCAAGGAAAACGTTCTGGAGGCGTGCTCCGATGTGCGCTTCGCCCTGGCCCAGCTGGGCAACAACGCCGGAATTTACGGCGGTGCGGCTCTCTTCTTTGCGGAATAAACGCGCCGGACCCGCGCTCCGGCAGGGTGCAATCACGTAAAAATTATTACGAGGAGTGAGTTAGTATGCTTAAGCTTGATCTGTCCAAGCTGGAAGGTGTGGTTTCTCAGGAGCAAATCAACGGGATGGCCTCTGAGTTGGAGGCCGCCCATGCCAAGCTGTACGATCCCGCCGCGCCCGGTTCCGACTTTGTGGGGTGGGTGCGCCTGCCCGAAAACTACGACAAGGAGGAGTTCGCCCGCATCCAGAAGGCCGCGGCGAAGATCCGTTCCGATTCCCAGGTGCTGGTGGTCATCGGCATCGGCGGGTCCTACCTGGGCGCCCGGGCCGCCCTGGAGGTGTTCCCCTCCAACGGTCCCGAAATCTGCTTTGTGGGCTGCTCCCTCAGCCCCAACGAGCTGGAGAAGGTGATCCGCAGGCTGGACGGCCGCAGCTGGTCCATCAACGTGATCTCCAAGTCCGGCGGCACCACCGAGCCCGCCGTGGCCTTCCGGGTGTTCCGGGACCTGCTGGTGAAGCAGTACGGCGAAAAGGCCAATGAGCGCATCTACGCCACCACCGACAAGGCCCGGGGGGCCCTCAAGACGCTGGCCGACTCCAACGGCTGGGAGACTTTTGTGGTGCCTGACGACGTGGGCGGCCGGTTCTCTGTGCTGTCCGCCGTGGGCCTGCTGCCCATCGCCGCGGGTGGGACGGACATTGACCAGCTCATGGCCGGAGCCCGGGACGCCATGGACGCCTTTGACAAGCGGGATATGTCCAACCCGGTGTGGCAGTATGTGGCCGCCCGGAATCTGCTGTACCGCCAGGGCAAGAAAATTGAGCTGTTCTGCTCCTATGAGCCCTCCTATTCCTTCGTGGGCGAGTGGCTCAAGCAGCTGTTCGGCGAGTCCGAGGGCAAGGACGGCAAGGGGATTTTCCCGGCCTCCGCCCAGTTCACCACCGACCTCCACTCCCTGGGCCAGTATATCCAGGACGGTGAGCGCCATCTGTTTGAAACCGTCATCTATGTGGACGACACGGGCTGCGACATCGCCATTCCCTACAGCGATGACAACGGGGACAACCTGAACTATCTGGCGGGCAAGCCCCTGAGCTTCGTCCGGGAGATGGCCTTCCAGGGCACCCTGGCCGCCCACAAGGACGGCGGGGCTCCCTCCGTGGTGCTTCGGCTGGACAAGATGGATGTGCATGCCCTGGGCGAGTTGTTCTACTTCTTTGAGCTGTCCTGCGGCATCAGCGGCCATGTGCTGGGGGTCAATCCCTTCAACCAGCCCGGCGTGGAGGCGTACAAGAAAAACATGTTCGCCCTGCTGGGCAAGCCCTGAGCAAGTCTGCCGGCAAAGGAACCGCGTCTGTCCGTGGGACAGGCGCGGTTTTTTTGGAAAGGACAATTACTGATGGTCTTAGGACGGCTCCCTGGAAAAAAGAGGAATATTCCTCAAATTTTCGTGCAGGAGAGACAAAAAGGAGGAAATAAATGGGGATGATACTGTAGCGATTGTAAAAATTCTAATGAAAAGAGGCAAAAAAACAAGAAACTTTTGGAAATTCGCTTGACACAAAATTGAATTGCGTATATACTGAGAGTAAAGAAAAGGAAGGTTTTGACTTTTAAATGAACGCCCAAGCTGCGTGAGAGTCCTTCCGGCGGCGCAGTGCCGTCTGAGCGGGGAGAGGCACAGCGGCAGGGCGCTTTTACTTTTTTGGGAAGGAAAGCCGTGGACCGCAGCGGGTGAGACCCGGCGGTAAGGCGGACGCGTCCGGATATCGGGAGCGGAGAGGAGAGAGGGCATGAAAAGTGCGCTGCTTCGCCTGAGGGAGAGTCAGGATTCCATGAGCGCCACGGAACGGATTGTTTCCAACTATGTGCTCAGCCATCAGGGGGAGGCTATGGGGCTGAGCATCCACCAGCTGGCGGAAAAAACCTTTTCGTCTCCGTCCACCGTAATTCGGATGTGCCAGAGAATCGGGTTCGCGGGATATAAGGAGTTCCGTCAGGCGGTGACCTGTGAGGTGGCGGTGCGCCGCCTGGGCAGAGGGCAGGAGAGCCGGGAGATCACGCAGTCGGACAGCCTGGACGACATTGTGGACAAGGTGACCTATCAGAATATCATGTCTCTGGAGGACACCAAGAGCCTTGTTGACACGGAAACCCTTCAGGCCTGTGTGGATTTGCTGACTACGGCGCGGACCGTTCTGCTGTTTGGCCTGGGGCTGTCTCTCTGTGCGGCGCAGGATCTGAATCTGAAGCTGCTCCGGCTGAACAAGTGCTGTGTGGTCAATGAGGACTGGCATGCCCAGCTGCTTCAGGCGAAAAATGCGGGAAGGGAAGATCTTGCCATTGTGGTGTCCTGCTCCGGAGAGACTGAGGAGGTCATTGAGTGCATAAAAGTGCTCCGGGAGCGAAAGACGCCCATCATTGCGATCACCCGGCGGGTGGCGTCGCCGGTGGCGGAGCTGTCCGACTATCAGCTGTATACTTCAGACAATGAGGCCACGTTCCGGATCGGAACCATGTCCGCCCGGGTGTCCCAGCTGAATATCATTGACATTTTATTTACTGCATTTGCGCACAGCGAGTACGAATATTGTTTCGATCAGTTTCCCAGGACCCACGCCGGAAAACGCCATGCGGCATCTGTCGTGGTCTAGCTGCCGCTGAAAAACCGGACGCCGCATGCCATGTGCGGCGTCCGGTAAAAACACTTGACAAACAAGACAAGATCCATTATAATATGCTTGTTCCGCCCGAGAGAGCAGGGTGCGGACACCGTTGGACGATTAGCTCAGCTGGTATGAGCATCCGCTTGACGTGCGGGAGGTCACAGGTTCGAGTCCTGTATCGTCCACCAACTTGCATTGACAAAAAAGATGCAGGCAAAAATCCCGCACTTGGGAGCCGCTTCGTAAGGAAGTGGCTCTCAAACTTTTTGCCAGGTCAGCCGAATGTGATTGAATTGCGGGAAATCCAACACTTCGGAGGTACATATCATGGAAAAATCTGCGTTTGAGCAAATGGGTGGAACTTACAGCCATGAGGGTGACTATTTTCTTCCTAACCTCACTGTGCCGGAAAGCGCACCTGTTGGTATCTGGGGCCAGCGGCGGAAACGGTATTTACGGAAGCATAGGGAACCGCTATATACCGCTTTACTGCTCAGCGGAGAGTTAGACGCCCATATCATGGAAGTTGACCTGCAGGCCCGAGAGATGTTTTCCCGATTGATTGAACAGATGGCAGAACAAGAGGGTATCACTGAGCTACTCAAAGAAGAAAGTCAAATGGAATGGGTCAGAAGAATGAACAATATCCGCAACCGAGCAGAAGAAATAATTACGAGAGAACTGGTTTTAGCATAATAGCAGGCCCCGCACAAGTTTCACCTGTGCGGGGCCTGCTATTTTTATAAGTGGGGGAGATTCTTGCGATATTCACGCAAGTCATCTTCCCGTACAGTCTCAATGATATTGTCAAGCGCCGCAGTAAGAGTCTCTTTATCTTCCGGTAAAGTTCCCTGAAACTGAAACGCATTGGATGCGCCTAAAGCGGCAAATTGGACAGGTATCTCCAGACTTTTAAGGAGAGTGCGGATTTCCTTGTACTTTTCAATCTCACTTTCCTCTTGCCAGTTGCTACGTTGGATTTCCTGATACAGTTCCGAGTCCGGGTAAATGGTCAACATATTGACGCCGATTAGGGTTGGGTGGAGTTGATTGCAGATGGCGGCAGTCGCTTTTGCGCCAATTTCACCCCGGCCAGCGCCGGAAATGCCCACCAAGTAGAAGAAGCTATAATGAATACCGGCTTTGTCCAACCGCTGGCATTGTTTTACAATATCAGCGGCGGCATAGCCCTTATTCATAAATTGCAGGGCTTTATCATCGCCGGTTTCAATCCCGATTGTCAGGCCGTCATATCCGGCTTGATGGAGTGACACCAATTCCTCGTCCGACTTTAGCGTAACATCCGTAATCCGGGCGAAACACCCAATCGTTTTGATGGAGGGAATGTATTGCCGAATCAGGTCAGCAATAGTGATAAGCCGTTCATGCTTCAACACAAAGGGGTTTGCGCCAGTCAAAAAGGCCCTCTGGACGCGTTCCGGTCTGGGTATCCCCTGCAAGCGGGCCGTTAGCATGGAAATGGGGTCTGTACTCCAAAGCTGCGCTTCCTGCAAGTCACTTTCTATATCCTCAAGAGGGGACATTCTGAATTTAAATGGCAGGTCATTATAGAGCGTACAGAATTTACATTTGTGATGGGTGCAGCCAGCCGTGACTTCAAGCAGAAGTGAGGAAGCCTCATAGGGTGGCCTCCATATCGTTCCAGTGTAGTGCATAGCAGAACCTCCTTATTTTTCTGCCATTATATCATGGTACAGAGAAAATAAAAGTACGGTACTTTTTTGCAGTACCTTGCTTTTGCGGTACCAAGGCAATATAATATGCTAAAGGAGGTTGTGGAACATGAGGAAAACAGAAACAGCGATTCAACGCTGTAAGACAATGTCAACGCTTCAAAAAATCTTAGGCGGTAAGTGGAAACTCGAAATTCTCTATTATATCGCCTTTTACGACATTCACAGATTTGGGGCTTTGCGCCGCCAGCTTGGCGAAATCACGGAGTCATCCCTGACCAAACAGCTTCGGGAATTAGAAACCGATGGATTTTTGATTCGTCATGACTATAAGGAGATTCCGCCAAGGGTGGAATACACACTATCTGAGTTGGGAATGAGCTTTATTGATGTGATCCGCTATATGAAGCAATGGGGAGAGCGCAATTTGCCGGATTGCACAGACTGAAAACAAAAAACTCCCTTTTACCTTTTGCGGTGCCAAATTTGAGCATTGATGACTTAATGATAAATTTTTATAGAGGTAGATAGATGAACGCACAAGCATTTTGGAATGTTATTGGCAACTACAATAAACAGACATGGGCAATTCAAATCCTATTGTTTATCCTTTTGCTCATTTCGATTGCGTTGTCCTATATGCAAAAAGTAAAATGGGCGGCAAAATTGTCCTTAGGGATTGCCAACCTGTTTATTGGCATTGTGTTTTTTGCACGGTATGGAACAGAACCAATTCAAAAGTTCTTCGCCCTGCCATTATATCTGCTTAGCGGTATCTTGTTTTTATTTGACGCCTGGAAATATAAGGATGACATTTTAGAAAAGCCCAATAAAATTCAAGCAATATTGCTACTTCTTTATTCAATCTACCCCATTACTTCGCTACTTCTGGGCAATTCTTTCCCACAAATGGTAACATACATTATGCCTTGTCCTGTCATCAGCCTGAGCATAGCCATCTATGCGGGCTATAAAAGAAAGAACAGGGTGCTTCTTGCTTTATTGACTATTTGGGGGCTGACTGGAATCAAATCAATTATTTTTAACGCATATGAAGATATCATTCTTTTGATTGGCGGTCTATACGGTGTCGTACTTTTGGTGAGGGAAATACGGCAGTCCAAGGCAGCGTAATTTAAATTTATAGGAAGACAAAAATTTCAGTCTTGACAAACATCAGTTCCATGTGGTATTCTACAATACTCCCACAAGGGAGTGCCAACTGAATAGGCTAATCTGATTGATACAGATAAAGCCGGTTACATACACAAACCAAAACAGACACCAGCGGGGCGAGGGCCGTCCTGCTGGTGCGGTTGTGTATGTGACCGGCTTCTTTCTTTGCCCGAAACAACTGAATGACCGTCTGAACGGGATACCGCCAAGACCTCCCACCGCTGGGAGCGAGCGAGATAACGCCGCTGACGCTGTCAGGGGCAGGAACACCGTTCGGGGAACACGGCATTAAGGGGGAGCAATCCGCAGATTGCGGGGGCAAGGCCCCCATTCCCCCTCGGAGAGCCCACTGACATCTTTCCAGCCCGGAGGGCTGAAAGTGTCATAGTGGGTTAGATACTTTGAAAAAGTATCTAACGAGAACGGCGCGGGTCGCGCGGAACGGAGGTTCAGATGGAAAAAACAAATTTCACGGTGGCGAGGGTCGTCACCCATACCAGGGCAGGCGTGGGCAAGTGCGAACGCCACAACGAGCGGAAGAACGAGAATTACGGCAACATGAACGTGGATTTGGAGCGCACCCCCATGAATATCCACTTCAAGGCTTGCGGCGGGTTGACCTACAACGAAACGCTGGACAGGCTGGTGGCGGATGGGTCGGTTTCCTTGCGTGGGCTGAAAGAGAACGCCAAAGTCTATGACGAGATGATTTTGGACGTGAACACAGATTACTTTGAGCAGCACAGCGGCTACAAGTTCGCCAGGGAGTTCTACGGGGAAGCCTACCGCTTCGCCTGCAAGCTGTACGGGGAGCGGAACATCCTCTCCGCTGTCATGCACGCCGATGAAATCAATCTGGCCCTGACGGAGAAATACGGCTATCCCGTCTACCATTACCACCTCCATATTGTAGCACTCCCGGTGGTGGAAAAGCAAGTGCTGTGGTCAAAACGGTGTAAGGATAAGGCGCTGGTGGGGACGGTTAAGGAGACTGTCCAGCAGGTCAGTCACTCAAAGAAATGGAAGTCTCAGCGGGCGTTGGACGAACAGGGCAGGCCCGCCGTTGACGATAAGGGTAGGCCAAAGTACATTCCCTCGTACAGCATTTTGCAGGACGAATTTTGCCGCCATATGCGGGAGGCGGGCTTCACCGATTTTGTCCGTGGGGAGCGCGGCAGCACGGCGGATAACCTGTCCTGCCTGGAATATCAAATCCATCAGGATAAGGCCCGGCTGAAAGAAATCCAGGAGAAAGTACGGGCCGAAGAAAGTAAACTCGCCGCAATCCATCCAATCAGTAAGACCCATTCTGAAATTGACGAGATGGGCAAGAAAACGCTGACCGGCAAGGTCACGGTCTCCCAGGCCGACTTTGATACCCTCACCCAGCTTGCCAAAGAGGGTGTTTCCGGGCGAGGACAGCTTAACCGGCTGAAAGAGGAAAATCAGCAGCTCTATTCCCGGATATGGAGTTTACAAAGTAGTTTGAACCGGCTGCAAGGGCAGTTCAACGAGCTGGCGGAGCGGTGCCGCCCCTATCTGGAAGCGGTCAGGGCCATGCCGGAACGGGTCAAGGATTTTCTGGACAGCGTTTTGGCTCCGCTTCGCAAGCGGGAGGAAGAACAGGGCGGGTCTATTATGTACGTAAAGGATAAATCAGGGAAAAACAGGGGTGATATT
>ERZ808040.984-NODE-984-length-21132-cov-4.903206_pt1 | contig 21132 bp, 13 predicted proteins | sample MGYA00380191_ERZ808040 | MGnify/ENA primary metagenome ERZ808040 (study PRJEB31490, sample SAMN06133395) | mouse gut metagenome | isolation source: J6 | host: mice | place: China: Chengdu | collected 2015-05 ...
GCATAAGAAGTTATCTGGGTACGAACGGACGAAGGGAGCGCCATTTTATGAGCAAAAACAGCTGCGCAGCAGCGGCGGGCACTGAAAGTGCGGTTTTGCGAATGGCGCGTATGAACTGTAACTTTTTATTTCTTATATATGCTCTTAATAAATATGGCAGAAGCAGTATTCCAGAAAATTGAGGCCTGGTATTCGTGTATCTTCATTTATGAGCGCTGCATCAGCATACAGCCGGAAGCTATTGGGGCCAAACATTATTTGCCTGACACGAATTTGCCAATCAAACCGTCCAATTCCTTGGCCAGTTCCTTATTTTGCTCTGCCTGCTGCTGGATCTGATCAGCGATCAATGCGGTGCTTTCATTCTTTTCAACAATCACATTGATAGCACAGCGATTCTCATTCGTAATGCTGTTCACATTCATCACATTTTCGGAAATCTGTCTGACAGAAGCCTCTAACTGTTTCACGGCCCCATCCACCTTGTCAAGCTGCGCTTTGATCTCGTTCACGGAAATGCTGTAGCCATTGGATTTCTCCGCAAAATCCTTAAACTGGTCTACCACTTCCTTCTCAATAAATGTTATGATAGTGTTAAAGCAGTTATTGACAACCTTGATACTGTCATTAGTTTCATTGCAGATAGCCTGGATATTGGATGCCGTATTCCGGGATGTGCCTGCCAATGTCCCGATCTCTCCTGCCACCACTGCAAAGCCACGGCCTGCTTCGCCGGCTCTTGCAGCCTCAATTGATGCATTCAAAGACAGCAAATTTGTCTGGCCTGCAATATTAAGGATCTCTGATGCCAATTCATTGATCTTCGTAAGGCTGCTGAGGCTGCCAATCGCTTTTTCCACAGAAGTCTTCGTCTGGACCAGGGTATCCTGTCCGTTCCTGTATGCATAGTCTGCTTTCACCTGCATTTCCTGCGCACTCCCAATCACAAAATCGCTGGTGTGGATGGAATCGGAAATATGATCCAATATGGTATTGACTGCCGAGTTAATGTTTTTAATTTCAGTGTTGACATTAGTCACCACTGTATTGGTGCTCTCCAACGCGGAGGAAAGCTCCTCTGTAGTAGCCACATTGTCCGTAACGTCATCCACCATTTCCGAAGACGATTTATGCAAATCACCTGCTTTTTCTTCCAGAGTATTACAGCAGTCCTTTAATACCCCGGTAATTTCCTGCAAGGAATGTATCAGCACTTCTGTGGCCGTTGCAATATTGCCCAGTTCATCCCGTCTGTTGCAATACTTTTTGATCTCCTTATTATCAGAAATATCAAAATGCTGTAAAGAAACAAGCCCGCCCTCAATGGACTTCATAGGCTTCAGCATCTGCCCCACAATCAGGAATGAGACAATGATCAGTACAAGCAGAGCAGCAAGGCAGAAGACGGCCAAGGTAACCGTCATCTTATTGGCAGATGCAAAAAGCTCGCCCTGGTTGTCGGAGACCATAAACAGCCAGCCGTAATCCGACATATAATAATACGTGGAAATATATTTCTCACCGTTTTGGGTATATTCTTTATGCCCGCTGGCATCTTCCCCGGTCCCTGCCAGCTGCCCGCACAGCTCAACGATATAAGCCTCTTCGGCAGGTGTGGCTACCTTTTCTTCCTCTGCATGGAAAATATATTGGCCATTATTGACGTTGACCATACAATAGGTGGCATTTTCCATCCCATCCATTGTCAGGTGATCTAAGATCTGTATCAATCCCTTACTGAAAATACCGCCCCCTACAAGTCCGGCCGGTTGTCCCTGCTGGTCATATACTGCCATATACATGGAAACGATCTGCTGTCCGCTGGCAGGTGAAATGATAATACCCGTATTATACACCCCGTCTGCGGCAAGCATGGAGTCTTGCAGGGCCTTTAACGAATCGCCTTCCCTTGTGGTGATCCCTACCACATTCGGATTTGTGTGCGCCAGGACATGTGTATCCCATTCGCTGACATACAAGCCTTCCAGGTTTGCAATATCACCGGAAAACTTCTCCGTATATGCCTGCGCGTCAGCCACGGCTCCGGAGTCCTTCGGATTCTGCAAGATCCCCAGGATCTCTCCCGCCCGGCTGTAGGCCGTAAGAGTCCCCTCTGCTTCCTGCACATAATTTAGAATAATCTGGCTGCGCTCCTGCACGATTGTCTTCATGCTGTTGATCGTACTGTTCCTGGTGTCTGTCGTAATAATGTAGACCACCAGGACCGACAGGATTGTCATAACGGCAATCTGCATAGCCAACATACTGGCAATAATCTTCTTCCCTAATGAAATCTTTGCTCTTCTTTGCTTTCCCTTCATGTTTTCTTTACCTCCGCCTTTATCATATGTGTATACCGTTTCCGGCCACTTTCTCTTTTTAAACAAAGCTACAGCCGCAATGCATCATTGATATTAAGCATGGCAGCCACACTGATTACAGAATGGCAACCCAAATATTAAGATAAAGTAAGACAACATCCGTTGGAGCAGTCTGGATCATTTAACCGCATAGCTTACAACAGAGAACATCATCCAAGTAGTATCCCCATGATAACATATGTCGGGATATTGCGCAACAATTATTGCATGATAGTATTCAAAGGTGGTGTATGATAGCATTTGACGGTAGCCTGATAAATGTGATAAATGTAGCAGGGTACATATAACGCTATTCCATAACCAGAAATGCCATGCAGGCAACAAAGCTTCTGCATGGCATTTCCGGTTTCGCTTATATGGTGCTTTTTATCAAAACAAATTTTTCCAGTTTATTCCGCCAGGTACATCTTAAGTCCGCCTTCTATCATATCAAGGGTTTCCTCCAGGGACTGTTGGCCCTGCAGGTAGGGCGGCAGCACTTCAATCAGCACTTCACGTATCTTCATGTCCTCCTTTATGGGACGGTCCAGGCTCTTACACAGCGCCACCAGTTTCTGCGCCGTCTCGGCGGGATAAGCGCCGATCTGGAATATTTCCTGGGCCCCCTCCCCGATCTCGATCGCACTTTCCGCTGCATAGTCGGAGCGGTCAATCTCCGCCTGGTTTTCCAGGCATGCCGCATTCACCGGGAATCCGGTATACAAATCCTTGCCCTGTACCTTCTCGGACAGGCAGAAGACCAGGAAGTCCTTTGCAATCTCCTGATTCTCGCTCTTAGAAGATACTGCCATCTCCACATAGGGCACAAACGTGTTCTCAAACGCTGTAAAATCACTCTTAATATAATCCGCTATTGCCAGGGGGAACATACTGTCATAAAAGCCGGCATTCATCTCCATCTCAAACTTTGCCTTATATGCCAGGTCCCACAGATTATAATCACGCTCGTTCTTATCCCGCTGTTCGATCAGGCCGCTGTTGCCTGCGATCTGCTTCAGGGATTCCAGATACCCTGACAGCGCTTCCCGGTCCAGTTCCTTATTTGCCACCATGCTGCCGCAGAAATAGGGATAGAACAGATCCACCAGCTCCGATATTGTCCTTTCACCCATATAATTTTCGCTCTTGCTGCTTAAGAATGCCCCCAGGGTCTCCATGGAAGCCATATCCTGTACCGAAATGTCCCTTCCCATTGCCAGTGTAAATCCAAACTGCATGGGAACGATATACTGCTTCCCATCCTCTGTATGGTAGGCTCCCATAATATTGGAAAGCAGCTCCCCGTTCTGTTCCATAGGGGCAATGATTTCCTGCAGGTCTGCCAGCAGGCCCTTCTCCAGGTAAGAATCTTTGTTAAGATGATCCAGAACAAGGATATCCGGCGCTTCGCTGCCCATGAGCATGGTATTGATCTGCTGCTGGACCGTATTATAGTCCAGGGTATCACCGCTGTATTTGTCTTCTCTGGAGTACGCATACTCCACCTCGATCAAAATCTCGGGGTTCTCCTTATGGTACATTGCCGCCGCATTCTGTATCAGAGTGTTTTCCTCCACGGTATACAGCTTCAGGACTGTGCTTACCACAGGCACTGCCTCGGGGTCATACTCATACATCAGCAGCTTTGAGATACCGCCTTCCTCCCGGAACAGCGCATAAATCCTGCCGTCCTGCAACGCCGTCAGGTTCGTACACCAGGTACTGGACAGCGAAAAGCTGGTATCCAACCCCGACAGAAGCTTCTTCCAGTCCTCGGTCCCGGCTTCACAGCGGAAAATGCCGTCATCATCCGCCGAGATCAGTGTCCCGTCAGGCAGGGCGCAGAACAGCGGACTGAAAGTGGAGCTCTTGCCGAAGGGGATCATTGTCGCATCATTCTTGTTGCCGCCGGCCCACTTTTCCACACCTTCCATATTTCCGTTCATACCGGCGGAACAGAGATAAACATTCTCGCCGTCCGTGACCATCTTCCCGTCATAATAGCTTGTGACAGGCACACTGTCCAGCACACTGCCGTCCTCGCCGTATATACGGTCGGCAGAAATCCAGGAGGATGCCACCAGGCTGCCGTTATTCAATGCCGCAATGCCATTGATATTCTCGTAACCCCCATACTCCTCATTGACCACTGTCCACTTTTCGGGCGTAATCTCCCTGGCCTCCGCACCGCTGCCTCTCCAGAGGTGTCCCCTGTAGGAGCCGACCTCACTGTCCACCAGGTCATAAAAGAGATATTGCACGCCGTTTCCGTCCCGCATCAGGGAAATATCCGCCCAGGACTCGCCGGGAATAACGAAATCTGCCAGCCAGTCCGCCGTGACCTCCGTAAAAGTATCCTCCCGAAGCTCCCATTCCTGAAGGCTGAATCCTCCGTCCCCCTCTGCAGCGGTCAGCAGATGTACCTTGTCATCCGCCGTATACAATTGCTTCAGTGTCACACCCTCCGGGATACCCTTCAGGGGCACCTCCTTTTCCACCCAGGCTCCCCTGTCCGGACTTCCGGTCACGCCGTCACCGGCGTTTCCTGAAGTCCCCTGCTTCCCGCACCCCGCTATGCTGCCTGCCAAAACCAGGGTTCCCGTAAACAGGGCCAGCCTCCTCTTCCATTTTGTTATCAAATATCCTGCCATATCATTAAGCCTCCTCAAAATAAAAGTAATCATTGAAACTCTAAATTTATCATACAGGATTATCAGGCAGGATATCCTAATTGTCTCCTAATGATATCCTAATTGTGTCTTAAGAAATTATAAACCGTGTGAAAAAGCGGCTTTTATAGTCACAGTTCACACGTCAGCCGTACCCAGATAAATTTATGCTTGCATAAGAAGTTATCTGGGTACGAACGGACGAAGGGAGCGCCATTTTATGAGCAAAAACAGCTGCGCAGCAGCGGTGAGCACTGAAAGTGCGGGTTTGCGAATGGCGCATGTGAACTGTAACTTTTTATTGTGCAGCTCCACACGGAGCAGCGGCTGTTGCCGCATGAAAAAGCGAGCAATTCCGCTTATGCAGGCGTCTGACGGTAGCATTACCTGCAAAGTGAAAAAGAAATGCCTGTCAGGGATTCTCCCCAACAGGCATTTATCAGCATCATTCAACTACATTATTCCACTGCCATTCCCTTGGCAGTCTCCTTGAAAGCAGCGGCAACACTTGCAATTCCCTGCAGTTCGGCGGGAAGGAGTATGGTGGTAGCCTTACCGTCGGCAACTTTCTCGAAAGCTTCCAGGCTCTTCATCTTAAGCACTGCCTCGTCGGCGCCGGCCTCTTTCAACAAACGGATACCCTCCGCATTAGCCTGCTGCACCTTCAGGATTGCCTCTGCCTCACCTTCCGCCTCACGGATCATCTTCTCTTTCTCTGCTTCCGCACGGAGGATCGCAGACTGCTTATCCGCCTCTGCGCGAAGGATCGCGGATTCTTTCGCGCCTTCTGCCTCCAGGATCTTCGCCTTCTTTTCACCTTCCGCACGTGTAACCGCCTCACGCCTCTCACGCTCTGCCTTCATCTGCTTCTCCATGGCATTCTGGATCTCTGCAGGAGGAATGATATTCTTCAGCTCCACGCGGTTTACCTTGATACCCCAGGGGTCAGTGGCAATATCCAGTGCCGCCCGCATCTTGGTATTGATGGTCTCACGGCTGGTAAGCGTCTGATCCAGCTCCAGGTCGCCGATTATATTACGGAGCGTGGTGGCCGTCAGGTTCTCAATGGCCATCATAGGATTCTCTACACCGTAGGTAAACAGCTTGGGATCGGTAATTTGATAGAACACTACCGTATCGATCCTCATGGTAACATTATCCTTTGTGATAACGGGCTGAGGCGGGAAATCGGCCACCTGTTCCTTCAGGTTCACTCTTCTTGCCACCTTATCCAAAAAAGGCATCCTTACATGAAAACCTACCGACCATGTGCCCTGGTAAGCGCCCAGGCGTTCAATGACAAAAGCCTGTGCCTGGGGAACGATCTTGAAACAGGACACAAAAATCACAAGGACTAATACTAACAGCACACCAACTAACCAACCTAAAAATCCCATATGTTACCTCTTTCCGTGCCTTTATCAAAGCGGCACACACTTTATTTTTCAGGGAATAGTTTCCTATTCCGGCTGTTTCTCGTCCAGTGCCTCCATCTGTGATACGCTCATCGGCTCCGGTACGGACGGCGGAGCCGGGTTCAAGCCTTTCAGCTGTTCATCGGCCTTCACAATCAGCTTGACTCCGTTGATGGATAGTATATTTACCACGGCACCGGCAGGAATGACCACGTTGTTTTGCGCGCTCTTTGCGCTCCACTGCTGGCCTCCCACCGTCACTTGCCCCGTACCCTGTATATTGTTGATCTCACTGACCACGATTGCCTGCCTGCCCACCATGCTTTCCACATTCGTCCTCACGCGGTCCTTATTAAAATATTTCACCGCCACATGCCGGGTAAAGAACAATAGCAGCAATGAGACAATAAAGAACAAAATCACCTGTATCGCTATAGGTGCATGGAGCAGCGTTGCCACAATGGCAGCCAGCGCACCTCCCGCGAACCATATCGTCGCCAATCCCAGGGTCAGGACTTCCACTACCACCGCAAGGATCAGCACCACAAGCCATATGATCATCATCGTCATAATCTCGGTCATCCAATCACTCCCTTTACCTTGATGTTAGCCATAGTTTACTACAAAACCGCCTTTCAGGCAAGCCATTTCTGTGCACGATAAGTTTCTTTAACGTCCCCTGTCCCCGTAACCCGTCCCTGTATCCCCACAAAACCGGGGCAGCGCTGACCTGCGCTGCCCCGATTGAATTTCCTGATATTTACAAAACTTACCTCCGTAGGATCAATAGAACACATGGTTCCCGATCACAATACCTTCCCGGCCATTATTACGGCGGAAATGAGTACAGTCTCCTACGTTTGACACACCGGAGATCGCTTCTCCTGCTGCCTGGATGCAGCTGGACTTGATGTTGCCGGACTCATACAGGGCGTTTACTTTGCCGTTCAAAGCAGGCGTAAACTGGCCCGATGCGTATATAACGCCGTGGATGCTGTTAGGATATGCACCACTCCTGACACGGTTCATAACCACTGCCCCGACTGCCACCTGTCCCTCGTAGGACTCGCCGCCTGCCTCGCACTGGATCAGCGCCGCCAACAGCATGGTGGTATCCGCATCCGTAGTATAAGCGCCATAATTGACATGACGTTTCGCTTCTTTCTCAGCCTCCTCACGGATCCTGATCTCTTCCATGGTTTCCCCTGAGTCGATCTGGAAATCCAACACCACGAATTCCGCGGACACATAACCGTCCGCCCCTTCGTAATCAATACAGACCCATCCGTTGTCATCCTTGCTCAGGACTTCCACGATTTCACCCTTGGGAAGCAATCCCAGGATTCCCGCGTCCGTTCCCGGCTCAGTCCTGACCCGGAGCGTCTCCGTATCAATGGTGGCCATCATCCTTCCTACGTCGTTTGCCAGGATCCTGGCGTCTTCCCCGAACAGCAGGTACTCGTCAGATGCCCAGCCTATGATGTTTCCTGACTGCAGCTTCGTCCATCCGTCCCTTCTCTCCAGTATGATCCCTCCGCAGTCCTTATATAGCTTTCCTACCTTTGAAGCTTCTTCGCTGGCATCGCTCCGCACATTCAGGGCGTTCTGTACATTAGCCATGACCAATGTGCCCACCTCTTCTTCCACCTGGGGTGTGAGGTCAAGATTCAACTCCTTTGCGGTAGCGCTGACTATATCGGAGGAACTTGTAGAACCGGGATTCAGGATCGACGCTACGCCGCCACGCATATTGTCCAAGTAATCTGTGCTGCCGGCCTGCGTGGTTATGCCTGTATGCGCAAACAGGGCGAAGGACATTGCAATTCCCGTAAGCGCAGCAAACAGCCTTCTGCTCTTTACCATTTTATTTACCTCCCTAACAAATATTAACAATTATTATTACCTTCTTTTGGTAAAGATATTACGAACTTGTTAAATTTGTTACAGACATATCATAGCAAAGAGAAATATGTTTGTCAAGTTTTTGCATCATAATTGCATCATGCTTGTATCCATTTACATATTTCTGGACTTTTCAATACAGGCATCCATGGCATCCATTACGGCTGCCCTCATACCTTTTTCCTCCAATACCTTTACCGCCTGGATCGTAGTCCCGCCGGGAGAACAGACCATATCTTTCAATTGGCCGGGATGCATCCCTGTCTCCAAAACCATCCTGGCGCTTCCCAATACCGCCTGGGCCGCAAACTCATAAGCCTGTTTTCTGGGCATGCCCGCCGCCACAGCCGCGTCCGCCATAGCCTCTATAAACAGGAAGACATATGCCGGCGAACTCCCGCTGACCCCCACCACTACATCCATCAGCCTCTCCGGCACCACGCTGGCCTTGCCGAAAGATTCCATCAACCTTACCACTCTGTCCAGATCCTCCCGGGGAACCTCTTCCCCGGCACAGACCCCGGTGCATCCCTCCAGAACAAGGGCCGGCGTATTGGGCATACAGCGAATGATCTTCAGCTCAGGCCTGTCAAATGATTCTTTCAGGAATTTTAAGTCTCTCCCTGCCGCAATGCTCACTACCAGCGCATCCCGTTTTACCGCTTTCCTGATCTCCCGGATCACGTCATCCAGGAATACAGGCTTTACCGCCAGGAACAAAATATCCGCTGCTTCCGCCACCTGCACATTGGTTTCTGCGGTTTTCACCCGGAACTTTGCGCTTACCTTGGCCCTGGTTTCCTCCGTCTTTGCCGAGCCTATAATATCCTCCGGCGCCACCAGCTGCTTTCCTAGAATTCCGCCGATCATGGCTCCCGCCATATTTCCCAGTCCGATAAAACCTATGGTCATTCCCTGTACCTGTCCTTTCTCCAAATGAAACTGCTTACACTTTAGCGCATTAAATAATGTATGTATATTAGTATGATTTCAGGCAAACCAACATTGATAAAATTCATGATTGCAGATTTTCTGCAAACATCAGCGGGCAGAACGCTGCCTGTGCGCTTCGTACATAAGCAGGGATGCCGCCACAGCCGCATTCAAAGATTCCACCTTTCCCTCCATGGGGATCTTCAGATACCGCTCCGCCTGGTCCGCCGTCTCCCTGGCCAGTCCTCTTCCCTCATTCCCCACCAGAAAAGCAGTGGGTTCCCGGAAGGAAAAAGCATCATAAAAGACTTCCCCTTCCAGATGTGCAGCATATGTGTGAATCCCTCTCTGCCTCAGCGCCCCGATGGTTAGCGGCAGGCTGTCCACATAGAGGAAAGGTACTCGGAACACAGAACCCATTGTCCCCCTGATTGTCTTGGGATTAAAAAGATCCACCGTCCCCGAACTCATAATAACACCCGTCACCCCGGCAGCCTCCCCTGTCCTGATTATGGTGCCCAGATTTCCCGGGTCCTGCAGATCCTCCAATAACAGCAGCAAAGGGGACTCCGCCTTCAGCAGATCCTCCAGGCAATAAACAGGCTGCCTCACCACACACAATATGCCCTGAGGGGCCTGGGTGTCCGACATCTTCCCGAATACATCCCCTGCCACCGTCTCATACCCCACATCATTTAATTTCCGCTCTATCTCAGGCTTCCTGCCGATCCGTTCCAAGGCCACCTCCGAGACATAGACCTGTTGCAGGCACTCCCGGGGGACTTCTTCGAACATTTTGAACCCTTCTGCCAAAAACACACCGGCGCTGCGCCTCTCCCTGGCTTTATTCTGCCATTGTATGACCTGCTTTACTTTCGGGTTGGAATGGCTGGTAATCATGCCCTCTCTCCTTTCATCTTTTTTTCAAAAAAACGGCTGTTATGTCAAAAAACAGCCGTTTTGTCAAATCTACATTCAATTAATCTACATTTAAATCGTCAGAACCTGGAATACCTCATACTGATATTCGTCAATGCTCTTCTTCATCTGCAGCGCTTCTTCAATATCAAAATCTACAAACTCACCCTTCCGGTAACCTACTACCCTGTTGGTCTTGCCCTGGAGCAGCACATCCACCGCATATGCCCCCATAATAGAAGCATAGAAGCGGTCCTTTGCCGTAGGGCTGCCGCCCCTCTGCATGTATCCCAGGATCGTTGCTCTTGTCTCCACGCCGGTAGCCGCCTCAATCCTGCGGGCCATGGAGGTGGAATGGCCGATGCCTTCGGCATTGATTATAATATGGTGGGTCTTGCCACGCTTGCGGCTCTGTATGATATGGTTGATGATCTCCTGCTCGTTATAATCGTATTTCTCGGGAAGCAGCACATCCTCAGCGCCGTTTGCAATACCGCACCAAAGCGCAATATAGCCGGCATTACGCCCCATAACCTCGATGATACTGCAGCGCTCGTGGGAAGAAGAAGTGTCCTTTACCTTATCGATGGCCTGCATTGCCGTATTCACCGCCGTGTCAAATCCGATCGTGTAATCCGTGCACGCAATGTCAAGGTCAATGGTTCCGGGAATGCCCACCGTATTGATCCCCTGCCTGGACAAGGCCTGTGCCCCGCGGTAGGAACCGTCTCCGCCAATCACGATGATGCCGTCAATCCCATGCTTCCTGCAAATTTCCGCACCCTTTTTCTGGTACTCCTGCTCTTTGAACTCCAGACACCTGGCCGTGCCAAGGACCGTGCCGCCTCTCTGGAGAATATCGGAAACATTACGGGCTTCCATATCAATTATCTCTTCATTTAAAAGGCCGTTATAGCCTCTTTTAATTCCTTTTACCTTCAATCCCCTGAAAAGCGCCGTGCGGACCACCGCACGAATGGCAGCATTCATTCCCGGCGCATCTCCGCCGCTGGTCAGCACAGCAATTGTCTTGATCTCTTTTGCCATAATGGTCACCATACCTTTCTAAAGATATATCTAAATTCCTATTTTAATCTATTTTTCCCCTGTTTTCAATAGCTTAGATCATGTAGTTACCGAATTTTTACATTTTCCGCACCAAATAAGGCGCCCAGCTTTACCTGCAGGCTTTCATTTGCAGATACCCTGCGGTTGGGAGGCAGCACTTTGATCCCCCTGGTGTTCTTTAAAAAGATGACCACATCATCATTGCCGTCGGAGTCTGCAATGGCGGAAAAAAGCTCTTGTTCTCTGGCAAAATAGCTGTCCGCATCGGAAAATTGCAGCCAGATCCCTTTCGGCATCCTGCCCTGCCGTATGGCTGCCGCCGTGTCCGGGACGCTGCCCGCCCCAGTATTGCTGCCTGCCGTGTCCGGGACGCTGCCCGCCCCAGTATTGCTGCCCGCTGTGGGAGCGGGCGCTCCTGTGCCGGGCATGGCGTCCCTGGCCACGGATCCCCCTCCGTTCCGGGGCGGATAAGAATAGCTTCTGTTATTCCATCCTCTGTTCTGAAAGACCGGATTCCCGTTGGCGGCGGCTGCCTCATCAAAACTGACGATCTGCTCACAGATCAGCTTTCCGTCCCTGTCCTCCTCCACAGAGGCCCGTCCCTTGATAAACACTTTGGCATCTTCCAGAAGAATACTGCCGTACTTTTCATAATCCTTGGGGAAGACTATTACCTCCACATTGCCCACCAGGTCCTCCAGATTCAGGAATGCCATGATTTTATCATTTTTCGTGTATTTTACCGTTTTATCGGCAATCATGCCGCCAAGTACCACATTCGCCTGGTCTGCCACGGAAACTGCCCCGCTGTCCTCGTCCAGCACAAAATCATTGGTGGTATTGGTGATGTACTTTCGCCACAGATCCTGGTCTGCCTCCAACGGATGGCCGCTCAGATAGATCCCCAGCACCTCTTTTTCAAAGGCCAGCACCATCTCCATGGAATATTCCCCCACATCGGGCATACGGATATCAAACTCCTCCTTCTGCTCTTCTCCCGCAATGTCAAAGAGGGACAGCTGGCCGGCAAGGTTATTCTTCTTATCCCTGACCACATGATCCAGTATCTGCACATAAACGCTCATAAACTGTTTCCTTGTGCCACCCAGGCCGTCCAACGCCCCGGCTTTGATCAAATGCTCTATGATGCGCTTATTCATTTCCATATCCGCGGTGCGGGTGATAAAGTCCTGCAGATTCGTAAAAAGGCCTCTTTCCGTTCTCTCTCGGACAATCTCTTCTATGACGGACCTGCCGATGCTCTTGATGGCCGACAGGGCATAACGGATCCCGCCTTCCGTCACGGAAAAGCTGCACTCCCCTTCATTGATATCTGGCGGCAGCATCTGGATCCCCATGTTTCTGCAGGTCAGGATATACTCGGAAACCTTTTTGGGATTGTCGATCACAGATGTCAGCAAGGCAGCCATAAATTCCACAGGGTAATAATATTTCAGGTACGCCGTCTGTAACGCCACAACAGCATAGCAGGCCGCATGGGATTTGTTAAAGGCATATTTGGCAAAGTCCATCATATCTTCATAAATGCCGCCTGCCACCTTTTCATCGATTCCCTTGGATACGCAACCCGGTACTTCTTCTTCCTCATTGCCGTAGATAAAATTTGCCCGCTCCTTCTCCATTACCGACTGCTTCTTTTTGCTCATGGCACGGCGCACCAGGTCACTCCGCCCCAGGGTGTATCCGCCCAGTTCCCGGACGATCTGCATGACCTGCTCCTGGTAGACAATGCAGCCGTAGGTAGGCTTTAAAATGGGTTCCAGCTGGGGGCAGGAATACACTACCGCGTCATGGTTATTTTTCCCTTTGATATACTTTGGGATAAAATCCATTGGCCCGGGACGGTACAGGGAGATTCCCGCAATAATATCCTCCAGGTTCTGGGGGCGCAGCTCCTTCATGAAATTCTTCATCCCGGAACTTTCCAGCTGGAAGATGCCGTCCGTCCGTCCTGTGCCGATGGAAGCAAGGACCTTGGGATCGTTGTAGTCGATCCCGTCTATGTCAATGATTTCCCCTCTGGTCTTCTCTATGAATTTCACCGCATCCTGTATCACCGTCAGAGTGCGCAGTCCCAGGAAATCCATTTTCAACAGTCCCAGCTCCTCCAGCGTAGTCATGGTAAACTGGGTGGTGATGGAACCGTCGCTTCCCCTGGATAAAGGCACAAATTCATCTGCGGACTTCGGGCAGATGACCACTCCCGCGGCATGCATGGAGGTATGCCGCGGCAAACCTTCCAGACGTTTGCTCATATCGATCAGATGACGGACCTGCTCGTCTTCCTGATTCAGCTTCCGTAGCTCAGGATTCAGCTCCAGGGCCCGGTCTATGGTAATATTCAGCTCATTGGGAATCATCTTGGCTATGGAATCCACAAATGCGTAAGGCAGGTCCATGACGCGGCCCACATCCCGGATAACGCCCTTGGCCGCAAGCGTACCGAAAGTCACAATCTGCACCACTTTGTCCGCGCCGTATTTCCGGCCCACATAGTCAATGACCTCCTGTCGCCTGTTATAGCAGAAATCAATATCGATATCCGGCATGGAAACACGTTCCGGGTTGAGAAAACGTTCGAACAGAAGGCTGTATTTAATAGGGTCAATATTCGTGATCTTCAGGCAATAAGAAACAATGCTTCCCGCAGCGGAGCCTCTCCCCGGCCCTACCGGAATCCCGTTGGACCTGGCATAATTGATAAAATCCCACACGATCAGAAAATAATCCACATACCCCATGGTCTTAATGACATCAAGCTCAAAGTCCAGGCGCTCCCGCAGCGTCTGCCCTGTTTCTCCCGCCGGCAGGCAGCCGTCTCCGTACCGCTGGGCCAACCCGTCATCACAGAGCTTGTTTAAATAAGTCCATGAATCATATCCTTCCGGCACCTCGTAATGAGGCAGCTTTGTGACGCCGAACTCAATCTCCACATGGCATCTGTCCGCGATTCTCTGGGTGTTCTCCACCGCCTCCCAGGCATAAGGGAATAACCCTTTCATCTCCTCCTCGCTTTTGACATAATACTGCCCGCCTTCATAACGCATCCTGTCCTCGTCCGCCAGCTTTTTCCCGGTCTGGAGGCAGAGCAATATATCATGGGAATCCACATCCGTAGCATAGGTATAGTGGACATCATTGGTGGCCACCAAGGGAATATCCAGCTCCCTGCTCATTTTCAGAAGCTCCGTATTGACAAATCTCTGTTCCGGCAACCCGTGGTCCTGGAGTTCCAGGAAATAGTTTCCCTTGCCGAAACAGGCCTCATACTTTCTGGCCGCTTTCCTGGCCTCCTCCGGCAGCCTCTTGGAAATGTATCTCTGGACCTCCCCCGCCAGGCAGGCGGACAAGGCTATAATACCCTCATGGTATTGTTCCAGGACTTCCATGTCTACACGGGGTTTATAATAATACCCCTCTGTAAATCCTTTGCTGACAATTTTCATCAGATTGGCATATCCCGTGTTGTTCTCCGCCAAGAGCACCAGATGGTAATATCTGTCCTCCCCGCCGGTCAGCTCCTTGTCAAAACGGGAATTGGGCGCCACATACACCTCGCACCCCAGGACCGGGTTGATTCCCTCCGCCTTGGCCGCGCGGTAAAAATCAACGGCGCCGTACATAACGCCATGATCCGTGATAGCGGCGCTGTCCATGCCCAGCTCCTTTACCCTTGCCACATATTCTTTGATTTTATTGGAACCGTCCAGCAGGGAATATTCCGTATGGACGTGAAGATGTACAAATGCCATGGTCAGGCTCCTTGTCTGTGGGGGCGGTAACACCCTGTTTCCATAAATCTACTATTCCAATATACTGAATTTTTCGTGGTTTGTAAAGAGGGGCGCGGCAGCTGCAAATATGCAGCTGCCGCGCCCCTATGTATATCGTATTTCACAATCCCGTACTAATTACAGGTACTTCTTCAGCGTCTCCACTTTGTCCAACGCCTCCCAGGGCAGGGAAATGTCGTCGCGGCCAAAGTGCCCGTATGCGGCCGTCTGCTTGTAGATCGGCCTGCGCAGATCCAGCATCTTGATGATGCCTGCGGGACGGAGGTCAAAGTTCTCGCGGATGATCTCCACCAGCCTTTCGTTGGACAGCTTTCCGGTTCCGAAGGTGTCTACCATAACGGAAGTAGGCTGCGCCACACCGATAGCATAGGACAGCTGAATCTCACATCTTTCGGCCAAACCTGCGGCCACAATGTTCTTCGCCACATAACGTGCCGCATAGGCCGCGCTCCGGTCTACCTTGGTGCAATCCTTCCCGGAGAAAGCCCCGCCGCCATGACGGGCATATCCGCCATAGGTGTCCACAATGATCTTACGCCCGGTAAGGCCTGCGTCGCCGTGAGGCCCTCCGATCACGAACCGGCCCGTAGGATTGATGAAAAACTTGGTGTTGCCGTCAATCAGCTCCTCAGGCAGCACTTCATCAAACACATACTTCTTAATATCCTCATGGATCTTCTCCTGGGTCACATCCTCGTCATGCTGGGTGGACAATACCACTGCCTCCAGGCGCACGGGTTTGCCGTCGTCGTCATACTCCACGGATACCTGGCTCTTTCCGTCAGGCCGGAGGTACTTCAAAGTACCGTCCTTGCGGACTTTGGTAAGCTGCCTGGTAAGCTTATGCGCCAGGGAGATGGGATAAGGCATCAGTTCCGGTGTCTCATTGCTCGCATAACCGAACATCATTCCCTGGTCGCCTGCCCCGGTGTCTTCGATCTGGGCATCGCTCATCTTCTGCTCCCTTGCTTCCAGCGCTTTGTCTACACCCATGGCAATATCCGGGGACTGCTTATCCAGCGCTACCATGACCGCACAGGTATTCCCGTCAAACCCGGTCTTGGCATCATTATAGCCGATCTCATTAACGGTATCCCTGACAAGCGCGGGAATATCCAGGTTTGCCTTTGTGGTGATCTCACCGGTAACCAGCACAAAGCCGGTACAGCACGCCGTCTCACAGGCCACGCGGCTCATGGGGTCCTGGGCCACACAGGCGTCCAGGATAGCGTCCGAAACTGCATCACAGACTTTGTCGGGATGTCCTTCCGTTACAGATTCTGATGTAAATAAGTGTTTTTCCATTTGTGTCTTCCTTTCCTAAAGAGTTAAAATGTTTGCATGGGTCAAAAAAAGTCCGCTCATTTAATAAGCGGACTTAAAATCTTACGATTGTCAATCCTCTTATTGTTCGATTCATTTTCGCTCAGGTAGGCACCTTCCCGCAAGGGGGGTTGCCGTGGCTTCATCGATCCTATGTATCTCCACCAACTCTGAATAAGAGAAAATCTATTTAATTGTCATCACTATACTACTATACAAACCTTTTGCTGTCAACAAAAATTTCAACCCGTTTTCAGCTTAAATTTCTGGAAATCCTTTTCGGTCTGGACAAGCTCTATCTGTGCCCCCAGGCTCTGGAGTTTTAAATGAAAGTCCTCATATCCCCGCTGGATATATTTAATATCGTCCACCGTAGACGTTCCCTCTGCCGCAAGAGCCGCAACCACCAGTGCCGAGCCGGCTCTGAGATCCGGCGCCGAAATGCTCGCCCCGGTATACCTTTCCACTCCGTCTATGATGGCAGTTGTTCCCTCCACCTTAATACTGGCTCCCATCCTGGTGAGCTCGTCCACATATTTAAAACGGTTCTCAAAAATGGTCTCCGTCACAATGCTTGTTCCCTTGGATAACGCCAGCGCAACCGTAATCTGAGGCTGCATATCCGTAGGAAACCCCGGATAAGGAAGGGTTTTGACATGAGTATGGATCAGAGGCTTAGACGACACCACCCGGATACAGTCATCCAGCTCCTCCACCTCACAGCCAATCTCCAAAAGCTTTGCCGTAACCGACTCCAAATGCTTGGGAATCACATTCTTAACCGTCACATCGCCCTTAGTGACAGCGGCGGCAAACATAAAAGTCCCTGCTTCAATCTGGTCGGGAATCACGGCATACTCCGTACCGTGAAGCTTTTGCACTCCCCTGACGCGGATCACATCCGTGCCTGCGCCTTTGATATTGGCTCCCATACTGTTCAGAAAGTTCGCCACATCCACCACATGGGGTTCCTTGGCGGAATTTTCAATGATCGTCAACCCGTCCGCCAATGTGGCAGCCATCATGACATTGATGGTGGCGCCCACGCTGACACAGTCCATGTAAACATGGCCGCCCCTCAGCTTCTCGGCCTTTGCCTTGATCAGGCCATGCTCAATGGACACTGTGGCACCCAGTGCCCGAAAGCCTTTTATATGCTGGTCAATAGCGCGGAAGCCGATATCACAGCCTCCGGGAAGCACCACCTCAGCATGTTTGTATTTCCCCAGGATCGCCCCCAGCAAATAATAGGACGCCCTGATCTTTTTCAGCGGTTCCTCCTCTACTATCATACTGTTTACATTGCCTGCATTCAACGTTACCTTATGCCTGTCGGTGCGTTTCACCATCACACCGATATTCTGCATTGCACTCAAAAGCACGTTTGTATCCCACACATCGGGCATATTCTCTATATATACGGTCTCATCCGTCATAATGGTTGCCGCCAGAATAGGAAGCGCCGCGTTCTTAGCACCACCTATCTCCACGTCACCCACTAAAGGATTGCCGCCTTTGATTGCATATTGTTCCATCTATCTATACCTCTTTAAGGTCAATTTCTATCCACAAAAACATTCTAATGGCAAATTGCCGAATAAATACTTTTTACACTTTACCATATTTTTCTCTTTTTGTAAACTGAATGTACGTTCTTATCTTACTCGAGGTACTTCAAGGGGTTCACCTGTGTGCCGTTGATCAGGATCTCAAAGTGCAGGTGGGGGCCCGTGCTGATACCGGTATTGCCGCTTAACGCGATCCTCTCTCCCTGTTTTACCGTATCTCCCACAGACACAAGCACTTTGCTCAGATGGCCGTATCTGGTCTGCCTGCCGTCCTCATGGTCAATGTAGACCACATAGCCATAGCCGCTTCCCCAGCCTGCCCTGGTAACCCTGCCGCCGCAGGATGCATAAACAGGAGTGCCGGTAGGGGTTGCCCAGTCAATGCCCTTGTGATAGGTGCTGGCCCCTTTCTTAGGCGCTGACCTCCTTCCGAACCCGGAACTCTGGCGGCCGCCGGAAATAGGCTTGATATAGGTAGGCGGGATCTTGGTTCCCCGTTCTACCACTTTCGCCACCGCCTCCATGACAATCTCCTCTTGAATGATCTCCCTCTCCACCTCTTGGTCATTTAAAAAGGAGACATCCGCCACAATCCTCCGGAAGCCGGCGGAAGGCTGCCGGTGCACCACTATCTGATTTGTATACCAGTTATCGTTTTCTATATAGATAATTTCCGCATCATAACTTTCTTCATAGTAATTCTCCTCTACCCTAACCACGGAAAGCTCCGGCTCCGGCACAGTGATCACCAGTTCCTGGCCGATCTGAAGGGTAGTGCGCTCGTCCTCCAGGCTGTCATTCATCTCGATAATCTTGTCCATGGGAATGTTCACCTTGATGGCAATCTCCGACAGCGTATCTCCCGGCACCACCTCATATATGCTGGGCGTTTCCTGTTCTTTGGTGACCTGGTCGATGGCCAGGGAAAGTTCCGTCAGCTGGCTTTCCGGCAGGTACGCCTCCACGATCTCCACATCCTCCGCAAAGTCCATGGTAAGGATTCCCAGCTCATAATCCTCAAAGTCCTTTTCTTCCTCTACCGTCACCCGGGCAGCGCCCATGCTGGACAGAACGGGCTGTATGCCCGCCTCCATCTTGACACTCCCGTCATCCTCCTGGCCGTTGGACAGGTTCACAACATTGGAAGTAAGGACGCTGAACTCCCTGCCGGGATCGTAGACCAGCTCTACCTGAAATTTGTCTCCTCCGCCATACTTGTCAATAGCTGCCTGCAGCAGCTGGCGCACTTCCTCCATGCTGGCCAGGTTCACCATGTATTCGTTTACCTTTAGTGTATAAGAGCGGTGCATGGTCTCCTGAATATGGCTTCTCAGCACGGCATCCATATTTTCCAGCACATCGCTTTCCCTGTCAACCTTACCCCAAAGCACCTCTTCCCCGGCTATCTGCAGGTCTGTTTCCAGAAACAGCAGTTCCTGGCTCTCCGAAGCGATTCCCCTGCGTGCCTCTATCAGCAGTTCTTCCGCGCTTTCCCGGTCTCCCAGCGTCCCTACGGCTTGTCCGTTCAGCGTGACATGGAAGTAATTGTCCCCTGTCTTCTCGAAAGGCGTTCGGCCGTTTACGAATAAGGTACAGCAGAATAAAGTCAGCACTGTAGTCTTAATATATGTAAATTTGTATTTTCTATTATTACTCATGCTCTTTTTCATAGGTTTTCCAATTCTTCATAAATTTGTAAGTTACCGTTCTCTCCGTTCACAGCGTCGATGTATAAACAATAACATTTATAACAACAGTTTCCATTTTATCAGCAAACAAAAGGGTTGTAAAGTAGCATTTCCGTGCGTTATAGTAGAAGCAGGAAGCGTTCCGGCAAAGGACGCAGCAGCGCAAAAGGAGGCGGCCCCATGAATACACCCTTGTTTTTCCATATCGACGTAAACTCTGCCTTCCTTAGCTGGTCCGCACTGGAACGGCTGGAGTCGGGCAGCGAGACTGACCTGCGCCTGATTCCTTCCATAGTGGGGGGCGACATGAGCAAACGCCACGGCGTAGTGCTGGCCAAATCCATTCCGGCCAAAGCCTACGGCATCGTCACCGGCGAGCCTGTGGTAAATGCTTTCCGCAAGTGTCCCCATCTGGTGACAGTGCCTCCCAGCCACACACTCTATCACCGCAAAAGTTCCCAGCTCATGGAATACCTTTCCGGGATCTGCCCTGACATCGAACAGGTCAGTGTGGATGAATGCTATATGGATTATTCCCCCATTTCTTCTAATTATTCCTCCCCCGAATCCGCGGCTGCCATGATCAAGGACAATGTGCGCGAAAAATTCGGCTTCACCGTAAACGTAGGCATTTCCGACAAAAAAATCCTGGCAAAGATGGCGTCGGATTTCAAAAAACCCGATTTGGTACACACACTTTACTCCTGGGAAATCCGGGATAAAATGTGGAAGCTCCCGGTGTCTTCTTTATTTATGTGCGGGAAGTCCAGCGTAGATACCCTGCGCAAGCTGGGCATATTGACAATAGGGGACCTGGCGCTCTCCGATCCCGAAATCATAGAATCCCATTTAAAAAGCCACGGAAAGACTCTGTGGCAGTATGCCAACGGCATCGACTCCTCCACGATCTTTTCCGAGCCTGCCAAAATAAAAGGCATCGGCAACTCCACCACTTTGGGCAGCGATGCCGCCACAAGGGAAGAAGCCGCCAAAATCCTCCTCTCCCTTGCAGAGTCTGTGGGAAGAAGGCTCAGGGCCGACCACAGCAGGGCCGGGCTGGTCTGCACGGAGATCAAATATAACACTTTCCGGTCCGTGTCCCACCAGGCAGTCCTGGAGGTTCCCACCTCTTCCACCAATGTCATTTACAGCCAATCCCTTGCCCTCTTTGACGAGCTCTGGGACGAGACCCCCATCCGTCTCCTGGGCATACGCACCAGCAAACTGGTACCGGACAGCGAGCCGGTACAGCTGAACCTGTTCGACTACAAGGCGCCTGTGTCCGAAAAGCAGCAAAAACTGGACAGCGCCCTTGATTCCATCCGCCAAAGGTTCGGAAAAGATGCCATAAAAAGAGGGAGCCTTCTGGACTCCCGGGAAGATGACTGACGGTTCCGGCTAGTACAGCATTGCGTTAATCTTGAAGTAAATCAGTGCTTGATGTTTGCGTCAGCGTAAGGCGGAGGAAGGAGG
>ERZ808040.986-NODE-986-length-21101-cov-17.906488_pt1 | contig 21101 bp, 20 predicted proteins | sample MGYA00380191_ERZ808040 | MGnify/ENA primary metagenome ERZ808040 (study PRJEB31490, sample SAMN06133395) | mouse gut metagenome | isolation source: J6 | host: mice | place: China: Chengdu | collected 2015-05 ...
CAGCACCGCCACGTCGTTGAGCTCCTCGCCGCCCACCAGCTTGGCGTCGTAGGTGTCGCCGTTGTTCAGCGTCACCTGAATGGAGGTGGCCCCGTCGATGACGTGGTAATTGGTGATGATATAGCCGTCCTCGCTGATGATGAAGCCGGAGCCCGCGCCGGAGGTGGGCTGCTGATACCAGCCGTTGGTGGCCATGCCCGTCACCGCGATGCACACGCAGGAGTCGGTGTAAGCGGCGCTGATCTCACTCAGGCTCATGGGGGTGAGGCCGTCGGCCTGCTTCACCTGCACGGCGGTGGGGTTGGTTTCGTTGCGGTAGATGGTGGTCTCGCTCTGGGGGGCGCGGTTCATGTGGCTGTAGGCCGCCGCGCCGCCCACGCCCGCGCCGCCCCCCACCAGGGCGCAGCACAGCACCAAAGCCACCGCCCTGCCCGCGCCGCTCTTTTTCTTCTGCGGGGGCTGGGACGGCGGGGTCTGCCGGTCCCAAGGGTCGGAGGGCTGAGCGGGCTGAGAATAATTGTAGTGGTAGGTGCCGCTGCCGTCGAAGTGATTCTGATCATACATGGGTAAAATCTCCTTTCCAGGTTGGCCTGAAAATCTATTGATAAGCCGGGGCGGCTGCCGTGGGCCGCTCCCCTGCTGCTGGACATTAAGATACACGCAAATTATGTCCAGAGTATGTCATAGGCTGAAAATGATTTTGAATTTACCCTGAAAAAAAGCTGAAAGCCGGTGTGCAGGCCGGCTTTCAGCGCAGTTTAAGAGGGGTTTTTCTTTCGTCCCGAGCGGAGGATGGCGCTGATATCTCCGGCGGCCAGGGACAGGTCGTCCAGCACCGGCTGGAATATGCCCAGCTTGGTCAGGTTAATCAGCACCAGCAGGAGCAGCGGCCCCACCACCATGCCCAGCACGCCCCCCGCCTTCATGCCCACATAGATGCCCACCAGGGAGAGAATGGGGGACAGCCCGGTCTGATCGCCCAGGATTTTTGGCTCGGCAAAGCGGCGGAACACCACAATCACACCCCACACCGCCATCAGCGCGGCGGCCTCGCCGTACTGGGCCAGCACCATATCCAGCACCGCCCAGGGCACCATCACGGTGCCGGCGCCGATGATGGGGATGAAGTCCAGCACGGCCAGGCCGAAGGCCAGCAGCAGGCCGTAGGGCTGCTTCATCAGGAGAAAGCCGATGGTGAGAATGATGAACACGCCGAAGGACAGGATGAGCTGGCTCTTGATATAGCCGCCGAAGGCGCTCATGAAGATGTCCTTCACCGAGCGGCAGAAGTCCCGGGCCACCATGGGCACCCGGTCGGTGAGCTCAAAGCGCAGACGGGGATAGTCCCCGGTGATGAAGTAGCTGGCCATCATGAACACCACCAGCGCCACGGCGAAGCCGGATACGTTGGCGGCCATGGAGGGGGCCTGTCCCGCCATTTGAGTGAGCCAGCCGGAGAAATCCAGCCCCTGGACCCAGCGCAGGAATGCGTCGATCAGGTCCTCGCCGGTGGTAAGTACCTCCTGGGGCACAAAGCCGCCCAGGCCGGCCAGCCAGCTCTGCACGCTGTTCACCACGCCGGCCAGCCCCTGCAGCAGCTCGTCCAACAGGGACTGCCGGTTGTCGAACAGCAGGCGCACCTGATCCACCGCGATCCACCCCAGGCCGAACAGCACCCCGCCGATGACGGCGAACACCAAGACGACAAGCACCATGGAGAGAACCTTGCGGGAAATACTGGTTTTCCGCTGGAGCCAGCGCACCGCCGGGTTGAGCAGCCAGGCCAGCACCAGGGCGAACAAAAAGGGGCTGAGCAGAGAGGCCAGGGGCAGGCCCACGAAAATAAACAGGGCGATTCCCCCGGCCAGCAAGGCGCCCCGCAGGCCGAGGCGCAGCCAGAGCTGCGCCCGTTCCGGCCAGGTGAGCTGAGAGTATTCCATGCGCACGCCTCCTTGTAAAAGTTAGATGAGCAGCTGGGCCAGAGAGGCCATCACCGGCAGGGTGACGACGCACAGCAGGGTGGACAGTGTAACCTGCTGGGCGGCGAGAGCGGCGTCCTTGCCCATGCTCTGGGCAAACAGGCTGGTCGCCCCAGCGGTGGGGCAGCCGGCTAAAATCACCGCGGCTACGTAAATCACCGGGTCCGGCCGGAAGGGGAGCAGCGCCAGAGCGGTGAGCATCGGCACGGCCAGGAGCTTGACGGCGGACACCAGGTAGAGCTTCCTGGTGGAGAAAACTTTCACCAGGTCGGCCTGGGCCATCTGCCCGCCGATAACTACCATGGCCAGAGGGGTGTTTAGGCTGCCCAGATAGGCCACGGCGCTGTCCAACGGGCCGGGGAAGCGCCAGCCGGTAAAGTACAGCAGCAGCCCGCCCACAAAGCCGATGATGCCGGGGTTCAGGGCGAGCTTTTTCAGGGACAGCTCTTTGCGCCCGCCGATGAGGGCGCGCCCCTGGGTCCAGGAGACCGCGTTGAAAATGCCCAGACCCACCACCGCCACCATCATGGCCTCGTCTCCCATGACGGACTGGATCAGGGGCAGGCCCATGAACCCGGCGTTGCCATAGACGGCGGCAAAGCGCATAATGCCCTGGTGGGCCTCGCCCGCCCGGGGGAATAGGACCTGGGACAGCAGCATATACGCCACGTAAAGTCCCGCCATGGCTGCCAGAGCGGCCAGCAGCTGGGCTTGGTTTTCCGCGGTGCGCTCCACCTCAAAGGAGGTGAGCATGATGCAGGGGGTGACCACATACAGCAGGATGCGGGATACCTGAGACAGCGTATCGCCGGACAGCAGACCCATCCGCCCGAACAGGAAGCCCACCGACATGAGCAAAAACAGGGTGAGTACGCTGCCGCCCACCACAAAAAGGGATTCCAGCATAGTATGCGCCTTCTCTCTCGTTCAAATTTACCACACAGCAACGTATTATATGCCTAATCGGGCGCATTGACAAGTGAAATTCTTTCAGCTATACTAATAACTTAATAAATTGTGAAAAGGAGTGTCCTCATATGGCTTCCAACCGCTTCCAGCGGGGCTACGTCCCCATTTTCCTGTCCTACTACAAGCCCCACATGAAGCTGTTTATTTTGGACATGGCCTGCGCCCTGGGCATCGCCCTGGTGGACCTGGCCTTCCCCGCCGCCTCCCGGGAGGCGCTGAACACCCTGCTGCCCCAGAATATGTTCACCGCATTTTTCGCCGTCATGGCGCTGCTGATGGCGGCCTATGCCCTGCGGGCGGTGATGTACTTCGTCGTCACCTATTGGGGCCATATGATGGGGGTGCGCATTGAGGCGGACATACGCCGGGATCTGTTCAGCCATATGCAGGACCTGTCCTTCTCCTTTTACGACAAGAACCGCACCGGCCAGCTCATGAGCCGGGCCACCAACGACCTGTTCGAGATTACGGAGCTGGCCCACCACGGCCCGGAGGACCTGTTCATCTCCGCCGTCACCCTGGTGGGCGCCTTCTGCATGATGGTGACGATTCAGTGGAAGCTGGCGCTGGTTGTGTTCGCCGTAGTGCCCATTTTCGTGGTGTTCACCATCATTCAGCGCCGGCGGATGGTGCGGGCCTCCGTGCGGGTGAAGCAGAACATGGCGGGCATCAACGGCCAGCTGGAGTCGGCCATCTCCGGAATGCGTACGGCCAAGGCCTTTGCCAGCGAGGAGCAGGAGACCGCGAAATTCGAGCAGTCCAACGAGCAGTTTAAAAAGGCCAAGCGGGAGTCCTACAAGGCCATGGGCATCTACCACGCGGGGCTGGAGTTTGCCCTGCCCGCCATGAATGTGCTCACCGTGGCGGTGGGAGGTTACTTCATCATGCGGGGCGAGATGGATTTTGTGGACCTGGTCGCCTTCACCCTGTACATCTCCACCTTTTTGACCCCGGTGCGCAAGCTGGCAGCCTTTGTGGAGCAGTTCCTCAACGGCATGGCGGGCTTTAAGCGCTTTGTGGAGCTGATGCGGGTGGAGCCCGCCGTCCAGGACGCCCCGGACGCCCGGGAGATGGAGACCGCAAGAGGCGACATCCTCATTGATAATGTGTCCTTCCACTACGAGGATGGCCCGGCGGTGCTGAACCACGTCTCCATCCACATCCCCCAGGGGGAGACGGTGGCGGTGGTGGGGCCCTCCGGCGGGGGCAAGTCCACCCTGTGCCAGCTCATCCCCCGGTTCTACGACGTGACAGGGGGCCGCATTCTGGTGGATGGCCAGGATGTGCGGGAGGTGACCCAGCGCTCTCTGCGCCGGAGCATCGGTGTGGTGCAGCAGGACGTGTTTTTGTTCGCCGGGACGATTTTGGAGAATATCCGCTATGGCCGGCCCGACGCCACCGAGGCGGAGGTGGTGGAGGCCGCGAAGCAGGCGGAGATCTACGACGATATCATGTCCATGCCCGATGGGTTCCAGACCTATGTGGGCGAGCGGGGCGTGATGCTGTCCGGCGGGCAGAAGCAGCGGGTGTCCATCGCCCGGATTTTCCTGAAAAACCCGCCTATCCTGATTTTAGACGAGGCTACCTCCGCCCTGGACTCCGTCACCGAGGCGCGGATTCAGTCCGCCTTTGACGAGTTGGCCAAGGGCCGCACCACCTTGATTATCGCCCACCGTTTGTCCACCATCCGCAGCGCCAACCGCATCATCGTGGTGGACGACAACCACATTTTAGAGGAGGGCACCCACGAGGAGCTGCTGGCCAAGGGCGGGGAGTACGCCCAGCTCTATAACGCGCAAAAGCGGGTAGTATAAAAAGAAGGAGTGTTTGCAATGGACGATTATGTGTCGGTCTTTCAGTACGGGAACCAGGTGGGGATATCCTTCGATGTGGAGGCGGAAAGGCCCTTCCATGTGGGGGAGCAGATGAACGCCGCCCACGAGATGGCCTACATGAACGGCTATAACTGGGCGGCCCTGCTGGACTGGTATCTGGCCCAGCGGGAGCCCGCTCTGCTGGAGGGGCTGGAGCACGACCCGGAGGCGGGCTCCTACGCGGGCTATTACCCCCTCTCGCCGGAAAATGAGGCGAAGGCGAAAAAGGTGGTGGAGCTCATCCGCGCTATGGTGGAGGACGGGGAGGAGGCGTGCCGCCTGGTGCGGGAGCACGGCGATGACATTGAGTGGGACTGATGACGAGCTGGCCAAGGGCGGGGAGTATGCCCGGAAGCGGGTGGTATGAAGCAAGAAGGTGTGAGGATTGGAACAGCCTGAAATAAAATTTTATGACCTTGTGGACGATGCCCTGTTGAAATACGCGGTTATCATCGCCAAATATCAGGGCAAGTGGGTGTTCTGCCGCCACCGGGAGCGTGACACCCTGGAGGCTCCCGGCGGACACAGGGAGCCGGGGGAAACGATCCTGGAGGCGGCGCGTCGGGAGCTGGCAGAGGAGACCGGCGCGTCGGAGTTTACTCTGACCCCAGTGTGCGCCTACTCCTTCCGGGACTATGGTATGCTGTACTATGCGGAGATTACCGCGTTAGAGCGCGGATTGCACCATGAAATCAGGGAAATCTATCTGATGGACGGCCAGCCTGACCACTGGACCTATCCGCTCATCCAGCCCAAGCTGATGGAAGAAGCCCGGAGGAGAGGCATCCTATGAATAAGACAGAGCTTTTAAACAAATTCTCTAAGGACCCGGAGGAGCGCGTTGTTCTGGCCCGGGCCCTGGATCAGCTGGACCGGGCGGCTAACCGCTCCATCCCCTGCGCCACCCAGTTTCTCTCTCCCGCCCAGAGGGCGGCGTTAGAGCCGCTCATCGCCGCCATGGGTCATCCCAGCCACCTATTTCACGGCGGGTTTGAGGGCGCGGAGCGCACCATCTGCGTGTTTCTCCCCGACTGGCAGGAGCCGGACGATTGGGGCGCGGCGGAGGAGCTGGCCGCCATTGAGTGCGCCTACCCGCCCACAGGAGCGGAGCTCACCCACCGGGACCTCTTGGGGGGCCTCATGGGCATCGGCCTGACCCGCGAAAAGGTGGGGGACATCCTGGTGGGGGAGAAGTCCGCCCAGATCGTCTGCCTGAAGGACGCCGCCCCCATCATCCTGTCCCAGTTCGACCAGGCGGGGCGGTACAGGCTGAAGCTGAAGGAAATTGCTCTGGCGGAGCTGACCCCCGCCCCAGTGGAGGTGAAGCTGATCCATGATACGGTGTCCACCCTGCGGCTGGACGCGGTGCTCGCCTCTGGCTTTTCCCTGGCGAGGGGGAAGGCGGCGGACGCCGTCACTGGGGGGCGGGTGTCCGTCAACCACCGGGAGTGCCTCAAACCGGACCGGGCGGTGGCCCAGGGGGACGTGCTCACCTGCCGGGGGCTGGGCAAGTGTGTGCTGAAGACGGTGGGTGGTCAGTCCCGAAAGGGCCGGATTATCATCGAAATCGAGAGGTATCTGTAATGGAACAGGCGAAAATTGACCGCATCAATGAGCTGGCCCGCCGGGTGAAGGCGGGGGAGACGCTCACGCCGGGGGAGCTTTCCGAGCGGGACGCCCTGCGGCGGGAGTATATCGCCAGCGTGAAGGCCAGTCTCACCGGGCAGCTGGACCGCACCTATATCGTGGGGCCGGACGGCGCCAAGCGCAAGCTTCCCAAAAAACAGTAAAAAAAGTGCCTGCCGCTATGCGGTAGGCACTTTTTCGCAGGAATTACTCCTCAGTGACAGCGACTACGTTGGTAGCGCGCACGCCCTTGGCGCCGCGGGGATCGGGCTCGGTCTCAAAAGTGACCTTCTGGCCCTCCAGCAGCTTCTTGTAGCCATCGGCCACGATGGCGGAGAAGTGCACAAACACATCCTCGCTGCCGTCGTCGGGGGTGATGAAGCCGTAGCCCTTCTCAGCGTTGAACCATTTGACGATACCGGTCATTTCCTGTTTCCTCCTTATTTGTAAAAAATCGTTTTGAAAGTAGAAGAAAAAAGTCCACCCCTTCTCATGTACGAAAGGGCGGACACAAATCAGTTCATACATCAAAACCATTATCAGTATAACACTGCGTTAAAAGTGTGTCAAGGGAATTTTCAAAATATTCTAAAAAAATATGAGAAAGGGAAAAATTTTTTCATGGCGGTTCGACATGAAACGCCAGAATATACAAAAAATGTCAGATTCAATCGTGCCCACCGAGGATATTGAAGAACCGCTCTCCGTTCTCCATCGTGATTTGGGCACAGTTTTCTGCGGTGATTCCCTTTATCTCGGCCAGCCGCCGGCAGGTGTGGGCCACATAGCCGGAGTGGTTGCGCGTTCCCCGGTGAGGGACAGGGGCCATATAAGGGCTGTCCGTCTCAATCATAATGCGCTCCAAGGGGATGGCCTGGGCGGCCTCCACCGCCTTGCGGGCGTTTTGATAGGTGAGCACCCCGGTAAAGGAGATCATCCAGCCCAGCTTCACCAGTTCTCCGGCCATCTCGGCGCTGCCGGAGAAGCAGTGGAACACCCCGCGCACCTGGGGGAAGTCCCGCACGATGTCCAGGCTGTCCCCGTGGGCCTCCCGGTCGTGGACGATGACGGGCAGGTCCAGCTCTTGCGCCAGGGCCATCTGGGCGCGAAAGACCTGTTTTTGCAGCTCCCGCGGGGGATTTTCCGGCCAGTAGTAGTCCAGTCCAATTTCCCCGATGGCCACCACCTTGGGCTGGGCGGCCAGTGACCGCAGCTCCTCCACGTCCGATTCTATCCAGCCGGCGCACTCCTCCGGGTGCACCCCCACGGCGGCGTAGACAAAGGGATAGCGCTGGGCCAGCTCCACCGCCTTGCGGGAGCTGGCCAGGTCGCAGCCGGGATTGACCACCAGCTCCACCCCCTGGCTGGGCAGGGCGGAGAGCACCTGGTCCCGGTCGGGGTCGAACTGGCGGGCGTCGTAATGGGCGTGGGTGTCGAACAGGCCGGTCAGCACAGCTTGGCTCCGGCGGGGATGGCGTCGTCCACCATGAGCAGGTGAAGGACTTCCTCTCCCTTTTCGGTGTGGACGGCGGAGATGAGCATCCCCTGGCTTTCCCGGCCCATCATCTTCCGGGGGGGCAGGTTGACAATGGCCACCAAGGTCTTGCCTACCAGCTCCTCGGGCTTGTAGTACATGGCGATGCCGGACAAAATCTGCCGGTCGGTTCCCGTGCCGTCGTCCAGGGTGAACTTGAGCAGTTTGTCGGACTTGCGCACGTTTTCGCAGGCCTTCACCTTCACCGCCCGGAAGTCGGACTTGCAGAAGGTGTCGAAATCCACGTGTTCCTCGATAAACGGCTCCACCTCAAGCTCAGGCAGGGCGGCCTTTTTGGCCTCCTCCATGATTGCGTCCAATTCACTCAGCTCCTTTGCCATGTCGATGCGGGGGAACAGGTTCTCCCCCTTGGTGACGCAGATGTTGCCGGGCAGAAGGCCCCACTGCTCCGCGCTGTCCCAGGTGCGGGCATTCTCGTCCGTGCCGATCTGGGCGAAAATCTTTCCGCAGCTGTCCGGCATGAAGGGGGTCAGCAGGACGGTGCACACCCGGACGCTCTCCAGCAGGTTGTAGAGCACCGCCGCCAGCCGGGGGCCGTTGGCCTCCATGTCCTTGGCCAAGGCCCAGGGGGCGTTCTCGTCGATATACTTGTTGGCCCGCTGGATGACTTTGAAAATCTCCTCCAGGGCGTTCTGGAACTGGAACTTCTCCATATGGTCCTCGTACCGGGCGCGGAGGCCGGCGGCCAGGGAGATCAGGCTGTCGTCCAGCTCGGGGGTTGCCTGCTGGGCTTCGGGCAGCTTTCCGCCGAAATACTTCTCCGCCATGGCGGTGGTGCGGCTCACCAAATTGCCCAGGTCGTTGGCCAGGTCGTTGTTGATGGTCTGGATGAGCAGCTCGTTGGTGAAGTTGCCGTCGGAGCCAAAGGGGAAGGAGCGCAGCAGGAAGAACCGCAGGGCGTCCACCCCGTACCGCTGGGACAGCAGGTGGGGGTCCACCACGTTGCCCTTGGACTTGGACATCTTGTCCCCGTTGAAGTTGAGCCAGCCGTGGCCGTACAGCTTCTTGGGCAGGGGCAGGTCCATGCTCATGAGGAAGGCGGGCCAGTAGATGGCGTGGAACCGGACGATCTCCTTGCCCACGAAGTGGGCGTCGGCGGGCCAGAACTTCTCCAGGTCGTGATATTGGTCGTTTTGATAGCCCAGGGCGGTCATATAGTTGAACAGCGCGTCCAGCCACACGTATACCACGTGGCCGGGGTCGAAGTCCACGGGCACGCCCCAGGTGAAGGAGGTGCGGGACACGCATAGGTCCTGGAGGCCCCCCTCGCAGTCGATGAAGTTGTTCACCATCTCATGGACGCGGCTTTTCGGCTCCAGGAAGTCGGTGTTCAGCAGCAGGTCCCGCACCCGGTCGGCATACTTGGAGGCGCGGAAGAAGTACGCCTCCTCCTCCGCGTCCATCACCTCCCGGCCGCAGTCGGGGCACTTGCCGTCCACCAGCTGGGATTCCGTCCAGAAGGACTCGCAGGGCTTGCAGTACTTGCCCTTGTAGGAGCCCTTGTAGATGTCCCCGTTGTCGTACATCTGCTTGAAGATCTTCTGGATGGATTCCACGTGGTACGCATCGGTGGTGCGGATGAACCGGTCGTAGGAGATGTTCATCAGCTTCCACAGGTCCAGCACGCCGCCGGGAGCGGCCACGATATTGTCCACAAACTCCTGGGGAGTGACCCCGGCCTCCCTGGCCTTGTCCTCAATCTTCTGGCCGTGCTCGTCGGTGCCGGTGAGGAACATCACGTCATAGTCCTGGAGCCGCTTGTAACGGGCCATGACATCTGCGGCCACGGTGGTATAGGAGTGGCCGATGTGCAGCTTGCCCGAGGGGTAGTAGATGGGTGTTGTGATATAAAATTTCTTGTCGTTCATGGGTGGGTTCCTCCTGTATCTCTTATATCCGGTCTGGGTGAGGACCGGAAGTATTGGGCGGTTTGGACGGATTTTCCAGGTTGGGGGGCAGCCGCCACAGCACTCCCGCCGCCGCCAGGGTCTGGGAGAGCAGCAGCAGCAGGTCGCCCAGCTGGGTGGAGCGCACGGAGAGGCCGGCGGCGGACAGGGCGGACAGCTCGGAGGCGGCGGTGACCATGGACAGGGCGGAGAGCACCGCCGTCATGCCCGCCAGCCACAACAGCCGCCGGGGCCGGGCGGCGCCGGCGGACATCCCGGCAAAGTCCATATAGAACATCATGCCGCACACGATGGCCAGCAGCTGGGGGGCGTAGTCCCACCGCACGGGGTTGGCGGCGTGGGCCCGGAAGCTCTCCATCAGCCACACGCACCCGGCCACGCCGGGCAGGGCGGCGGAAAACCCGCCCCGGCCCCGTTTGCCGGGGCGCAGGCCGTCCCGCCCCATTTGCAGCAGACCCAGGGCGGACAGCAGCGCCCCCACACCCGTGGCGATGGTGAGCATTCCGTTGTTGCTGGGAAGCTGGACGTCAAGGCCCTGCTTCAGCGCCGCCAGGAGCTCCCGATAGTGCTGCCACTGCGCCAGGCCCACGGGGAGCAGCACAGGGACGGCGGTCAGGGCCAGAAATGCCGCCAGCACCGCCAGGGCGGGATAGACGGGGTCCCCGGCGTCCAGAAACACCAGGTCCCACCGGTGGGCCTGCCCCAAGGTCATGGGCCGCTTGGTCAAGGGCTGGTACATGGCCAGCAGGATGAACCACGCGCTGGTCATGAACAAAACGCACACCAGGATGACGCTGGCCTGAGCGCCGGGAGCAGCCAGGCCGGAGGGCTCAAAGGCGGAGGACAGCTGCCAACACCGCAGGGCGGCGGCGGCCAGGGCGGCGGCGGCGGCCGACAACAGCCAGGGCACGCGCCCGGAAACACTTTTATTCATGGGAAACCTCCCCGCGCCCAAGGGCGCTGAACTCGACATACATGACTACAGCCCCCTCCAGTGGGGGAAGGGAAAGATCACCATCACTCCGCGGCCTATGACGCACCGGTTGTCTACGATGCCGATCTGGGGCAGGCGGCTGTCGGCGGAGTTGTTGCGGTTATCCCCCATGACGAAGATGCAGTCCTCGGGCACCACCACGTGGTTCACGCCTTCGCCCCAGCCGGGCAGGCGCATTCGCTCCTTGATATAGTCCTCGGCGATAGCCTCACCGTCCACGTAGACGGTGTTGGTGTCATAGTCGATATCCACCTGCTGGCCCTCGGTGGCGATGACCCGCTTGACGATGGAGTCCTCCTGATAGCTCTCCTGGGTGAGCACCACCACGTCGCCTTGCTTCGGGGTGTAACCCAGGGACCACACCAAAACCAGATCGCCGCCGAACAGAGTGTTCTGCATGGACGGGCCGCTGACCACGATCACCCGGGCCACAAAAGTGAACAGGAGGACGAACAGCGCCATCATCGTCACCAGCACCCGCACATTCTGATACAGCTCCCGCCCGGCGGACGAGTCCTTGCGGGCCTGGGCACCGGTCTGGGGGAATGGTTGGCCGGGGGCGGCGCTGTCCTCCGGGGTTTGATTCACATTTGATTCCTGATTTTCCATGCTTCAGCTCTCCCGCGTTTCCTCGGCGGCGCTGAGCGCAGCCGGATCGTCATATACCTGCTGGAACTGCTGTGCGTCCATGGTCTCATGCTCCAAAAGGAACTGGGCCACGGCCTCCAGCTTGTTTCGGTCCCGGTTTAGGATTTCCCGGCACCGGGCGTAGGCCGTGTCCAGCAGGTCCTTAATCTCCTGGTCGATGAGGGCGGCGGTCTGCTCGGAATAGGGCTTGGCCTGGGCCATGGAGCGGCCGATAAATACCTCGTCGTGGGAGGAATTATAGGCGGCGTGGCCCAGCTTTTTGCTCATGCCGTACTTGGTCACCATGTTGCGGGCGATGGCGGTGGCCCGCTCCAGGTCGCTCACCGCGCCGGTGCACACATAGCCCAGCACGATCTCCTCGGCGCATCGCCCGCCCAGCAGGGTGGACAGCGTCTCCTCCAGCCGGCGCTGGGTGACGTGGTCCCGGTCCTCCTGGGGGCGGTTGATGGTCATGCCCGCCGCCTCGCCCCGGGGGACGATGGTAATCTGCTGCACCGGGTCCTGGGTGGGCAGGGCGCGGCTGACCACGGCGTGGCCCGCCTCATGATAGGCGGTGATGCGCTTGTCCTCCTCCAGTCGCACCCGGCTGCGCTTTTCCGGTCCGGCGATGACCTTGACCACTGACTGCTGCACATCCGCCAGGGTGATATAGGGCTGATTGTTTCGGGCGGCCAACAGGGCGGACTCGTTCATCAGGTTTTCCAGGTCCGCGCCGGTGAAGCCGGTGGTCTCCCGGGCGATCTCCTTCAGGTCCACATCGTCGGCCAGGGGCTTTTTCCGGGTGTGCACCCGGAGGATTTCCTCCCGGCCCTTCATGTCCGGCCGGCCCACGTACACCTGCCGGTCAAACCGGCCGGGGCGCAGAAGGGCGGGGTCCAGAATGTCCTGCCGGTTGGTGGCGGCCAGCACGATGACCCCCTCGTTGGCGGCGAAGCCGTCCATCTCCACCAGCAGCTGGTTCAGGGTTTGCTCCCGCTCATCGTGGCCGCCGCCCAGGCCGGCGCCTCTCTGGCGGCCCACGGCGTCGATCTCGTCGATGAACACGATGGCGGGGGACTCCTTTTTGGCCTGGTCAAACAGATCCCGCACCCGGGACGCGCCCACGCCCACGTACAGCTCCACAAAGTCGGAGCCGGAGATGGACAGAAACTTCACCCCGGCCTCCCCGGCCACGGCCCGGGCCAGCAAAGTCTTGCCGGTGCCCGGCGGGCCGACCAACAGCACGCCCTTGGGGATGCGGGCCCCCAGGTCGATGAACTTCTGGGGCTCTTTGAGGAAGTCCACCAGCTCCTGGAGCTCCTGCTTTTCCTCGTCCGCTCCGGCCACGTCGTCGAAGGTGACGGTCCCGCCGCCGCCCTCCACGGCCCGGGCCTGGCCAAAGCGGTTCATGCCGCCCTGTCCGCCGTTCTGGGCTCCCTGCTGCCGGGCGTTGAGCAGCATCCACAGCACCAGCGCCAGCGCCGCCGACGCCAGGCAGGGGATGAGCACCACCAGCCACAGTGGCATTTCAAACCCCTGCTTAAAGTCGTAGGCTTGGAGCACGCCCCGCTGATATTGCTCCTCAATCAGCGCGCCCATGTCCCGGCGAAAGGCGTCCACATCCGCCAGGGCGTGGCGGCGGATGCTGCCGTCCTTCAGCTCTATGGTCATCAGGCCGCTGCCGTCCACGGTGAAGCGGACGACCTGCTCCTGCCGGAAGCAGTCCACGGCGGTGGAATAGCTGACGTGGCCGCCCTGGCCCGCCCCGGTGAAGGCGGCCAGCCCCCACAGCACGGCAAGCAGCACAACGAGGTAGAGCAATACGCTCCTGATTTTGCTCTGTTTCAAAATGAGTGATCTCCTTCGGTGCGGCGCAGCCGCTTATTTTCTGCGAGAGCCCCGTTATTGCGTATAGACAGAGGGCTTCAGCACGCCCACATAGGGCAGGTTGCGGTATTTTTCCGCGTAGTCCAGCCCGTAGCCCACGATGAAAGCGTCCGGAATGGTGAAGCCCACATAGTCGGCGGTGATGGGCTTGACGCGGCGCTCCGGCTTATCCATCAGGGTGCAGATACGGATGGAGGCGGGCTTTCGAGCGCGGAGCACGTCCATCAGGTAGTACAGGGTGTTGCCCGAGTCCAGGATGTCCTCCACGATGATGAGGTCCCGGTCCTCGATGGAGTCGGACAGGTCTTTTTTGATCTCCACCTGGCCGGAGCTCACGGTGCCCGCCCCGTAGGAGGACACGGCCATGAAGTCCACCGTCAAATCCAGGTCGATGGCGCGGGTCAAGTCGGCCATAAAAATGTACGACCCGCGCAGGACGGACACCAGCATGGGGGTGCGTCCGGCATAGTCCGCCGCGATCTGTGCGCCCAGCTCACGGATTCGGCGGCGCAGGTCCTCCTCGGTGTACAGAATCTGTTTTACGTCTTGATGCATGGTCCATTCTCCTCCGTTTTCGATTTAAGCCGTTTTGCTCGCCGCCGCCCAAGGGCGGCAGCCGCACAACATGGCATATATTACTTCCTACCCTTCAGTTCGGAAGTAATATAATATGCACAGCCGGTTGTCCCGGCTCAGCCAGAAAAGCCCGGTCCGGGCCAAAGCCGCCCACGGCGGCAACCTGCGCGCCCAGGGCCAACACGGGAATTTCCTCCCGGCGGTGGGCGGGCACGCGGGCCTCAATCATCAGCCGCTTGACGCTTTTTTCCGGGCGCCGGCCCAGGGTGATGGCGTCCCCCTCCCGCCGGGGGCGGATGAGGTAATGCTCCGGCTTCAAATAGAACTCTCCGGGGCTGACATAGGTTTTCCACGGACACTCCGCCCGGATACAGCGGATGGTCCAATTTCCCCAGAGGTTTTCGCCCTCCGCCAGCTCCTTGGGAGCGGGCGGCAGGGGCGGAGGGGCGGTGGAAAACACCAGCAGCTCGTACTGGCGGCGGGCGCTGCCCCCCGGCATGTCGATTTGGGCGGAGGGGTCGTCGCACTGGGCCAGGCGGAGCAGCTGTTCCAGGTGGATCGCCTCTCCTCCCAGGCCCGCCCGGTTCAGGAGCTGGGCGCAGGTCCGCAGGGCGATGGGGCGGGGCAGCTCCCGCAGGGCCTGCACGTTGACGGCGACCCCCTCGGGCACGTCCAAGGCCTGATCGGCGGCCAGAGCGGCCTGCCGGGACAGCTCCTGCTCATCCTCCCGCAGACGGCGGGCGGCGGCGGCGATGTGGGCGGCGGCCTGGGGATTGAGCTGCTCCAGCAGGGGCAGGAGCTGGAGGCGCACCCGGTTGCGGGTGTAGGCCGGGTCGGTATTGGTCTCGTCCTCCACGTGGGGAACTCCGTGTTCCTTTAAATAATCCTCGATCTCCCGCCGGGTCACGTTCAGCATGGGGCGCACGATGTTTCCCCGGCGTTCCGGGATGCCCGTCAGGCCGTGAAGCCCGCAGCCCCGGATCAGGTTCATCAAAACGGTTTCCGCGTTGTCGCCGGCGTGGTGGCCGGTGGCGATGAGCGCCAGCCCTTCCTGCCGGGCGGTCTCCTCTAAAAAAGCGTAGCGCAGCGTCCGCCCGGCCTCCTCCACGCCCAGGCTCTCCCGGGCGGCGAAGGTAGCCGCGTCCGCCGTCCCCACGGTGAGGGGGACGCTGTGGCGGGCGCACCAGGAACGGACGAAGTTCTCATCCCTCCCCGCGGTCTCCCGCAGGCCGTGGTTCAGGTGGGCGGCCTGCACCGTCCAGCCGTACCGCTCCCGGCCATCCAGCAGGCGGCACAGCAGATACATGGAGTCCGCGCCGCCGGACAGGGCGCACAGCACCCCGCCGCCGGGGGGGATCAGGGCAAAGGAAAAGGGATCGGCCATGGGCTACATATCCTCGTCGTCGTATTGATAGGACAGGTTGCGGAACACGGTGAACTCCGGCTGCCACTCCAGCATGACGGTGCCCGTCTCGCCGTGGCGGTTTTTGGCCACGATGCACTCGGCCAGGTTGGGGTTTTCCGTGTCGTCCTCGTAATAGCTCTCCCGGTGGATGAAGATAACGATGTCCGCGTCCTGCTCGATGGCGCCGGATTCCCGCAGGTCGGACAGCATGGGGCGGCGCTGGCCGGCGGAGCGGCTTTCGTTGGCGCGGGAGAGCTGGGAGGCGCAGATCACGGGCACGTTCAGCTCCTTGGCCATGAGCTTGAGGGAGCGGGACATATCGGACACAATCTGCTGGCGGTTTTCGTTGTTGCGCTGCACGCCCCCCGCGGAGGTCATGAGCTGGAGGTAGTCCACAATGACCAGCCCCAGGTTGTCGATGCGGCGGCACTTGGCGTTGATGTCCGCCACGGACAGGGAGGCGTCGTCGTCCAGGTACATTTTGGCCTGGCTCAACGTGGCGGTGGCCATGGCCACCCGGTTCCACTCGTCCTCGCCCACAATGCGCCCGTTGCTCAGCTTTTTGTTGTCCATCAGGCATTCGGTGGCCACCAGACGCATACCCAGCTGGGCGCGGCTCATCTCCAGGGAGAACACCGCCACGCTTTTGCCCGAGTGCTTGGCCGCCTCCGCGCCGATGTTCATGGCCAGGGAGGACTTGCCCATGCCGGGCCGCCCGGCCACGATGATAAGGTCGGAGTTGTTCAGCCCCGAGATGCGCCGGTCCAGGTCGATGAGGCCGGTGGAGATGCCGGTGAACTCGCCGCCCTGGGCCTGCCGCTCCTGAATGGTCTCCCACACCTCCCGCATGACGGCGGAGATATGGCTGGGCTCCCGGGCGGCCCGGCCCTGGCGGATGGCGTAAATGCGCTGCTCGGCGGCCTCCAGGAGCTGGTCTGCGGTGCCGCTCTCGGTGCGCACCAGCTCGGCCAGCTCCCCGAAGCTCTCCCCCATCCGGCGCAGCCGGGCCTTGTCCGCCACAATGGCGGCGTATTCCAGCACGTTGGCGGCGGTGGGGGTGATTTCCATGAGCTGGCGCAGATAGGGCACGGTGGTGTTGTCGTCGTACACCCCGGCCTGCTTCATTCGGTCCAGCACCGTCACCGGGTCGATGGCCTCCAGGCGGTTGAACATGGCGAACAGCACGGAGAACAGATCCCGGTTCTGACGCATATAGAAGTCGTCGGGGAGGAGGCGGGCCATCACGTCGGACACGCATCGGTCGTCAATGAGCATGGAGCCCAGCACCGCCTGCTCGGCCATGACGGAGTGGGGAAGCTGGAGATTGCTCAGTTCGTCTGCGGGCATAGCGGGGCCTCCTCTTGAAAGCGTCTGTGGAATGGGTCAGTTGATTTTTTCCCCGCACCTGGGGCACTCGAAGGTTTTGCCCGTTTTGGGCAGGGTTTTGCCGCACTTGGGGCAGCGCCAGTACTTGAACAGTATCAGGGCCATGACCACCCACAGCGCAAAGGCGGGCAGCAGGACCCAGGGGTTTTGAAGGTACACCGCCAGCAGGGCCAGCAGGATGGCGGGCACCAGCAGCCGCCCGATGACGGCCTGGGCCTGATTGGGCGTCCAGCGGCGGGGGGCCTGAGCCCGTTCCTTTTTGGCCATTTTATTTGTCCTCGATGACCAGTACGTTGATGACGCCGGACACCTCGCTGCCCAGCTTGCACTTCACCTCGAAGGAGCCGAAGGACTTGATGGGGTCGGTAAGGACGATTTTGCTCTTGCTCACGTCCAGGCCGTACTGGGCCTTGAGCTCGTCGGAGATCTCCTTGCTGGTGATGGAGCCGAACAGCTTGCCGCCCTGGCCCGCCCGGGCGCGGATTTTCACCTGGCAGCCCTTGAGCTGCTCGGCTGCGGCCATGGCGGCGGCCTTTTCCTCGGCCAGCCGGGCCTGCTTGGCCTTGTCCTGCATCTTCATGGTGTTCACGTTCTCGGCGGTGGCCTCCACCGCCAGCTTCCGGGGCAGGAGGAAGTTGCGGCCATAGCCGTCGGACACCTCCACCATCTGGCCCTTCTTGCCCTGGCCCTTCACATCCTGTTGTAAAATTACCTTCATGGTTGTTCCCTCCTATGGATTTCGGGCGTATGCCCGTGGGTTATGCCTCCGTTGGTTTCCTTGTCACGCTGCGCCTGTTCGCGACGCGGTTCTAAGTCCTCTGACTCCGCAAACTGTCCTGCGCCGCCTTTGGCGGCTCCGGCCAGTTCGCTCCGCTCCGGCCTTAGGCCGCTGCTCACGACGGCTCCGCGCTTCTATCAAAATAGCTGTCCAGCACGGCGATGAGCTCCCGGCGGACCTCCTCCACCGTGCGACCGGGAATCTGGGCTCCGGCGGCTCCGGCGTTGCCGCCGCCGCCTAGCGCCTCCACAATCACCTGCACGTTGGCGGAGCCGATGCTGCGGGCGGACAAAATCACCCGGCCCTCGTCGGGGTAGAGCACGAAGGAGGTGCTGATGCCCGCGATGTTCAGCAGCTCGTCCGCCGCCTGGGCCGCCGTCACCCGCCCCACGGGTTTGTCCGCGGCGGCGATGGCGATGTCCTGCCGGTAGAGCTTGGCAGTTTGGATGATGCCGTATTTGGCCACCGTGTCGTTCAGGTCGGTTTGGAACAGCTTGCGGATTTCGCTGGTGTCCCCCCCGGCCCGGCGGAGCATGGCCGCCGCCTCAAAGGTGCGGCCCCCCGTGCGCATGGTGAAATTTTTGGTGTCCAGCATGAGGCCGGCCATCATGGCCTCCGCCTCGCCGGGCAGCAGGTCGGTGGGCTCCATCAGATAGCCGATGAGCTCCGCCACCAGCTCGCTGGCGGAGGAGGCGTAGGGCTCGTGAAAATTCAGCGCCGCGCCCTCAATATAGGTGGCCGCCCGGCGGTGGTGGTCGATGACCGCCACCTTGTTGCAGGAGGCCAGCAGCTCCTGGTTCTGCACCTGCTCGGGGCGGTTGGTGTCCACCACCACCAAAAGGGAGCGGGAGTCCGCCCGGAGCATGGCCTCCTGGCTGTCCAGAAACACGTCGGCATACTGGGGCATTTTGGACACCCGGTTGTAAAGGGCGTCAGCGGGGGTGGAGAGATTGTCCCGGACAATATAGTGGGGGATGCCCTTCATCCGCGCAATGGCGCACACGCCCACCGCCGCGCCCGCCGCGTCCATATCCGGGGCGCTGTGTCCCATGACGATGAGGCAGGAGGCGTCCGCCACCAGCTCGCCCATGGCGGAGGCCATCACCCGGCTTTTCACCTTGGTGCGCCGCTCGGCCTCCTTGCTGCGCCCGCCGTAGAACTCAAAGCTGAAGCGGTTTTTCACCACCGCCTGGTCGCCGCCCCGGGACAGGGCCATCTCCACCGACAGGTTGGCGAAGCGGTAGAGCTCCTCGAAGCTGTCCCCGTCCACGCCGATGCCGATGGAGACGGTGGCGGGGATGCCGGCGGGATTGACCACCTCCCGCACGCTGTCCAGCAGGGAGAACTTTTCCGCCTTGAAGCCGGCCAGATACTGCTCCTCAAAGAGAAACAGGTAACGGTCCCGGTCCAGGCGGAGGAAGGCGCCGTGGGCGTCCTGGGTCCATTGGGTGAGGCGCTGAACGATTTGGCTGAGCATGGCCGAGCGGATGTTTTCATCCTGACCCTTGATGGCGTCCTCGTAGTTGTCCAGCAGCAGCAGGGCCAGCACGGGCCGGGAGGACTTGTGGAGGTCCCGGGTGTTGGCCAGCTCCGTCACGTCCAGCCAGTAGGTGGTGGCCAGCAGCGCCCCATCCTTTCCGGCGGCGGGGTGGGCCATGTCGCCGAACACCTGATAGCGCCGGCCGTTGAGCTCCACCTCGCTGGGGCACTCGTTTTTGCCCTCCAGCAGCCAGCGGCTGTCGAAGTGGGGGGCCAGGTCGGACAGCTTGGTGTCGAACAGCCCCTCCTGGTCGCCGGTGATGCGCAAAAAGCGGTCGTTGGACCACACCACCTCGTCGGTGTCGGGCTGGAACATCACCAGGGGAAGGGGGCAGTTGAGGGTGCTGTCCCGGGTGGCCTGGTCCATGCTGCTCAGCAGCTCCTTCAGGTACTGAGCGGCCTCCCGCTGCCGGCGCAGGCCGGAGGCCAAGTAGCCCAAGAACAGCGCCGCCACCACCACCAGTTCCGCCACTGCGGCCTGGTGCTGTCCCAGCAGAGCGGTGACGCCGGCAAAGGCCAGCATGACCGCGAAGTAGAAGCCGATTCGGGGAGCCAGCGTCCGCGTCAGCTTTTGATACACGTAGCACACCTCTTTCCGTCGTCGCCCAGGCAGGGCTGTTTCCATAGATAATCAATTATAGCAAATCAAAACGGCAAAAACAAGGGCGCAGCACATAATTCCGCCTAAACTTCCCGGAGAGCGGGGAATTTTCAAATTCGCCGTTGCACCCGGCCCCTGCTGCTGATATAATGGGGCTAATCTACAAAAGAAGGAGCCGACCGCTATGCTGGACATTCAAATCACCCGAACAACAGCTCCAAAGCCCCTGCCCGATCCGGACAAGCTGGTGTTTGGCAGAACCTTTACGGACCATATGTTTTTGATGAATTACGACGCCGGCCAGGGCTGGCACGACCCCCGGGTTGTGCCCTACGGCCCGCTGCCCTTCGAGCTGTCGTGCATGGTGTTCCACTACGCCCAGGAGATTTTTGAGGGCATGAAGGCCTACCGCACCCCGGAGGGGAAGGTGCAGCTGTTCCGCCCCTATGAGAACGCGGCGCGGATGAACTCCTCCTGCCGGCGGTTGTGCATTCCGGAGCTTCCGGAGGAGGACTTTGTCCAGGCCGTCAAGGCGGTGGTGGGCGCGGACGAGCGCTGGGTGCCCAGCAAGGTGGGCGCGTCCCTCTATATCCGCCCCTTCATCATCGCCACCGACAACGGCTTAGGCGTGCACGCCTCCCACAGCTATCTGTTCGCCGTCATCTGCTGCCCCGTGGGGGCGTACTACCCCGAGGGGATCAACCCGGTGAAAATCTATGTGGAGGACGAGGACGTGCGGGCCGTGAAGGGGGGCACGGGCTTCACCAAGTGCGGCGGAAATTACGCCGCCTCCATCCGCGCCGGCGAGCGGGCGGAGGAGCAGGGCTATTCCCAGGTGCTGTGGCTGGACGGCGTCCACCGGAAGTATATCGAGGAGGTGGGATCCATGAACGTGATGTTCAAAATCGGCGGCACGGTGGTGACGCCCGAGCTCACCGGCTCGGTGCTGCCCGGCATCACCCGCAAGAGCTGCCTGGAGCTGCTGCGGGACTGGGGCTACAGCGTGGAGGAGCGGCTCATCACCGCCCAGGAGCTGTTTGACGCCGCCCAGGCGGGCGAGCTGGAGGAGGCCTGGGGCACGGGCACGGCGGCGGTGGTGTCCCCCATCGGCCTGCTGGCGGAGGGAGACGTGAAGGTGGAGGTGAGCGGCGGCAAAATCGGCCGCCTCACCCAGCGGCTGTACGACACCCTCACGGGCATCCAGTGGGGCACCGAGCCGGACCCCTATGGATGGGTCGTGCCGGTGGAATAAAGGCAAAAGGGCGCAGCCCCGGTCATCTGACCGGGGCTGCGTTTGTTTTGGCTGCTTCTATAAACGCCCGGAACAGGGGGTGGGCCCGGTTGGGCCGGGACTTCAGCTCCGGGTGGAACTGCCCCGCCGCGAACCAGGGGTGGCCC
>ERZ808040.991-NODE-991-length-21032-cov-5.561155_pt1 | contig 21032 bp, 15 predicted proteins | sample MGYA00380191_ERZ808040 | MGnify/ENA primary metagenome ERZ808040 (study PRJEB31490, sample SAMN06133395) | mouse gut metagenome | isolation source: J6 | host: mice | place: China: Chengdu | collected 2015-05 ...
GCTTCCCGGAGTTAGTCCGTAAGCTAATCTTTTGTCAATCAATATATTCACATCCGCCAGCAGCTGACTGATCAAAATAGGGAAAATCAATTTCCCAAATCCTAATAAATGCACCGTCTGTGTCTTAAAATATCCTTTGTATTGAAAACCATATTTCCGAGAATATCCTAATAATACAATAAAATAGAGCACATTGCCAAGCAAAACACCCAGGCTTAACGGCAACAAGCTGTCCTCCGAGCTAATGAACACAGAAATAATCATTATCACATAAGTAACAGCAGGGCAGAACCCAATGATCATAAAACATTGATGTGCCTGTAAATATCCTTGGCACACTCCGCTGATACCCATAAACAAAATGCTTGCTCCCATTATTTTTGTCCACGTAATTACCATGGGCAAATATACAGGATCTATTCCGCCCAGAAAGATATATACAAATTCTTTTGTAAAAAGTATAAGCAGAAAATATATAACCGCAGAAAACGCAAAGACTACACTGAGGCAGTTACTTGTAAACTCATTTGTCCTTCCCTCATTTTGAATATGAACCTTATTATATATGGGAACATACGATATTGCTATCGCCGCCATAACACCTGCAAAAATACTCGTGGGAATCGCAGATGTTGCAATATAAACATCACTGATACTATCTGCTCCATATTTATAGCTTAACACTATGTCACGGGAAAAGCTAAGTACTTTCGTAAGCAACATCCCCACGGTCAGCAGAAACGAAGATTTTAATAACTTATTCATCATCCTCTTGCCTTTCTGCTTTTAATCCCAGCTTCCTGCTAAAAAAATAAATTGCCGGGAAAAACAGCAGGACATTTTCCCATCCCATATGCCAAAAATAGTAAATTGGAGATACCATACACATAAAGATGATTATGGGCATTAAATAAAAACCAACCTTCTTTTTGTAAGCGTTATGTGCCAGGCGGCCAAAAAGAAATCCTGTAGCAATGACCATAAATAATGTCCCTACAATCCCCCAATCCTGTACGTAACCGGTAATAAATGTAGAATACCATCCTGCAGCTGGGCTTTCCATGGCAATTTCAACATAATCAGGAAAAGGTATTCCCATTAACCGTAAAATGTATCCCTCTAAATAAAAGAGTAATGCGCCGTAATGTTTGGAAACAGACCACAACTCGGAATATACCTTCGTAAATACCGGAATACTGTGAGTGAAATATAAACTTGCCTTGTATAACGGATTGACCATACCATGCGTTGCAGAATACAGTTTATCATACACCGGCCTTATTTTTATGTCACCTGAATAAAATAGATACTGCTCTGGTGCGGTATATATGCCCCTGGTGGAAAACAGAGATAAAGTAAAATACCCCAATATACCTATAATGCCAACACAGATAATAATCTTTCCCCATTGTTTCTTTCTTGCTTTAATCTTTTCTTTCACAGCCTGAAAATGATTTAAGGTAACCACAATAACAAAGAGTCCTATAGAAGTAACAACCCTGCTGCGCCCCCCCACTCCCAAAATGGCTACAGCAGGCGTAAAAAGAACCCCTACCGAAACTAACTTTGTAATTCGATAATTACACTTTGGAATACGGCTTACTATAAGATAAGCCGCCGTTCCGGAAAACATCGTAATTTCGGCAATCTTGTTTACCGTGCTTCGATGAAGACTCAAGATATCTCTGTAATCGTCAGCGGCAAAGCGATATCCTCCAGGTATGGGTAAATGTATGACTTCCCACATATACACTAAAAACGCTGCTACACTGACCGCTTCTACCAGCAATAAAAATATTTCCGCACCTTTTGTAATGGTTATGGTATATTTCTCTTTTTTATATAATTTCCCGGTTCTTTCCCCCATATAACAGCTCATGGCAAAAAGGCCGAAAACAAGCAATACATAAAGCAACCCGGTATAACCATAAATTGTATGCTTATACGGACCCACGAAAAATAGAACCCAGTAGATCAGTTGTGAAGCTATTAAACATTTATAAGGACTAATCTTTTCCATTATTGCCTGCTATCCTTTCGGTCACATATAACTTCAAAGCATCCGACATTTTCTGCATATCACTGTTAAACATGTTGTTATTATTATAAAACCTGGCCTGAAACATTCCCTGTAGCAAATCGGACATAAACCTTTCATTCGAGTATTCTACCACCGGGTAATCAAATATGGATAAATCTATTTTTTCTATTTTGTGTACATTGGGATGGATATTTGAATAGTAATTATCCGTAAAAGTAAATACTCTTTTCCCCCTGAACAACGCCTCTACGCCTACCGATCCTGTATATACAGCAACATTGTCAATGCATTCCAGCAATTCATTACTGTTATCGTATGGGTGGATCAGGTACACATTACTATATTTCTTAAGCTGTCTATAGAATTCCAAATTACGCTGCATGTACATTGCCGGATGCTCTTTGATAACTAATTGTACCTCTCTGGATGCCTGCCGGACAATATTTAAAACAGAATTCTCATATAATGCAAAATCAGCTTTGTCACACCAATAATCCACCGTAGCCTCAGGAGCAAGGTGTAACGGCATAAGAACCGTTTTGTCAGACTTTTTTATTTTATCCTTGATCTCCTCTGTATGCTGAAAATACTTTTCTGAGTCTTTATCCATTACTTTCTTAAATTTCCAGTTTTTTTCCAGCACAGTACCATAATGATAATTATCCGGATCCCCTGAAACTACTTTTTTTATTCCAAAATACTTTCGCTTAATCATTTCCCGAATGTATATTTTTATCACATCATAAGATTTCTTTTTCTGATTGGCGTCAAATCTTGGCTTATACTCTATCCGTAATATATCTGCCAGCACTGACTGTATCTCTTGCTGCGACACCTCTCTGGGGAACTGATTTAACTCTCCACGTACAGAGACCCTCGCATAGCCATTAAAGAAATGTCCCACAAATGATACATACAATATTCCATAAAGAGTAGCAACCCGGTTCAAAACATCTTGAACATAGCAGTCAATTAATCCGCCCATAATGAAATCAATTTTTTGCTCTTTAAAAAAGCCATCTAAACCATTCGCTAAACGGTCAATCAGCCTATATGCTTTTTCTTTCTCTAAAGTCCTGAGAAATCTGCATCTTATCCGCATGTCCTCCATCACATTAATATCAAAAAAATGTTCTGCCTTATCATATTGCGCAGAATACAAAAAGTCTCCTGCCCACACCATGGCCTTTCCCCGCTCATCGGCAAAAGTAATGATCTCAGCAGAGGGATATGACATTTGCACTAATTTCAAGTAAAAATCCTCTTCACCCCTTCTCTTATGAACCAATATCCGCATAACAGCTTTTTTCTCCTTCTTGAAACTTCATTCACTTGTAAATTCCTGCCTGTTTTAATTCCGTCTCACTGGGAGCCGTTATCAGGACAGCCTTAAGCCTTCCATAGTACACAAACATACTTCCGCCTGCAGCAGCATGCGCATGGCCCTTTTCCAGAACATCCTTAAGGTCATTGATTCCACCGGCTCCGCCTATGGCTGTTACAGGAATTTTTACCGATTGAACCACTTCGCTGACGAGTTTTGTATCATATCCCTGCATCATTCCATCCCGATCAATGGAGTTAATTATAATTTCACCTACGCCAAGCTGCTCAGCTTCTTTTGCCAATTTCACCGGCGTAATTTCTACGGTTTCATTTCCGTCTGCAATAACACATTTGTATTGCCCTTTTACAAGCTTTGCGTCTATAGAGGCCACTATGCTTTGACTTCCAAACAACTCCACCGATTTTCTTATTAAACTCGGATTCCGGATCAGCCCCGTATTGATTACTACTTTTTCATATCCGATTGCCAGAAGTTCACGTACCTGATCCACCGTGGTAATGCCTCCGCCACAGCTAAGAGGCATGAAGGCCTCACTGGCAATATCCCTTAAAAGCTCAAAGTCCGGCTCCTTTCCATTCTTCGTCGCTCCAATATCAAGAATGGAAAGTTCATCGATCCCTTTCCGGTTAAAGATTTTAACTGCATTTACCGGATCTCCCAAATATGTTCTGTCTTTAAACTTAACTGTCTTTATCAAATCTCTGTCATCTATGAGAAGAACCGGAATGATCCTCGGTCTTATAAACATTTTCAGCACCCCTTTACAAAATTCTCAAGTAATGCCATTCCAAAATTATGGCTCTTCTCCGGATGAAATTGGACCCCCAGAATATTATCCTTTACAACAGAAGCAGTAAACTCATAACCATAATCACATGTCATCAAGACATTTTCCTCAGAATCGCATTTTGCATGATATGAATGCACAAAGTAGTATCGCTGCGTTCCTTTCAAATTTTTAATCAACCTATTGTCCTGCTTGAAGTCTACAATATCCCACCCCATATGCGGAACTTTCAGGTCAGTGTCATCCAATCTGAATTTAATGTTGTCAAACGGGATCAGGCCTAATCCGGGAAGTTCGCCTTCTTCGCTTTTCCTGCCAAGAAGCTGCATCCCAAGACAGATGCCCAAAATAGGTTTTTTATCAACAAGCGCTTTTTGCTTTACAAATTGTGCCAACCCGTTTTCATTTAATTTTCCCATACCCGCGTCAAATGCGCCTACACCCGGCAATATCAATCTTTCGCACTTGTCCAGCTTATCTGTATCGGATGTAATAACTGATTTTTCCCCGATCACTTTCAGCATATTTTGTATCGATCCTAAATTGCCCAAGCCGTAATCAATGATTCCTACCATAACTAAATCCTCAAGTTTCTGTTTTCCATACCAAGCATCTTGCTGACGGCAACACCCAATTTTATCATCCACATTGAGTTCTTATAATCAGCCGGAACATGATTGGGGCCTTCAATAATTGCATCAAACTCTTCTGTCGTTATTCCGAGTTTCTTAGCGACATATTCCTTATCCTGCAGCATCTGATCCGGGTCATAAGGAGGTTGCTCCAGCCTCTTTAAGGCATCTTCCCTGGAGAGTGTCCCGGCTAATATCTGGTTAGAGGCTACATTTTTTCTCGTGTCAAATCCGAATTTATGAGGGAGATAGTATCCCTCAAAAAAACGTGTAAACACATTTTCATAATGTTTATTCTCATATCTGGTCCAGCCATATCTCTCGTGAAGTAAATCTTCCGCTTCCGTCTTATTATAAACAACATAATCAAGGGGATATGCCCTGCGCATTCCCTTAAAATACCTGTAATATATCTTATACGTCAGCATCCCGCACATGGGAAAGGTTTTTAATTCCCGCTTACCAAATTTTCTATGGATATCTTTGGCCATTTTAAGGTCATTCATGTACAGCCATTCCACCGGCGGCCTAATGAACTCCGTTGCGCTGTTGGAACCGGTAAGCACATATTTTATCTTGTGTTTTACTGCGTAATTATAAAGGGCCGCAAAAATAGCATGATCCTGCGGAAAGTCCTGGCTTGAGATTCCTGCTTTAAAAAAGGAGAGCTGTAAATCCGCCATTTCCTTCCAGTTAATGACTTCCGTATACATATCAAGGTCAAGGCCCTTAACAATCTTTTCGATGTTCTCAACAGCCACATTGAGATTCCATCCTGTATCAACCACAAACGCAAGTATTCTAAGATGCATGATTTCCTTGGCTATATACGCAAGATAAGAACTGTCCGCACCACCTGACAGGCCAAGTATGCAGTCATATTCGCTGTTTTTCCCCGCTTCACGTATTTTAGCAGACAGTTTCTCCAGTTCGTCGTATCTGTTTTCATTGGGTTTCCAATACGGCGCTATATTTTTATCAAAATTTCTGCAATGGTCACATACCCCGTTTTCATCAAAAGTAATCTTAGAGTCTGTTGTATCCATTACACACCTTGTACATCTTTGGAATTCTCTCATATACTCTCTCCAAGCAAAAACTATCTGAAATACTTTTCCATCTGTTCCATCAATACCTGCTTGTCAAAATTTTTTTCAAAGTAAGATCTGCTATTTTCACCTAATTTAGCCAGATCCGCATTCATAAATTCTTTTGCAGCATCCGATAATGCCTTGGCGTCTCCAATGGGCACACATACGCCGCACTCAGCTTCTTCAATCACCCTCTTCGTCTCGCCTTGGGCGGAAGCAAGGATCGGCATTCCACATGCCATATAGCTCTGAAGCTTCGCAGGTATTGTCATTTTCCACAGCTCCGCATCCTGGAAGGAAAGGAAAGCGGCATCACATGCGGCAAGCAGCTCTGGTATCCTCTCGGCCGGTTGGCGCGGAACCATAACAAACTTCTCTGTAACTCCCATACTCTGGACTTCCCTGTTAAATTCATCCTGGTAACGTCCATCGCCAACCATAACAAACTTAATATTTTCACCTTTCAGCAGCTCTGCCGCCTTAGGTAAAATCTGAAGTCCTTGTGCAACGCCAATGTTTCCGGTAAAAATCACTTTAAAGCTATCATCCTCCGGTATTTCCGGAACCGGCCCTTTCGCCATGGGACGGTAAAATTCTTCTGCATATTGAGGCCAATAATGAACCTTTTCTACCGGCACCTTAACTTTTCGATTACAGATGGCCTTGACAAAGCTCGGACTGGTGGTAAAAATCTCATCCGAATTCTTATAGATATAATCAACCATCCTGTCAATAGGCTTAATCACCGCCGGATTTTTTATACCAGTAACCGTAACCACATTTTCAGGCCAAAGATCCTGTACATACAGGTAATGGGGGACACCCAGCTTCTTGGCAAAGCTGATTCCTGTTAAGACCTGTGTCATGGGGGACACTTCAAAAGAAAACACATAATCTGCTTTTATGTCTTTAAACTTTCCGGCAATCATGCCAGATATCATAAAGGACAGATAATTTGCCGCCATTCCAATTGAACTGGAACCCCTGGGAATCAACGGAATCCTGATAATGTCAATCCCGTTCCACTTTTCATGCCTTTTCTTCCTCAGGCCGTATCCGTCAAAGGTCTTCCCCATGGGATAATTAGGTATACCCGTAACCACAGTCACCTTATATCCGCGTTTTACCCATTCCTGGCACATATCGTTTATGCGAAACTGTTCCGGATAAAAATACTGTGAAACCACCAGGATATGCTTTTTATCCTGCTTGGATTCTTCGCTTGTGTTCTTTTCCGTTCTTGCAATAGACTCAGCCAGAGATACTTTCTGATAATCGATTCCCGGATATATAGAAATATAATGTGCATAGCAGCTATTGCCAAACGCTTTATTTACCAATTCGCCAATTTTCCCGGGCAGCATACTGCCCAGGGCAACAGCCGGCCTCAAAACTTTCAGTCCTGCTATATTTTTACCGCTGGATTTGGCAATCTTCCTTACCATGTCAACGGTTTTTGTCCATTCTGTATTCTGTGGAATAAGCACAGTCGCATTCTGTTTGAACTCTTTTATCAGCATGACCTGACACAGAAATTCACACAGATTATCTATGTGAAGCATAGACCTTTTATTATCCACATCAGGAAATACGGGGAGCTTCTTGGCAAGCTTTGCAAGCATAGGGTAATTTCCCTTACTTCCCTTACCATAGATCATCGGCGGCCTGAGCACGATTACTTTAAAACCCTCTTCCGCCAATTCTCTCACGGCTACATCTGCCTGCAGTTTACTGTCCCCATAAAAATTAGCAGGCGCAGGCACTGTACGCGCATCCACGATCTTATCTTTTCCGTATGGAGCAGAATCACCATATACGATCATCGACGACATAAATATAAATTCCTGTACGCCGTCAGCCTTCGCTTTTTTTGCGGTTTCCACCGCCAGATCGGTGTTTACTGCATAATATTTCTCCTTTGTTTCTTCCGAAACATGTCCCACATCCGCATGGGCGATTCCGGCCACATGATATACGATATCATACCCTGAGAAATCTTTTTCCTTCCAGGCAGCATCTACCATATCAATGGCATCTATCTCAAAATTATCTGCGTAATGTTTTTTCGCATATTCGGTAAATGTCTCTCCGATGTAGGATCCTGCACCGGTAATAAGCACTTTCTTCACAGCATGCCTGTCTACAGCCACAGGTTCCTTAAAACCAATGTTGCCGATTAATTCCATGCCCGTTTTTCCATCCGTAAAGTGCCGTTTCGCCCCCTCTGTTGAACCGGTTCCACCCTCTACTACTCCCTCAGAATTTATCACGGATTTGACCGTCCCAAAGAAGCATTTACAATCCATCTTAAATCCGTCCCAACTGCTTTTCCGCAGTTCGCGGCAGTATACTCCGTCCAGCCTCGCCTTCTCCGGTATCTCAAGCTCGTCCCTTCCATTGATCTGCGCCCATCCTGTAAGGCCCGGCCTGACATTATTGGCGCCGTACTTATCACGTTCCGCAATCAGGTCATCCTGGTTCCACAGCGCCGGGCGCGGCCCTACGATAGACATGCGCCCCCGCAGGATGTCCAGGCATTGCGGCAGTTCATCTATGGAAGTCTTCCGAATCACACGGCCAACCTTCAAAATCATGTTGTCCTGCTCTTCCTTACTCAAAAGATGGGTCGGTATATCGCCCGTGTTCTGTTTCATTGAACGAAGTTTATGGATATTGAAATATGATTTATTGATTCCCACTCTTTTCTGCTTGAAAATCACGCTGCCCGGATCTTCTTTATATATAAGAGCCGATGATGCCGCTACAACAGGCGCAGTAATCACTACACCAACAAAAGCAGCTGATACATCTATTGCTCTTTTTACATATTTTTCGTAAAAAGTAGCTTCGCTTCCTAAGCTCCTGTGAGTATCAGCAACCGTATATTCCGAATCATTCTCTTCTCTTTTGTTCAATGCCCTGCTGACAAGCGCTGCCGAAGCAATGCCGGCGGCAACACTGAAAGCTATTAATTTCTTTTTACTTTTCATGACAACATCTCCGCCATTCGCATGAGGGAAAGAGCAGCACGCTATCCTCTTTTATCGGACTTATCAGTATCACAAGAAAACTACTCCTACTTCGGTATCATTCTACAGCATAACGATACCAGTGTCAATTAAATTAGAACTTCCGCCATACCATCTTATTTACAATACCCGTATAGCTTTGTATTATTTTAACCACCTTGGTGCTCACATTTTCATCCACATAATTCGGTACATCCGTTCCCAGATCCCCATCCGCATTCATCCGGACTGCCATATCCACTGCCTGCAGAACCTGTTCTGTTGTGATGCTGCCAAGTATGAAGTTCCCCTTATCGATGGCCTCAGGCCGTTCCGTGGAAGTCCTGATACATACTGCCGGGAAAGGATGGCCTTTCGTATTGAAGTAAGCCGCTTCCTCCGGCAAAGTGCCGCTGTCAGACACCACGCAGAAGGCGTTCGTCTGCAGATGGTTATAGTCGGAGAAACCAAATGGCTGCAGGCTCCTCACCAACGGGTGGAACTGAAATCCGCGCTCTTCAATCTTTTTCCGGCTGCGGGGGTGGGTGCTGTATATGATAGGCATCCCATAGGATTCCGCCATACTGTTGACCGCTTCCATCAACGCGAAGAAATTCCGTTCATCATCTATATTCTCTTCCCTGTGGGCGGATAACAGGATATACTTTCCGCTCTCCAATCCCAGGGTTTGCAGCACATTGCTGGCCTGGATCTTACCCATATTAGCTGACAACACTTCCGCCATGGGAGAACCCGTTACATAAGTCCTCTCCTTCGCTGTTCCCTCCGCATTCAGATATCTTCTGGCATGTTCACTGTAGCACAGGTTCACATCCGCAATATGATCCACGATGCGGCGGTTCGTCTCCTCCGGCAGGTTCTCATCAAAGCAGCGGTTGCCAGCCTCCATATGGAAGATGGGAATTTTCAGCCTCTTGGCCGAAATTGCCGCCAGGGCGGAATTCGTGTCCCCCAATACCAGAAAAGCGTCCGGCTTCAGCTCTGTCATCAGCTTATAACTCTTCGCTATGATATTTCCGATGGTTTCCCCCAGGTCATTCCCAACCGCCTCCAGATAATAATCGGGCTGTCTCAGCCCCAAGTCCTCGAAAAAGATCTGGTTCAGGGTGTAATCATAGTTTTGCCCTGTATGCACAAGGATCTGTTCAAAATATTTATCACACTTTTTAATGACCTCCGACAGCCTGATGATCTCCGGCCTGGTACCGATCACAGTCATCAACTTAAGTTTACCCATATCTTATGTTTATTCCTTTCCCGTATCGATGCTTACGCTTTCATATATGGTATCCGGCCTCCCCGGGTTAAAGCATTCATTGCACCACATCAGAGTCACAAGGTCGGTATCCCCTTCGTTTACAATAGAATGTGTATAACCAGTAGGGATATCAACCACTTCCAGTTTGTCCCCGCTGACATGATATTCTATGATATCCTCTGAACCGTGCCTGCGGAAACGGATCAACCCCTTCCCGCTGACCACCACAAATTTCTCGTTTTTCGTATGGTGCCAGTGATTCCCCTTGGTAATGCCGGGTTTTGAAATATTAATAGACACCTGCCCCCTGTCGGGACTTTTCAGGATCTCAGTAAAGCTCCCCCTCTCATCCTCATGCGCTGTCAAAGGGTAAGCAAACTCGTTTTCAGGGAGGTAGCTTATATAAGTGCTGTACAATTTCTTCTCGATGCCGTTATCCGACATATCCGGTATCATCAGATTTCTGCGGCTCTCCTTAAAACTATACAGTAAATTTACAATTTCACCCAAAGTAATCTCATGCTCTGTGGGAACATAACAATAACCGTCCGCATCCACATGGGGATGACGGTCCAATGCCTGCAGCAGCTCTTCCACTACGTCATCAATATACACCAGATGCATCACTGTGCTCCTGTCATTCACCTGAATAGGGAGGCCATGGGCAATGTTGTAGCAAAAAGTGGCCACTGCACTGTTGTAATTTGGCCGGCACCACTTACCGAAAACATTAGGGAAACGATAGATATAGACAGGGGCGCCGGTCTCCTGTCCATAGGAAAACATCATGTCTTCCCCGGCCTTTTTGCTTTTGCCATAAGGATTTTCCAAGGCTGCCTGAATGGAAGAAGAATTCATGACGGGACAAATATTCCCATGTTTTTTCAAAGTTTCCACCAGCGTGGATGCAAACCCGAAATTGCCCTCCATAAATTCTTCCACGTTTTCCGGGCGGTTAACCCCTGCCAGATTATAGACAAAGTCACAGTCCCTGCAATATTCCTCAAGCAATTCCGCAGGTGTTTCCAAATCAAAAGAAAACACTTCCGTATCTTCCCGTTTATATAATTCCGTGATCAGGTTTTTACCGATAAAACCATTTGCACCGGTTACCAATACCTTCATTACCTGTTCTCCCATTTCGACAGTTCATCCCGCATATAAGAGATTGTCAACAGCTTCTCTTTTACCTGCTCCACATCCATAAGCTCCGTGTTGTTGGAATTAAATTCCGAAAGCTTTGCCCGCTCCAGATTACCGTCCGTAAAATATTTGTCGTAGTTCAGGCCACGCTTGTCCGCCGGAACCCTGTAAAAATTCCCCATGTCAATGGCATGGGCGCATTCCTCATTGGTAAGCAGCGTTTCATACATCTTCTCCCCATGGCGTATGCCAATCACCTTAATCTCATTGTCCGCATGGAACAATTCTTTCACAGCCTGGGCCAACACGTCAATTGTACAGGCAGGCGCTTTCTGCACCATGATATCGCCGCTCTCCGCATTTTGGAAAGCGTAGACTACCAACTCCACCGCTTCCTCCAGGCTCATGACAAACCTGGTCATGGAAGGTTCCGTCACAGTAAGCGGTTTACCTTCCTTAATCTGGCTGATAAACAGCGGGATCACGGACCCTCTGGAACAAAGCACGTTTCCGTAACGGGTGCAGCAAATACTGGTCTCTTCCGCAGGCACAGTCCTGGACTTGGCCACAATGACCTTTTCCATCATGGCCTTGGAAGTACCCATGGCATTCACAGGGTAAGCCGCTTTGTCCGTAGACAGACAGATGACCTTCTTAACTCCGGCATCCACCGCGCATTGCAGTACATTTTCTGTTCCCAGCACATTGGTCTTCACTGCCTCAATCGGAAAAAATTCACATGATGGAACCTGCTTCAACGCAGCCGCGTGGAAAATAAGGTCCACCCCGTGCATTGCTTTGGCGATGCTCTGTGGGTCCCTGACATCGCCAATATAGAACTTTAGCTTATTACTGTATTGGGGATATTCCCTCTGATAATAATGCCGCATATCATCCTGTTTCAATTCATCCCGGGAGAAAATTCGTATCTCGCCGATATCCGTCGCCAGAAACCTGTTGAGTACCGCGTTTCCAAAAGACCCCGTCCCGCCGGTAATTAATAACGTTTTTCCTGTGAACATATCTAACCTCCAAAATGATTGTCCTTACGCCGTTCTCCGCTGCGTCCTCTCATCTCACCATACAACTTTTAATACCATGCTCCATAAATTTTAATTTCTGAAAACAAACTACAAATAGTAATGATTTCATTTCCTTAGTTTAACACGCATTGTACCATTTTACAACGAAAAAGTCATTTTAATCTCTATTTCTGTGCGTTTGATGCCCCAGAGGGGAGACAGGGCAAAAGCTGTCTTTATGCCAACAAAAAAAGCTGTACAATATGCACAGCTTTTCATAATACAGCATTCTTATTCAGTTTGATTCAGTCATTTTCTTCAAATATTCAGATTCCGTCATTGCACACCACGCATTTTCGAGGAGGGCGCTTCAGAAACATTTTCCGTCTTCAGCCATAACATTATCCTCTGCCATATATCGGCAAGGCCCTGCCAATCTTTCTAAATGGCACAGTTTAAAAGGCAGCTTCCCTTACCCCTCCGGATGATACGTGGGAACGATCTCCCGAACGGCCTCCCGAATGTCGGCCGTCTCTGACTGGGCATCCTCACCCAGCTTTTTCAGCTGCTTCTCGAACAGTTCCGCATCAAACTCGATGGGTTTGCCGATAAAGATCATCTTATTGGCGGTCTTTTTAAGTCCTTCCTCATTCATCAGCAACTCTTCATACATCTTCTCCCCGGGGCGCAGGCCGGTAAATTTGATCTCTATGTCCTCCCCCACCTTATAGCCGGAAAGCTTGATCAGGTTGGTGGCAAGATCCAGGATCTTAACCGGTTCTCCCATGTCTAATACAAAGATCTCCCCGCCCCTGGCGTAAGCCCCTGCCTGAAGCACCAGGGAGACAGCCTCGGATATTGTCATGAAATAGCGTATGATATCAGGGTGTGTGACCGTCACCGGCCCTCCCTCCGCAATCTGCCGTTTAAACAAAGGGATAACACTGCCGTTGCTGCCCAACACATTGCCGAACCTGACCGCAACAAAATTTGTCCCGGACTTCTGGTTCATAAGCTGGATCACCATCTCGCAGATCCGTTTGGAAGCTCCCATGATATTTGTAGGGTTTACTGCTTTATCGGTGGATATGAGCACAAACTTTTCCGCGCCGTACTTGTCCGCAGCCTGAGCGGTCTTATATGTCCCCATGACATTATTTTTAATCGCTTCGTTGGGACTGGTCTCCATCAGGGGCACATGCTTATGTGCGGCAGCGTGGTATACAATATTGGGCCTGTAGGTCTCAAAAATATTGTTAATACGGTTCGTATTCCTGACAGAAGCAATCAGCACCTGGAGATCCAGCTCAGGATATTTCCACAGCAGCTCCTGTTGGATATCATAAGCATTATTCTCATAAATATCCACTATGATCAGCTGTTTTGGGCAATGTGCCGCAATCTGCCTGCACAGCTCGCTTCCGATGGAACCGCCTCCACCGGTGACCATGACCACTTTCCCCCTGACATATCCCAGCACCTCTTCCGTATTAATACGGATCGGCTCCCTGCCCAGAAGATCCTCGATCTCCACTTCCTTCAATTTCGCAACGGACACATCCCCGTTGATCAGCTGGTACATTCCCGGCAAAGCGCGTATTTTACAGCCTGTCTCCTTACAGATATTCAAGAATTCCTGCCTGGTAGTTGCATTGGAAGAAGGGATCGCATAAATAATTTCATCAATCCCATATTCCGTCACGGCCTCCAGGATTTTCTCCCTGCCTCCTATGATCGGCACGCCACGGAGCAGCTTTCCATGGCAGCCTGGCTGGTCATCCACAATGCATTTTGCCCGCAGATTCAGGTATATGCTGCTCTCTATTTCCTTCAGGATCATATTGGCCGCAGCCCCCGCCCCGATCAGCATCACATTGATTCCTTTTTTCCTGCCCGTAAGGTCATTCCTTTTATTGTTCAATATCCTCAGGATCCTGTAACCGAAGCGGATGCAGGTAATAAACACCGTCAGCAGAAACCAATACAGGAGATAATAGCTTCTGGGCATATCTTGATCCAGCACATAACACATCACTGTCTGGGCAATGGCCGCACAGGTGGTAGCAAAAATAATGTTGATCAGCTCGTTGGCGCTGGCATAACGCCATACGCTCTTGTACAGCTTCCACAGCGCAAAAAACAGTAAAGTAACTACTATATTGATCAAAATGATGTGTTCAAATTTTAAAAGGTATTCCAGAGGGATATTGGAAAAGCTAAACTCAAACCGGATATACAGCGCCGCAAACGCCGCCACAATGACCGCCATAATATCCATCAAGATCAGCGCAATGATCCGGCTCGCCGGAATATCTATAATTCTTCCTTCTTTTCTCATGCCATATCCCTCTTCCATACCTAATTCAAATTACTGCCGCTTAACAAAACATCAGTATTATATCACCAAATTATTGTAAAGTCTACAGGATATCTCCCGACCATTCCACATCCACATCGGCACCGCCGCTGCTTCCGGAATCACCACCACCAGAGTTGTCACCGGAATTATCGCCGCTGCCATCGCCCTGGTTTCCACTGTTATCTTGGTTTCCGCCACCATTATCCTGATTTCCACCGCCGTCGTCATTGTCATCATCATCTTCATCCGGCACTGGCGTCGGCTTCGGGGTAGGTTTCGGGGTGGGTTTCGGAGTGGGTACAGGCGTCACTGAAGGCTTGGGTGTAACCGCAGGCTTCGGTGTGGACGTAGGTTTGGGGGTCGGGGTAGGCGCCTGTGTTGTCTCAGGCGTAGGTGTGGCCTGGGGAATCAGTTCTCCCTTATCGTCATATTGCAAAGTAGTCACTTTATACTCCATCCCTTCCCGGTTGTTCCATAAGTCGTATGCACTTCCGGGCGCAGTGCCCTCCCGCACTTCGACGGTGTATTCCCCCACAGGCAACCCGGAAGCATAGGTGCCTTCCTCATGGCGTATGTCTCCCGTCCCGCCGTCAAACTGCCACAGGTGGAACGCCCCTGTATATTCCCCTTCCACCACAGACGCAGTAGTCAGCTGTGTAACGGTTCCGGCCTGCTTCAGCAGTATAACCTCACCCTCCGAACCCTGATAGTATACATTGGATACATTCTTTCCGTCAATATCAAATCCCACCTGGACTGTGAGCAGGACTTCCCCGTCCTCCATAAGGTAATACGTCCGGCTGCCTTCCACAAGCCGGACGGCAAAGGTATCCATCCACGTCTCGCCGCTGACCAAGTGGATCCCCTCGCCCAGGAACTCTTCCAGCTCCAGGTTCTGCCGCATGGCCCGGAGCGTCTCCAGCGCAGCCGCTTCTTCTTCCTCCGTCAATTCTCCGGTATTATAAAGCAGCTGAATGCCCTGGGCCTCATTATCCTGCTCCGGCGCAGCATTTGCAGGCTGTGACGTGGCGGACACAAACTGCTGCTCCTCCGATTCCAAAAAAAATCCTATTTCTTCGCTGCCGTCTCCGCAGCCTGTATACAGCAAGCTCACCGCTGCTACGGAAAGCAGTGCATAAGCCAGTTTCTTTTTCATAATAACTCCCATCTGCCCGCTTTGGCGGGCGCTTATAAACCCAAAGCCAACAAGTGGCTTACATGAAATTTCATCACAACGCGTCGGCGTCGCTCATCAGCTGCTTCAGGAACTTGTAAACCTCCGTCCCCTCTGCATAGCTGCCGCTTTTCAGCAGTTGATCCGCCAGCGAGTAGATACTTTTGGCCACCACGGGCCCATATACGGTTATCCGGCTGCCGCCGCGTTCCAACACCGCATACCCCCTAAAGGCATATTCCGTCTTGTATTGATCCACGGGAAGTCCCACCAGCACGGAAGTATAACGGTATCTGCCGTCCACAGTTTCATAAATCTTGTCATCCAGGGTTCCCGACGGATTTATCCCGTAAGCCATACCGGAAAGCACCTTCTCGCCCCCCAGCACCATGGGATAGCTGCCACGGTTTGCGTTGTTCATGATCAGTGTGCCATATTCCTTCAGTGTATAACCGTTTACGCCGGAGCTTGTAAGCCGTCCCCTAAGGTCGGCGGAAATGCCCGTTTTATACCGGATACCCGACTTCCCTGTGATGCGGATGGAAAATCCATGGTATGTCAACAGATTTGCCATTTCCGGCTGCGCTGTGGCAGCGTAAGCGTTATTAGTATAATCCAAGGTCCACAGGTACATCCCCACCGGCACACCGGAGCCGTTATACTGATAGACCACGGCTGTCTTTGCCGACGCATCCGGCGCCTGGACAATATAATGGCCGTTGCGCACCACCGCGGTATATGGAATCCCGTCCAGCCATACTGTGGTGTCCGAATACCCGGAAGGAATGGGAAGTACCACATTCGTGGAATAAGTGGGCGCGGCGCAGGGTTCGGCAGGCATATTATGATACACCGGTATTGTAAACACAAAAGTATTGTCCAGTGACCCTGTCCCTGCATACAGAGCCTTCATGCTTTTTGCCTCCGTTGTGGGGGCGGAAATATTCTGCATATACTGATGTCCGTAAGTTTCCTTGGGGGTAACATTAAATTTCTGCAGATACAGTGAGTTCTGGCCTCTTTTTATATAATTGGCTGAAATGACCTGTGCTCCGCCAAGGATAGACGCATAAGCATTGCTCCACCCCTTTTCCTTTGCGTGCTTTAAGCCTCTTTCAATCACTTCTTGGGTCTTGTTCCCGGATGCTTTTATATTGAAATAATTGTAATAGCCTTCATATCCCGGATATACCCCCGAGACCAGGCCGGATTCACCGGAACCCTGCTCCTGGTACACCCTGGAAGCCAGATGGAACGGACTAACCCCTTCATTTACTCCCACCGCCCAGAAAATATGCCCGAAGGTCATGTCGGTCCCCGGCGCATTCTTGCGGTTATTCATAAAGGTCCTGTCCAGGAACCTGTCCACTGCCGCTTCTGTATGATAGGTGGGATTATAAGTCAACATTTCAAACTGGAAAATGGCATCCTCCGTCAAGGCATTCCTGGGATCCATATACTGCTTCAGCACCGCCTCAGAGGCATAATACCAGTTTCCGTCGTCATAAAGCCCTTCCTTTGTATAGGCGGGGAAGGTCCTGTAAACCAGGCTCTTACCGCCAATCAGTTCGTTTGCAATGACTGTATTCCAATCCAAACCTGTATTCATCACTGCAAATGTCCAGTTGGGATACCTCTGCTTCAATGCCGTCAGCGCCGGCCGATAGCTCTCGGGGAACTGCTGAATGTCAGGATATACGACATTCCCCGCGCTGTCAACGGCATATGTGGCGGCCTGGAAATTCAGCCCGTAGTTCTCTTCCCACCCCAAAAAGCGCTCATCGGAAACCGCCAGATAATATCTGGGCACGTATCCCGTATATTCCGTTTCCCCGGATAAGAGCCTTACATAATACCATACCTCCGGGTTCTCCTCCTCGTCCATAGTGACATAGACGTCTTCTATGTTCACCAACTGTCCACTGGGAACATTGACGGCAGCCTGGCTATCATAATCGGGTTCTTCCCTCACGGGGTAAAAATCGCTCAAGTACACCAGCGCCATGATCTCCCTCTCCCGGGCCATCTCCGCCAGTTCAGTCCCCGCCGACTCAATCCATTCTGCCGTTTCCATGTCGAACCCTTCGGAACAGCGGACAGCCGCATTGCCGGAAACAGTCTGCGCCTGAACCGGAAATCCGGCTACTCCAAGCAGCAGCGCCAATGCCAACGCGCCTGCAAGATGTCTCTTCCCTTTTTTCATCCAACGTATTTTCCTCATGGTAACAATCATGCCTTTCTATATCCGGAATCCTATGTTCCGGGGTTGTTGTCAGTTTTCGCAACGGCAATGCGGATTCCGTTCTGCAGGTTATACGAACCACATTGCGTACTTATAATATCATGAATTTTTCATTTTTCTACCGGCAGTTTCTGCCACTTATTGACGAAGCTTTTTCCACACATATGAATGCTTTAGCTTCCTGTGCAGTACTCTGATCCCTTTGGGAGAAACGGCAAACAGCGTGTGATATATCTTATTTTTACCTGATAAAAAAGGGTTCCCCATTGCCTGAACCCAGTTTTTCCTCAGGTAGCTGACTACCTGCCGGTAAAAAACGTTGTCCCTGCCCATCTGGGAAATGGGGATATGCAGCATATAGTCTATGCGTTGGAAAATGCCGAAGCGGAATGCAACATGCTGCAGCCTGGGGTACTTGTCCTTCACCAGGCCATAGACCATGTCCGCATTGACCACATTGTCGGCAAACACCCTGGAAAAGTTTTCCTTATCCGCTTTTCTGGAATTGCTCCCTATGCGGTAAAAAACATGGTATCCCCTGTCCGGCAGCGACACGATCCTGTGGATCCGCTCTCCCAAAAGGCATACCAGCAGGTGGAAGTCCTCGTTTAACTCCCCCTCCGGAAATTCCCGGTTCTCCAACACGTCTTTCCGGATCAGCTTGGTGCAGAAAGAGCAGTCCCCCCGGTGCATCAGCAATTCCTTCAGAAACTCATCCGCTTCAATGCACTCCGCCTTGTCAGGAGGGATACAGATATCCGGCAGCCTGTTTCCGTCAGGGTCTATCTCGTCCCTGCCCACCTGCGCCACCGGCACGCCATACTTTTCTATGGCGTCATAAAGCTTTTTGTACATATCCGGCTCCACATAGTCATCGCTGTCTACAAATCCCAAATACTCCCCTGCCGCCTCACGGATCCCCAGGTTCCTTGCAGATGAGGAGCCGCCATTCTTTTTATGGAACACGCGGATACGCGGATCTTCCTCCCCAAACCTGTCGCAGAGATCCCCTGTGTGATCCGTAGACCCGTCGTCCACCAACAGAATCTCTATTCTCGGGTAGGTCTGCTTCTGCAGTGTATCCACACATCTGGGCAGATAATCTTCTATATTATATACCGGTACAATAATACTGATCAAAGGGTATTCCATGCCAACTCTTTTCCGCGCTGTTCCTTGCGCATTATGGAAAGTCCGTCTTCCACTAAAATATCCGCGCATAAGCCGTTCACTATATCACACGATATTACAGCGAAAATGTTTCAAATTTGTTTCACATATATCAATTTCACAGAAAGTTCACAAAATGATTCTCCCGGATTGTTCGAAAATCGTTCTCTCAGATAACCACAAAACCGGGATAGTTGTACAGTCTCGGGATTTCGTGCAAGGAAGCGTAAAACGCCCTGCGGTTTCCCCAGGCGAGATTCCGTACTTTTACAGAAAACTTCTCAGAAGGCACGCTCCATCAGCAGGGGATACATTTTCCTCTCAGAGACCACCAGAGCTTCCGAAACAGGGCCGGTTTCCGGTACCGACCTCCAGTCTATAGCCTCGGATACATCTCCCGTTTCCAGAAACCCCTGCCTCACGCAGAAACCAAGCAGCCTCTCCGCCGCAGTCTCCGCATTCCATTCCCCGGTGATAGTCCCCATGGCATTCCTTCCAAGCCGTGCACAAAGTTCCCCGTCCTCCAACAGCCTGGCTGTCATTTGGAACAGCGATTCCTCTGATCCGTCGCGATATATCATTCCGTTTTCCCCATGCCGTATCAGATATGGAACCGCTCCCATCATACTGCTCCCTACCACGGCACAGCCGCTGTTCATGGCCTCATTGACCACGGCTCCCCATCCCTCCTGCCTGTCACTGGTAGCCAGATAGATGCCGGACTGTTCCATCATGCGGCGAACCTGCACGGGGGTACGGGAACCGTGTAGAGTCACCACATCATGTAACCCCAATTCCTCCACCATGGAAGACACCTGCCTTTCCATCATTCCGTTGCCCACCATATCCAGGTGAAAGGAAAATCCCTTTTCCTTTAAATAAAGGGCTGTCCTTATGGGCAGCTCCGGGTGCTTCCAGTCTAAAAAGCGCGCCGCCCACAATATCCTGCCAGGTTGCTTTCCTGCCATCAGCCTATCTTCGTCGTACTTCTTTGTCTCGGGAAAATAACCCCATTTCTTCATTTTCCCCGGATACGCCCTCACCAGGTGGAAGTCGCTGGGTACATAGGCGCCTGCACAGAACAGGTAAACCGGTTGGTTGCGGTACCGTGTATGGTCATGGTACTTCTTTTTCAGTCCCCTGGGAGAAACAGCCTTCCACTGCCCCGTCTTATACAGGCGCTCGCTGCAGCGGATCACTGTCTTTCCCTCCTGCAGCCTGGCTTCAACATAGCTCTCATCATCGCTTCCGCCAAAGAAAACCACTCTGGCAGACGCAATCATTTCCCTGCAGCACTCCGGTTCCTCATAATACTTTTTTAAATAAGGAATATCCGTCTGCTCTTCCCACCCCATCCTTATGCGTTCCTGTTCCATGGGTTCTGTCTGGACAAAAGCAAAACTTCCCGACAGGAATCCGTACATGGCATTGCAAAAGGGAATTTGATGGTGATTTAAATAGTTAGATACGAATACAAAATTGATCATATTTTTGCCCTTAAAGTAATTTCTAATATCTCATTAAAATCATATATTAAACCATTATATTTGAATAAATTCCAATCATTTTTTGGTAATTCTGCTGGGGATCATGCGTTTTTGCTGCATGATTTCTTGCATTTTCACAGAATTCGTCCATTTTCTCCAAATCAGACCACATCTCGACAACCGCCTGAAAAAGCCGATTCGATACAGCTTCCAGTCCATTCTCACTGCTTCTGCTTTCATTCCGTGGGT
>ERZ808040.993-NODE-993-length-21023-cov-68.303208_pt1 | contig 21023 bp, 18 predicted proteins | sample MGYA00380191_ERZ808040 | MGnify/ENA primary metagenome ERZ808040 (study PRJEB31490, sample SAMN06133395) | mouse gut metagenome | isolation source: J6 | host: mice | place: China: Chengdu | collected 2015-05 ...
GCAAACCAATAACCGCACCTGCTGTGATGGCAGGATTGTTCCAGTGGCTTAATTTTACCGAAATGGTAAATCATTATCCCCCTGACAAACTGCGTGAATTCGCTGATGCCGCTAGTAAATTTGTGTAGATACCTATGCACTTCAGGGGGTGGATATAAGGCGAATGGTGATAAAATAAAGCTATTAACCCTTTTGACTTATTCGCCTGCAACTACCGCATCAAAGCCTGCCTCTTCAATAGCTTCTACTATAGCATCAACAGCTACTGCTGAGGAATCATAAGCCACTGAAGCTTTATTGCCTTCTAGATCTACTTCTACTGACTGCACCCCATCAAGCTGTGTTAAAGCGCTGTCTACGCTTTTTACGCAGCCGCCGCAAGTCATACCATCGATGTTAATTACTTGGGTTTCAATGCTCATTATCTACTCCTTATCATTTTTTATTGTTTTGGCTTATATTTAATTTATATTCTACTCGATGCTGACTAGTTTTTTGGATTGGCGGGAGCATCCACAGGGAAAGGCTGAGTAACATAATCTACCATACGGATGGCCGCCTTAATGGCATGGATAGAGGTCTTGGTATCTTCAAATTTTACAACCCCGGTATCACTCTCAGGAGATAGCTCGGCTGCCAGCACCCCATCGATATTTTGTAAGGCAGTAATGACACCCTCAATACCTTCAGCATCATCAATGTTTTTGATACTAAATTGCACCTGTTGAATAGCCATACTGCCTCCGTTTTATCATTTAGATTAATATCGTTGTTTTGGGTTTATGTGTGGCATATATTGTGCGGCATATAGCAGGTCAAATTAATGAGTATCTAATACGCTAAAGCCTTTTACCAAGTCATCGATTTGCTTTAACTGAGTTAAAAACGCTTCTAATTGGCTCATTCTTAACGCACAAGGACCATCACATTTTGCCACTTCTGGCTCTGGGTGAGCTTCTAAGAATAGTCCTGCCAGGCCTGTTGCCATACCAGCACGAGCCAGTGTGGTAATCTGTTCACGGCGACCACCCGCACTATCACTGCGCGCGCCAGGCTGCTGCAAACTGTGCGTGACATCAAAGAATACCGGCACATCCATCTGCTTCATAGTATCAAAGCCCAGCATATCTACCACTAGGTTATTGTAACCAAAGGAAGTACCACGCTCACATAGGATAATCTTGTCATTTCCGGCTTCTAAGCACTTATTGATGATATGGCGCATCTCGTGTGGGGCTAAGAACTGTGCTTTTTTGATATTAATAATGGCCCCAGTTTTTGCCATAGCCTGTACTAAGTCAGTCTGACGGCTTAAAAAAGCAGGCAGCTGAATAATATCGGCAACTTCTGCCACAGGCTGAGCTTGGTATGGCTCGTGGACATCAGTAATGATAGGCACATTATATTTTTCTTTGATTTGACCCAACCAGTCCACCCCTTTTTCTAGGCCTGGACCACGGTATGAGTTTAAGCTTGAACGGTTGGCTTTATCAAAGCTTGCCTTAAAGACATAGCCAATGCCTAAACGGTTACAGATATCAATGTAGCCTTCAGCAATTTCAAAAGCCAGTTCTTTTGATTCTAAAACGTTCATACCACCAAATAGCACAAACGGCTTATCATTGGCGATAGTAATATCATTTAATTGAATTTGTGATTGTGCTTGAGTTAATGCAGTCATAAAGCTCTCTTTTTATTATCCGATGTTGGCTGATTTTTTAAATAGGTCTTGTTAATTAAAAAAAGTGATAGATCTAAGGATTGTAGTACATGCTAAGCCAAATACAAACCTTATATACAAAACACCAAACTTAGTCTAAAAAACAAAAAAAGAGGTCAGGATAGCCCAACCTCTTTTTTATAAAACGGATTGTTAATCGCACAACCCGTTTATGACTCATGAAATATTATGAGCTTACTTTTGGTTTTTAATCGCAGCTTCGATGAAGCTTGCAAATAAAGGATGACCTGTTCGTGGTGAGCTTGTGAACTCAGGGTGGAACTGTACACCAACAAACCAAGGATGATCCGCAATCTCTACTGACTCAACCAAATGCTGCTTAGCTGAGTAACCTGAGATGCTCATACCGGCTTCTTCTAATGGCTCAATATAGCGGTTATTCATCTCATAACGATGGCGATGACGCTCAGTGATCACCTTAGAGCCATAGATTTGATGTAGTTTAGACCCTTCCACCAATTCGGCTTTCTGGCTACCTAAACGCATGGTACCACCTAAGTCTGACTCATCATTGCGAACTTGTAGCTCACCTTTTTCGTCTAACCATTCAGTGATTAGGCCGATGATAGGCTCTTCCGCTTGACGGTCAAACTCAGTTGAGTCAGCTCTTAGACCTAACTTGTTGGTTGCAAATTCGATAACCGCCAGTTGCATACCCAAGCAGATACCTAAGTAAGGTACTTTGTTTTCACGAGCATAAGTGATGGCGCGCATCTTACCCAATTTACCACGCTCACCAAATCCACCAGGTACTAAGATAGCATCGGCTTGCTCTAAATTCTGTAGTAAGCTGTCATCCGTCTCTAAGGCTTCAGCATCAACGTAGTCAATGGCAACTTTAGTCTTGTGGGTGATACCCGCATGTAATAAAGCTTCGTTGATTGATTTATAAGCATCTGGTAGCTCTACGTACTTACCAACGATGGCTACAGTCACTTCGCCTTCAGCATTTAACAGACGGTCTACCACTTTATCCCAATCTGAAAGATCGGCTTCTGGTGCTTCAATACCAAAACGCTCAAGGATAATATCGTCTAAGTCTTGCTCATGTAGCGTACGTGGAATCTGATAAATACTATCAGCATCTTCACATAAGATAACCGCACGCTCTTCTACATTGGTGAATAACGCAATCTTACGACGGTTATCTTCGCCAATGGCATGCTCAGAACGACAAATCAATACGTCTGGCTGCAGACCAATTGAACGCAATTCTTTTACAGAATGCTGAGTCGGTTTGGTTTTGGTTTCGCCCGCACTTGAGATGTAAGGCACTAACGTCAAATGCATAAGCATGGCACGATTGCGGCCTAGCTCAACTTGCATCTGACGAACCGCTTCCATAAATGGTAACGACTCAATGTCACCCACAGTACCACCAATTTCGATAATAGCGATATCATGACCTTCGCCACTGGCGTGGATACGGTGTTTGATTTCATCAGTGATGTGTGGAATAACTTGTACTGTACCGCCCAAATAGTCACCACGGCGTTCTTTGTTCAATACAGTTTGGTAGATACGGCCACTGGTAAAGTTGTTGGTTTTACTCATTTTTGAGTGGCGTAAAAAGCGCTCGTAATACCCTAGGTCTAAATCAGTTTCAGCGCCATCTTCGGTAACGAATACTTCACCGTGCTGGAAAGGGCTCATGGTACCTGGATCGACGTTGATGTACGGATCCATTTTGGTCATGGTGACTTTTAGGCCACGCGCTTCCAATACGGCCGCTAAAGAGGCTGCGGTAATACCTTTACCTAGTGAGGACACAACCCCACCGGTCACAAATATAAATTTAGTCATAGTTTTAGTCTTAATGCGGCAGTCGCAAGTTGGTAAAAAGAGATTTTACTAAATTTGAGGGAGAATTTACAGGGTTGACTTTGTATTAACTTTGAGAATGCAGTTTGATAGAGATGATATGGGGATAAAATCATCAAAAAACCTTCAGATATGAGTCTGACTATATTAATACACAACAATTGTCAGGGGCATAGTGTAACATTTTATCGCACTTTGGACGCATGAAAATAGGTATGCTTTTGGCGCTTATTGCTAATTTAAAGTTTTAACCCATAAAAAAGCTCACCCCCGAAGGGATGAGCCTTTTGAGAATCAAATGCTTAATTAAATTAGAATTTGTATTCTACACCGCCACCAACAGCGAATAAATCACGATCTTTGGTGTCAGGCTCTTCAAGCGTATTTTGACCAGCATATAAATGGGCGATGATATTTTTCTTATAGTAGTATTTACCGCCAACAACGATCTGATCAGAATCAACCTCTTTTTGACCTAAAACATCAGAGGTATTGTTGTACTGGATAAATACAGAAGCCGGTTTGCTGAAGTTCTGTAAGCCATACTCAGCACTCACGACAAAGCCTTTTTCTTTTTCATCTGCATCATCAATATCAGCTTCCTGATATAAACCACCGATAACCAATGGAATGTTTGCGTTACCTAATTTCGCTAAATTAACTGATGCAGTACCACGGATAAGTTCACCATCTAAGTTAACGTCTGACTCATAAGCAACACCTGCCGTAAAGCCGGCACCTTGATCAAACATTAAAGCAGCACCAAATCCATCATCACCATCTTTTTCTTCAGTGCTATACATAGCAGCAAATTCTAGTGGCATACCATTAATCTTTGGCGCTTTCCAAAGGATAGTATTGGCAATACGGCCACTGTCAATCATGTTACCATCATCCCCTAAGTTATCCCAAAACCCAGCTGAAGCTGCCGGTGTTACATTGTTCACATAATCAGTGGTAGATTGCATGTGACCGGCACGGATTTCACCAAAGCTTTTATTAGCCAAACCTAGGTAAGTATCACGTGACTTGAAGTTTTTGCCTTTATTTTCATCAACGTCAATGCCATATTCAAGCTTATAGATCACATCAGTGTTATCAGTGATTGGCTCAGAGCCTTTAAAACCAATACGTGACGAATTAGAGTTAAGTTGAATTTCATCATTATCGACTGTCTCACTTTCTTCATCGACATAATCAACGGTAACGTACGCTTTACCGTATACGGTTGGTGCTGCTTGAGCAACAGAAATCATTGTTGTTGCTGCTACAAGGGTAAAAAGAGACGTACGTAACGTTTGTTTAATCATTTAAGACTCCAACTTTATAAAGTTATATTTAGGTTAAATAACCATGCATTTAGTGCGCATGATGGTTGAGCTTTGGGTTACAACGGCACTACATTTTTTAAAACTCTAGTGGTATTAAAACAGTATAAAGTTACAACAACGTTAAAATAGATTTACTTAAACAAAAAAAACTCACCCCCGAAGGAGTGAGCTTTTTGAGAATCAGATTCTAAGTTAGATTAGAATTTGTATTCGATACCACCACCTAATGCAAATGTTTCAGTATCAGCTCTGTCTGAGTCATTTTGACCTACATAAGCGTGTGCAATAACGTTTTGCTTATAGAAGTACTTACCACCAACTACGATCTGATCAGAATCTTCACCGTTAACACCACGTAGGTTTGAAGTGTTGTTGTACTGTGCATAAACTGCTGCTGGTTTAGCAAAGTTTTGTAAGCCCATTTCGGCACTGATTACGTAGCCTTTCTCTTTCTTAGCAGCACCGTCGATATCAGCTTGTTGGTATAGTGCACCTAACGTTAGTGGCAGACCGCCACCTAGTTTAGCTAGATCAGCCGTTAACGTACCACGGATGATATCACCGCTAGTGCCAGTATAGTTATCGTTATGGCCTAAGTTTAAGTCTTTGTCATATGAAACACCAGCTGTGAAACCAGTACCTTGGTCAAACATTAATGATAAGCCATAGCCTTCATCAGCTTGTTCTTCAGTGGCAACCATGGCTGCTGCTTGGAAGCCTGACATGCTTGGAGATAACCATAGTAAAGAGTTATCGATACGGCCACTATCTACCATGTTATCTTTGTTACCTAGGTTATCCCAGTAACCGTTATAAGCTGTAACAACATTGTTAACACGGTCTAATGATGATTGGTTGCGACCGAAACGGAACTCACCAGCAGCATTGTTTTTTAGACCCAAGAAAGTGTCACGAGCTGATAGTGTTTTGCTGTCATCACCATCGATGTCTACGCCATACTCTAACTGATAGATTACGTCAGTGTTAGCAGTGATTGCTTCTGAACCTTTCACACCAAGGCGTGATGAGTTTGAGTTTAGTTGCACTTCATCAGTATCTCCTGATAAAGAATCAATGTCTACATAGTCAGCAGTTAAAAATGCTTTACCGTAAACAGTTGGCGCAGCGTTAGCCGCAGATACAGATAGAGCAGCAACAGCTGATGCTAAAAGTAGTTTTTTCATGGGTATATCTCCACTTTACAATTTTAGTTATGGGCTGCCCTAACAAGCTAACGCCCAGTTTTCTTCCATAAAAGGTCTAAACTTTACTTGTCTCTAAACAGAGTCAAACTTGGTTAGAACTAACTTGAATATGATTATGGCAACACTATTGACATATCTGTTAAATGAGTAACAAGATTTATCTTTTTGCTTAACCTTATCCCGATACAAGATAAAACTAAGTTTATAGTTCTGTTACATCACTCACCAAACTCATACCTTGACTATAAGCATATCAACTTTGAAATAATTTGCAACATTTATTTCAGTGTTTTTATAACGGGTATTAGTCTAGGTATAATTTAAATATTTGATTCATTTAAAAAAAGGTTACTAAAAAAATTATGTAGCAACCCTTGATAGCCAGCCAAAATTCCGTTTTTTGGGGCAATTTCTGCCCTATTTTTTGGCTTTATTACTCTATATAGGTGCCTTAATTTTTCTTACTTTATATAAGCACTTTATTATCTAGACACTTTATATAGGCACTAAAAAACCCTAAGGCGTATAGGACATACACCAAAGGGCCAATCAAGACGGTTATAGGGCTATATAAAGACTCTATATAGCCTATTTCACTACTTAGCTAGCTTCTGGCTGTATTAGCGAGCTTTTAGCTGTAAACGGGCAGCGTGTAGTAATGGCTCAGTGTAACCACTTGGCTGCTCACGGCCTTTGAATACTAGGTCACAAGCTGCTTTGAAAGCGATTGAGTTGTCAAAGTTGTCTGCCATAGGCATATAGCTTGAATCGCCTAAGTTCTGCTCATCGACAATTTTCGCCATACGCTTCATAGACTCCATCACCTGCTCTTCGGTTACGATACCATGGTGTAACCAGTTTGCGATGTGCTGACTTGAGATACGTAGCGTTGCACGGTCTTCCATTAGGCCAACGTTGTTGATGTCAGGTACTTTTGAACAACCAACACCTTGGTCTACCCAGCGGACAACGTAACCTAAGATACCCTGTGCGTTGTTATCTAGCTCTTGACGCTTCTCTTCTTCAGTCCAGTTAGTGTCTTTGGCTAATGGAATGGTTAAGATGTCGTCTAGGCTTGCACGCTCACGGCCTTTGAACTTCTCTTGAATCTCTTTTACGTTGTTTTGATGGTAGTGGATACTGTGTAGCGTTGCGCCTGTTGGTGAAGGTACCCAAGCAGTAGTAGCACCCGCTTGTGGATGGTTAGACTTAGTTTCAACCATCTCTTTCATTTCATCAGGCTTCGCCCACATACCTTTACCGATTTGAGCACGGCCGATTAAACCGGTCTCGATACCCACGTCTACGTTCCACTGCTCATACGCAGGCAACCAAGCTTGTGACTTCATCTCACCCTTACGAACGAATGGACCTGCATTCATACTGGTGTGCATCTCGTCACCGGTACGGTCTAAGAAACCAGTGTTAATGAAGATCACACGCTCTTTGGCTTCACGGATACACTCTTTTAGGTTTACAGTAGTGCGACGCTCTTCGTCCATAACACCCATTTTTAGAGTATTGCGAGGTAAGCCTAGGGCATCTTCTACCGCTGCAAATAGTTCGTTTGCGAACTTAACTTCTTCTGGACCATGCATCTTCGGCTTAACGATGTACATTGAGCCTTCACGAGAGTTTGAACGCTCGTTGTTGCCTTTGATGTCGTTGATAGTTAATAGTGGCGTTACTAGGGCATCCATAATACCTTCGAAGATCTCTTCTTGGCCTTCGCCTAGATCTACCAGTACCGCTGGGTTTTGCATTAAGTGACCCACGTTACGGATTAATAGTACCGCACGACCTGGTAATACTAACTTACCACCGTCTGGTGTGGTGTATTCACGGTCTGGATTTAGTTTACGAGTTAACTCTTTACCGCCTTTAAAGAAGGTCTCAGTTAAGTCGCCATTCATTAGGCCAAACCAGTTACGGTAAGCTTCAACTTTTTCTTCAGCATCTACTGCAGCTACTGAGTCTTCACAGTCCTGAATAGCAGTAATGGCTGATTCTAATAACACATCTTTGATATTCGCTGGATCATCTTGACCCACTGGATGGCTGGCATCAATTTGAACTTCAACGTGTAAGTTGTTGTTCTTTAATAAGATACCTTTTGGGTTGTTCTCTTCGCCAACATAACCCACGAACTGAGCAGTATTTGCTAAAGCTGTAGTGTTGTCGCCTTGAGCGATTTTTAATTCGCCGCCTTCAACGCTAAAGCCAGTCACATCTGTGTAGCTGCCTTGCGCTAGAGCGAAGTTTTCATCTAAGAAGGCTTTGGCATAAGCCACTACTTCAGCACCACGTTTTGGGTTGTAGCTGCTGCCTTTGTCTTTGCCATCAGCAGTATCGATTACGTCGGTACCATATAGCGCATCATAGAAGCTGCCCCAACGAGCATTAGCCGCGTTAAGTGCATAACGGGCGTTACGAACAGGTACAACTAACTGTGGACCCGGGATGCTAGCGATTTCAGCATCAACATTCTCTGTTGAAACTTCGAAGTCTTCGCCTTCTGGTAATAGGTAGCCAATTTCAGTTAAGAAATCTTTGTACTTTGGATAATCGATTTCGCCATCTTTGGCTGGATTATCTAAGTGCCACTGATCGATTTTGGCTTGTAGCTCATCACGCTTAGCCAAAAGCTCTTTGTTGCGAGGGGTGAACTTTTTTACAATCTCTTCAAAATTAGACCAGTATGCTTCTGATTCCACACCAACACGGGGTAGCACATCATTTTCAATAAAATTATAAAGCTGGCTATCAATGGCTAGGATGCCTTTTTGAACGCGATTTTCATTGTTATTAACAGAGTTACTCATACCATATGATCCTTTGTTGGTGAATGAATTAATCAGTGTCTTCAGTGTTTCCTATAAGCCTATCCTATGCTCAAGCATACCTAGGCTGATTATTATTAATTTTATTGAAACAAATTAGTGCTATATCCATAGCTGAAATACACTCTTATACTGATTGACGACCCACTTGGGGGCCGTCTTTCTTCATACTACTATCATTGAGATAAATAAACAAGAAACAGCCATTTCTTAAATAAATGTTTGGTCTTTACTGCCTTGATAGTCCCTTATAAGCCCTTTAATATCAAAACTTTGCGTAATAATCTTATTGAGAACTTATCAGTTCTTTCGCTTTAATCTACTGACTTTAGCTGTAACAAAACATGTTTATTGCTCTTTTATAATGCCTTATTTGCTGCCAACTTGAGTCAATAGAATAAGAAAACAAATGCTAGAACCGTAACTTGAGCTAATTTGGTAGAATAGAGCTTTTCAAATTTACAACACCCCATCTTGTTAAGTTATACCCGCTATTTTGCTTAGTTAAAGTGATAAACGAGCCAATATTATGAGTGATGATCTTCTGAACGACCGCAACAATACCGTGACTGCTCCTGCCAAAACAGATATCTCCCATATCCATGATTTTTTGGGAGCCCCTACCCCAAAAGCTTGGTTAGAGGCGGCGGTCAATGACTTACCCACCATTATTCAAGATCATGCCAACTGTGAGAAAAAAGCGGCCGGCACTGCCATGAACCTAATTTTTCGTTATGAGTTCCATCAAGAGCTACAAATGAAATTGGCTCAGCTGATTCGTGAAGAGATGCTTCACTATGAGCAAGTGGTGGGTATTATGGAAGAACGTGGTCAAAAGTGGCGCCATTTACCAGCCAGCCGCTATGCCAAAGGCATGCTAAAACACAAGCGCACTTTTGAGCCTGCTGCCATGATTGATATTTTAATTATTGGTGCTTTTATTGAAGCTCGATCTTGTGAGCGTTTTGCCGCCTTAAGCGAAGTGGTAGACGATGAGCGTTTGGCAAAGTATTACCGCTATCTTCTAAAATCTGAAAGCCGTCATTATGAAGACTACATTACCCTCGCCCGCTCTTTAGAGCCTAAGGAGGGATCAAGCGTAGATCTAGAAGCCTTATCTAAAGCCACTAACGGCAGCATCAATAATGATGAGGAAACTATGAATGTCGATCAACGTATCGCTTTTTTTAAGGAAGTTGAGGCAGAGCTTATCAATAGCCCAGACACAGAGTTAAGATTTCATAGCGGTATACCGGCTTAACAGATTAAGCTTAAACGGTTATATGACCCTATTCTACCAACCAATAAAAAAGCCTACTAACTTGATAGTCAGTAGGCTTTTTTATTGGTTATTAATTAAGTGTTAGACACTTATTACTTCAATAGCTTACTTTAATAGCAGGTTATTTTAATCGTCATCATGTCGGCCTAAGTCAAAGGCGTTTAAATCGCCAACATTCTTGCCCGCTGGTGGCAGCTTAGCGTCTTTTCCACGACCATCTTCGTAAACATCATCTGTCTCTTGAGACTCTTGTTGTGGTCCATCAATATCGGGCTTATGCTTTCTACCTTCGTAATCCCCAGTTTCTAGATTACCTCTATCACTGGTCTCACTATCTACATTCTCATCGATAGAAGCAGCTTGTTTTGGGTCCACATCTTGGTCTCGACGGTCTTCTATATTTGTTGTTTTATTAATAGACATAGTCTTCTCTTTATAATATTAGTTTTTTAGTTTATAGCTTTAAGGGGTATACAGTTTTAAGCAGTAAAAGTTTAAGCAGTAAAAACTGGCCTGGTTGCCCCTGTTAAATACATTGTTAACTGTTAAATAGACAGGCAACTTATTTATCAGTACGCAGCTCTTCATCAATAAATGGGGTTTGCTCTTGTTCTGATAAGTTCTCAGGATGTTCCGCTCCCTCTTTATCCTTGTTATCAAGATTATCTTTTACCTTATCTGGACTTACCTCATCCACTGCTTGCTCTATATCTGATTTACTATTGTCATTAGTCATAATGCATTCCTTGTAAATTTGACTATTTTATACCTTTTTGCTCTAGGCTTTTGCGCTCTAAGCCTTACAGTTATAGGCCTTATTGTTATAAGTTATTCCCATAACTTATTTGCTGTCATAACTTATGGGTTGTATAGACCATCATATAGCTAGCTATGGGCAGTACACTATGAGTGACTCGTAGCTTTGTGTTTATTTATGTTGAAAAAAAAGCAACTTTGTTACCCAAAGTTGCTTTCGTTTCTTGTCAGTCAGCTATGTATTTTAAAGCCAATACTATTGTGCTGAGTGTGCCGCAAGGTCTGAGACGTTATTAATCTTTTGTAGCAGATAATCCTGCGCGATAAAGGGCTCTTCACCTGGCTTAGGCTGGACCTGCTGCCAGCTACCATCACCCTGAAGCTCCCAAGCTTGCACATTATCTTTCAGATAGCTGATTAGACCATCGTGGTAAACTCGTCTAAATAGCTTGCGATCCTCTACCGGGAAGGCTACCTCAACTCGGTGGAATAAGTTACGACTCATCCAGTCTGCACTGCCACAATATAGACGCTCCTCGCCCCCATTATAGAAGTAGTACACTCGGGTATGCTCTAAGAAGCGGCCCACCACAGAGCGCACAGTAATGTTTTCAGACAAGCCTTTGACCTGCGGGCGAATACAGCTCATTGAGCGTAAGATAAGCTCAATCTTCACCCCTGCTTGCGACGCATCATACAACTTATCAATCAAATGACGCTCGGTTAAAGCATTACATTTAACAATAATATGCGCCTTCTTACCGGCTTTGGCATTGGCAATTTCATCATCGATAAATGACATCAACTGAGTATGCAAAGTAAAGGGCGCGTGCAGCAGCTTATTGACGTTAGCCGCTTTACCCATGCCTGTAAGCTCTTGGAAAATCTTGTGCACATCTTCTGAGATATCAGGATCTGCAGTAAATAGGCCATAGTCCGTATAGGCTTTAGCGTTTCCTTCGTGGTAGTTACCAGTGCCTAAATGAACATAACGGCGAATCTTATTGGCTTCACGGCGCACAATTAGCATCAGCTTAGCATGGGTCTTATAGCCAACAATACCATAAACCACGACAGCCCCCGCTTCTTGCAGCATATTCGCCACTTCAATATTTGAGGCTTCATCAAAACGAGCCCGTAGCTCAATAATGGCCGTGACTTCTTTACCATTTCTTGCAGCAGCAGCCAGTGCCTTTACGATTTCAGAGTTTTTCCCTGAGCGGTACAAGGTTTGTTTAATCGCCAGTACTTTTGGATCTAGCGCTGCCTGCCAAATCATATTGACCACAGGGTTAAACGACTCATACGGATGGTGCACTAACACATCGCCGCGGCGAATGGCAGTGAACATACTCTCGCCCTTGTCAAACGACTCACGGCGAAAGGCCTTGGGCATAATGTGTGAAAATGGCTGGAAGCGCAGCTTAGGAATATCAAAATCAAATAGCAAACGGGTCAAGTTAACCGGGCCATTGACTCTGTAAAGCTGATTGTCGTGTAAACCAAACTCATCTAGTAAGTAGTCTCTAATCTCTTTTGGACAATTGGTGGTCACCTCCAAGCGCACTTTGTCACCAAAGCGGCGATTATCCAGCTCCCCTTGCAGGGCTTTGGCGATGTCCTCCACATCATCTGATAACTCAAGATCTGCGTTTCGAGTGAGACGGAATTGATGACAGCCAGTGACACTCATGCCTGGGAACAGCTTACCCACATGCTCATGAATCACAGCAGACAGCATGATGTGGTGCTCTTTACCCCCAGTTAGCTCATCCGGCAGGCGAATAACCCTAGGTAGACTGCGAGGCGCTGGGACTACGGCCAGATTAATATCGCGACCAAAGGCATCTTTACCCTCTAAGCTGACCATAAAGTTCAAGCTTTTATTCACCAGACGCGGGAACGGGTGCGCCGGATCAATGCTAATCGGTGTTAACACCGGCATGACCTGCTCAATAAAGTATTCTTTCATCCACTGCGCTTGCTTGGCATTAAGCTCATTGCGCTTTAGATAGCGAATGTCTTCTTTGGCCAGCGCTGGCAAAATATCTTCATTTAAGACTCTATACTGCTCTTCAATGGCGGTATGCGCCACATCTGAAATCTCTTGCAACACTTCACTCGGACGCATTTTGTCAGGCTTGTGCGAGATATTGCCATGATTTAGCTGCTGCATTAATCCTGCCACGCGAATCTCAAAAAACTCATCCATGTTAGAGGAGAAAATAATTAAGAAAAATAAACGCTCTAATAAAGGATGACGCGGATTGGTGGCTTGGGCTAAGACTCTTAGATGAAACTGAAGCCAAGATAGTTCTCTATTGATATAGCTGTTTGGCGAGTAAGTCCCATCTTCATAGCGCTCCCAGTCCAAAGTCGTCAGCTGAGACTCTGATTTATTGACAGCATTATCAGTGCCTGTGGCTTGTGGCTTATTTTTTGCCTGATCTTGTTTATTGGCTGTGGTCATAGTGCAACTCGCCTCCTTCCTTTATAGGTATGGGTTATATTCTGGCTACTCTGTGGCTAATACTTTAGCTGAAAAATCACTTTGTTCTATACTTTACCATGCAAATCTGACAAAGGTATTAAGGCAGTACCGCCTGGTGCATACGGCGCATAATAATTCGCTGCTTATTGCGCAGTCGCTGATTGCTCATGTTTTTTTCATAATATTTAGGATTGGTCAGCATACTAATTAGCAAAGCAGATTCGTCTCGATTTAAGTTGCTGGCCGATTTATTGAAGTAGTATTTGGCCGCCTCTTCGATCCCATAGATACCATTACCAAACTCGGCCACGTTCAGATAAGCGGTCAAAATACGCTGCTTATCCCACATGCCCTCAATCATGACCGTTATGCTGGCCTCAAGCCCTTTACGCACATAAGAGCGATGGGAAGTTAAAAATAGGTTTTTTGCCAACTGCTGAGTAATGGTCGACCCGCCAGCGGCCACTGTACCCGTACTTTCATTCTTCTTCATCGCCGCTTCGATACCTTCCATATCAAAGCCGTGATGACTAACAAATCGAGAGTCTTCACTGACAACCGCCGCCTGCTTAGCAGACTTGGCAATATTGTCATATTCCACCCAAGTTTGGGTTACCTCGCCCCCGCCCAAACGGTGGGTTAACATGAACATACTGTTATTAATAGGCTGTGTCTTCCACACCATTAATAGGCCAGCGACAGAAACATAAAACGCCACTGCCAATATCATTAGTGCCCAAAAGATACGCTTAAAAAAAGTAGAAACTGCCGTCATAATTTTTGACTCGGCTAACGGTTAAAATTAAAACAATGATAAACTAACTTTACGCTGACTGGTAGCGGTCTTTTCTGAGGCTCACTAGAGGCTATCTAGTAGCCAGTTAGCCCATTAAAGGATAACTACCAGACAACGAAAAATTAATTAAATTAGCCACATAGGATAACACTTTGACTGATATTACCACTACCCGTCAGCTAATTATGGATCAGGCCCAGCTGGATCTAAGTCCCGATAACGCTGAGAACACTTGGTTTTTATTAGGTACCTTAGGTTGCCACTTATGTGATGAAGCCGAAAATACGCTTAGACTATTTTCAGGCGTCGTACCTATTACTCTACAAAAAGTAGATATTGCTGATTTTGAGGAAGCGCTTATGAATCAGTTTGCCACTATCATTCCAGTTGTTTTCACGCCAACTCAGCAATTAAATTACCCTTTTTCTGTGGCAGACCTTATGGCACACAGCGTATAAAAAAATACTTATGACGGATAAAACTATTGTTTACTTGAGTGCTAAATATCAATAAAATAGCCAACCCGCTTAACATTTATTGAGGAACAACCGCTCTGTTTAAGCTTATTAGTCTAAAGAGATTTAGCCAATCAATCATTCTGATTTTAGTTATCTAAATCTCATTTCTCTTTTTAAGTTAGTAGCATTTTATTTAAACCCAATTGTTAGTTATAGGTTATATAAGCCAATGACTACTACCCTCAAGCACTTCTAAGCTAAACAAGGATGTTTTATGTTTACTTTTTTGGCGCTCACGCCTATTTTAACCGTCTTCTTATTACTGGTGGTGCTACGCCTGCCAGCTAAGTCTGCGATGACCGCCTCTTATTTGGTCACCGCGTCACTGGCCTTGTTTGTGTGGCAAACTGGGACCGCAAAAGTAGCGGCGGCCACTACCAACGGGGTTATCGTTGCCCTAACCATCTTATTTATTGTTTTTTCGGCTATTTTGCTCCTCAATACGCTAAAAGAAAGTGGCGCTATGATGGCTATCCGTCGCGGCTTTATGGATATCACGCCCGATAGGCGTGTTCAAGCCATTATCGTCGCTTGGCTGTTTTGTTCTTTAGTCGAAGGGTCATCTGGTTATGGTACGCCTTCAGCGGTTGGCGCGCCTTTATTACTCGCGCTAGGCTTCCCTGCGATGGCCGCGGTTATGGTGGTTTTGATTATCCAGTCCACACCTGTTTCCTTTGGCGCAGTTGGCACACCATTGCTACTTGGTGTTTGGTCAGGTATCGATAATAAACAAGACTTGGCTGACTCTATTGAGCCACTTACAGTTGCAGATTATTTATTACAAATCACCGCCAATGTGGGTTTCTTTCATGCCTTAATCGGGGTGTTAATCCCTCTAATTCTAAGTGCTTTTTTAACCCGTTTCTTTGGTGAGAAAAAGTCTTTCGTTGAAGGCTTAAAAGTTTGGCCTTTTGCCCTTTTCGCTGGCATTTGTTTTACGCTACCCTACTTCTTGGTCGCCAAATATTTAGGCCCTGAGTTTCCATCACTGGTCGGCGGCTTTATTGGCTTGCTTATTGTCATTCCAGCAGCCAAGCGCGGCTTTTTAATGCCCAAAGAAATCTTTGATTTTGGCCCTAGAGAAAACTGGGATAAAGAATGGCTAGGCACGCTTGCCCAAGAAGACTTCGATGACAATGCTTCACCAAAGTTCTCTGTTTTAAGAGCTTTTTCTCCTTATGCTATCGTGATTGGTCTATTGATTGTCACACGCATTATTGAGCCGCTTCAGAAATTTTTAACCGGCGACTCTGCGACGATTGTATTTAGCAATTTATATGGCAGTGACATCTCTAGTAAAATTCAGATGCTGTATTCACCGGGCACTATTTTGATTATCACTTCTTTATTATGCATGTGGATTTTTGGCATGAATAAAGGTGAGGTTAAACGCAGTTGGTCGAACTCTGCAAAAACCATGGTCGCAGCAGCGCCTGCCTTGTTATTGTCTGTGCCTATGGTTCAAGTGTTTATTAACTCTGGATCAAGTATTGATGTTGCCACCGACTTGCCAGCAATGCCTATATTATTGGCACAAAGTGCCAGTGATGCCTTTGCTCAGACATGGCCACTGGTATCACCATGGATTGGGGCCATGGGTGCTTTCATTGCTGGATCGAATACCATTAGTAATATGATGTTTTCTTACTTTCAATGGTCAACAGCCAGTCAAATTGGATTAAGTACCGACCTTGCTGCTCAAGTTGTGGCTCTACAAGCTATTGGCGGTGCTGCTGGCAACATGATTTCAGTGCATAACGTGGTGGCTGCCTGTGCGGTTGTGGGTTTGGTTAACAAAGAGGGATACGTCATTCGTAAAACCTTGGTTGCCATGACCTACTATGTGGTTCAAGCTGGCTTCTTAGGCATGGCAGTTATCGCAGGTGGTCTAATCTGGTGGTTATTAGCGGTCATATGGCCAATTGTATTTTTGACAGTGATGTCCGTTACCAGTAAGTCGGCTGCCTCTAATAGCTAACGTGTATTGATTAATGTCGTTTAAACAGCTGACTTAAGTTTCGAATAAATAGAAGCTTCGAATAAATAGATAAATTGGGGTATCAGCGTATTAAATAATACAATCAATACTCCTAACCTATTAACTCTAATTTTCATTAGCCTTTGGGCATCCTCCCATTGATGCCCACACCAGTTGAGTGTATTACTATGAAAGATTTATCAAAAATCACCGAAATTGAAGATTTACGCAAAATCGCCGAGCGTAAAGTACCGCGTATGTTCTACGATTACGTGGACTCAGGATCATGGACACAAACGACTTATCGCAATAATGAGACTGATTTTGACCGCATCAAATTGCGTCAACGTGTCTTAGTCGATATGGACAATCGCAGTCTGGCCACTACCATGATTGGTGAAGACGTCAGCATGCCTATCGCGATTGCGCCAACTGGTTTTACCGGTATGATGTGGGCTAATGGTGAGATGCATGCCGCCAAAGCAGCCAAAGATTTTGGCATTCCTTTTTCACTGTCTACCATGAGTATCAACTCTATTGAAGATGTGGCGGAATATACCAATCACCCATTCTGGTTTCAGCTGTACGTGATGCGTGATAAGGACTTCATGGCCAATCTTATTCGCCGCGCCAAAGAAGCCAACTGCTCTGCGCTTATCTTAACCGCAGATTTGCAGGTACTCGGTCAGCGTCACAAAGACATTAAAAATGGCTTATCCGCACCACCGAAGCCTACTTTGGCCAATATCTTAAACCTGATAACCAAGCCTGAGTGGTGCTTTAATATGCTGGGCGCTAAACGTCGTACCTTCGGTAATATTGTCGGTCATGCTAAAGGTGTGGGTGATTTATCTTCACTGTCTTCATGGACCGCTGAGCAATTTGACCCAAGCTTAAGCTGGGATGATGTGGCTCGTATTAAAGACATGTGGGGCGGCAAACTAATTATCAAAGGCATTATGGAACCGGAAGATGCGGTATTGGCTGCCCGTAGTGGCGCTGATGCTATGGTCATCTCCAACCATGGTGGCCGTCAGCTAGATGGTGCGCCTTCTTCTATTGCCTGTCTATCAGACGTGGTCCAAGCGGTACAAGCGGAAAAAAGTGACATTGAAATCTGGCTCGACAGTGGTATTCGCTCAGGTCAAGACGTGCTTAAAGCCGTTGCTTTAGGTGCAAAAGGCACTATGATTGGTCGTTCGTTCTTATACGGACTGGGTGCTTATGGGGAAGATGGCGTTCGCCGCGCGCTAGAGATCCTTTATAAAGAGTGCGACGTTACCATGGCATTCTGTGGTCATACCAACATTAATAATGTCACCGATGACATTTTAGTCAAAGGTACTTATGAATACTTGAAGACCTCTATCCCGCAATTAGAGCCTATCCGTTGGGGCTAAGCCAGCTGAGGTTTGTCTTAGGATAAAGACTTCCTAAGGCAAACCTTATTGTTAGTGAATCGGTATTTTCAAGCTATTTTTATTAACGCTGTCAATAAGTGTGCGATGGCTATAATGTGCCTTTAGCTATGCTAAAATAGCCACACCTTGTGTTATAAAAAACTATTATGCCTATCACTACGTTATTCAGTCGTGCCCCGGTCACCGTCTTATTGCTGCTAAGCTTCGTGGGTTTATTTATACTCCAGATTGCCACAGGAGTCGACATTAATGAGCCCAGCTTAGAGTCGCTTATCCAGTGGGGAGCCAACGCTTTGCCTTATACCATAGGCTATGAGCCTTGGCGCTTGGTAAGTAGTGGCTTTTTGCACATAGGCTTAATGCATTTATTATTTAACTGCTTTGCGATGTATTACTTCGGTCAGGTGGCCGAAGTTACCTTTGGCTCAGTTAAGTTTTTGCTATTATTTTTGCTCTCTGTCGTGGGCGGAAACCTATTAAATAACTATGTAACTTGGTGGCAAATCTTCCACAATGATGGCGCTCCTGGTATTTCCGCCGGTGCCTCAGGTGGCATTATGGGCATTGGTATGGCCCTGCTCATGGTTGAGTTATTAAAGAAAACTTTACTCAACTTCCCTGCAAAAGGCGGCAACCCCCAATTAAAAAGCTTAGCCATCATCATGGGTATCAACCTGATGTACGGTTTTGCTGTCCCTGGTATCGATAATGCCGGCCACATTGGTGGCGCCCTAACTGGTGCTGTCTTAGCTGTTGGCATCATGCTTGGCTACCGCTACTCTGCCCACAGTAATAAACTTTCTTTTACCGCCTTACCTTGGTTAATTTTTGCTATTATTGCGCTTATATTTTATAAGTTATGGCTAGACTTACATCTACAGATAGGGCTATAGTTAATTGAATTTTCTTCTCCTTTTTCGCTGCAGCCCCCTAACCACAATACGAGTATCCCAATGAAAATTTCTACCAGTAAACTTATGAACACAGCTGCGATTACCCTAGCATTAGGGGTACTTACGTTAGCTTCCACCTCAGCCCAAGCTGAGTCTGCCCCGACTGTATCGACTAGCGACAATGATAAGCTAGGCTTACAGTTAGGTGTGAACCTTAGATGGAACAACAGCGCTTACGATTTAGATGACAATGAGGTCTCTGTACTGCCTAGCATGTTTTATGACGACGGCAAATATTATGCTCGTGGCAGCCAACTGGGTACCTACTTAGTGAATGATCGCGACAATGAGGTCTTAGCCTTTGTACAGCCAGGTGGCGAAAACTTTGACCCTGACGATGCCAAAGGTGACTTAGCTCAGCTTGATGAAAGAAAATGGTCAGGCTTAATTGGTGCAAGCTATATGCGTGCCACACCTATCGGTGGCTTTAGAGCTCAGCTTTCAACCGATATCACTGGACGCAGTGAAGGCACCGTGGCTCGCCTGACTTATCTGGCCAGACTAAACCCAGGTAAATGGACCATCTATCCTAGTGCAGGCCTTGAGTGGGTAAACAGCAACTATAACGAATACTATTACGGTATTAGCCAGAAAGAAGCCAACAAGACCAACTTAGATGCTTACAAACCAGGCTCAAGTATCAGTCCGTATCTCAGCGTCAACGGCATTTATGATATTAATAAAGACTGGGACTTATTCTTAGGTCAATCCGTTAAGTTCTTAGCAGATGAGCAGCACGATAGTCCAATGGTAGATGAGAAGGTAAGCTACACAACCACACTGGGTCTTATGTACCAGTTTTAATAGAACAAAAGCTATAATAAATAATTATGCGTACTATCTAAGCCAGCTAAAGCATAGTAGCGCAGCCTATTTCTTGTCCTATTTTTAACATTTTTGGCTCATATTAAGAGGAATTTACGTGCAACAAACTCAACAAGCTATCAGCCAGGTTCCTGATAAGTCTTATGAAGATTTTGATGAGGGAATGAAGTTTAGTATCTCTGACGTTTGGTCCTTCGTTACCGACAAAGTAAAATCTGCTTACGGTAAGGCGGCCAACTCTATTGATGATGAGTTCTCGTTGCCGGTTAGCCAAGAGCAAGTAAATGGCGCTCTAAAAAAGTTTGTCACAGACAACGTGAAAGCCATTTTAGAGCTGAGAGTTGAGCTTCATGATGACTGGTTTAGACTGTTTTGTACCATTGATATCAAGGGTATTTACGTCGAGGTTGCCAGTAACTTTGAGCTGGTACACGTTCAGATAGACCGTGATGTTCAGCGCTTTGTGTTTGGTCAGCTGACCAATACCGATGTGTTAAAACTGCGCTGTGATTCTGTCTTTAAACGTTATGGTATTAAGCTTGTGATTTGGTTTTATCACAGTGTTCTAAAAAAAGACCCACTGGGTATGATTTTGCATAAAATTAATATCGTTAAGCCAAAAGACAATGTGCTGTACCTAGATATTAACCGCTGGCTTAGAAAGAATAAGAAAATCATCAGCACCCTACACAAGGTTCAGGTCAACTATGGCCTAACCGAAGAAGAGCAGCTGATTTTGAAAACCAAAGTTAACGTCCGTGATCTTCTGGTTAATTCAAATATTGAAGACATCATCACACCAAAAGATGATCCTGAACTGTTAAAAGGTCCGCTTAACCCTATTTCTGATGCGATAGAGCCTAGCCAAGAATAATAGGGAAGTTTTTTTTAGCCGGCAAATATCAACCTGACCTCATAACAAATTAAAAAAAGCCGGGGCTGTCCTAGATAAGTAAAATTATTTAGGATAGTACCATGAGAAAGAGTCAACTAAGTTGGTATAAACAAAACAGACTAATCGAACTATTTGTTGCAGGCTCTACAGCCAGAACAGCAGCAAGCTTA
>ERZ808040.999-NODE-999-length-20958-cov-4.202289_pt1 | contig 20958 bp, 14 predicted proteins | sample MGYA00380191_ERZ808040 | MGnify/ENA primary metagenome ERZ808040 (study PRJEB31490, sample SAMN06133395) | mouse gut metagenome | isolation source: J6 | host: mice | place: China: Chengdu | collected 2015-05 ...
AAGGGCAAAACGGCAATCCTTTGGAAGAAGATTGTGGCTTTCAGCCTTAAACATCTCTTCACAATACTGTTTCTTATAAAAAAGGAGGATACAATGGACATATTTATCCAATGTGTGGATTAGCGCTTCATTTGTAAGGAAATCACGGATAAGTGCCTTTTCATAAAGCAATTTGCAAAGCCAGGCGCCATACGCAGGAGCACTTTGACAGAGAGTTCCTGCCGCGTCCCACAGTTTTTCCTTATATGCAGGCGTGATTACATCCTGTATGCTGTCTGTGCACTGTTTCCAGCTTTCCAAATCAAAACAAGCTACCAATTCTGCAAGATCAAGATCACACAAGATTGCCTCTTTCAATGCCTGACGCTGTAAATACAAAGATTCTGTTTCTTTTATACATTGCGTCAGTAGATCCAGCCGCTCTTTTTTAGATATTGAGTCCCCTTCTGGACCTAATGCTTTTTGCAGCAGAAAATATGGAGAATTTTTCGGAAATTCCATCAAAAGTTTTTGAAACTCTCTGCTGTATGATTTTTTCCAACCATCAAAGACAGGGTAGTACTGCTGCATCCATCCTTCATCCTTCCATGGAAGCAATACAATAAAGCGGGCAGCCTGTATCTCATCCCCCTTTTTCAATGACGCCTTTGTACAATTTATCCGGATGTTATGCAGTTTGGAAGGCATCTTGATCCTTTGCTCTGTCAGGTTTCCATAACTCTGCCTCTGCCATAAGTCCGGATGTTTGTCCATATAAGCCAGCGTTTCTTCAAATAATGTGCCGTACTGCAGAATCTCATCCGATACATTGCGTCCGACATAGATTGCGAGCAATAATGCATAAAGCTCCAAACGCGCCAGTTCCCAGGGCTGTTCATTTTCCAGAATTAAAAGCGCTTCCTTTTCCGCAGCCTCCTTGTCGCCCTTTTCGTACAAAACATCTACCAAACTGACCAGGAGCCAGTTTTTATAAAAACGGTCTTTCTGACCGCCGCAAAGAGCAAGCCCTTTCCTGCAATATTCTTCGGCCTTCTCGTAGTCTGATTTGATGAGGTATTCTGTTACGATCTGCAGATAATTCTTAATGTAGGAAGGTCTTTCACGGATGTCCTGAAGCAAAAGCGGGAGGTTGCGGGAGGATTTCTCCGAACTTAATTTCCCGGTATTAGATATATAGCCATAATGGTTCACATATGCGTCAAAGTATTTCCAGGGACCGCATGTCGGAGCCAGCTCCTCATGAACTGTATTTCGAAAGGCTATCCCGGGGATGATCCTGGCCATCCGAAAAGCATAGAAATCAGAACAGCGGATTCCGTCCCAGTCCTCATAATTTTTTTGTTTGTATAGCCCGGCGCCATATTTTTTATATTCTCCTGACAAAAAGAAATCCCGTATTTCTGTTGTATCCTCAAACCATTCGTCATCATCAATGAATAAGAACCATTCCCCTTTTGCTTCCCACAGTCCTACGTTTCTGGCTGCCGAAAAGTTATCACACCAGGTAAAGGGAATGACCTTGTCCGTATAGCGTTCTGCAATCTCTTTTACCCGTGAATCTGTCCCGGTAAAAACAATAATCAGTTCACTGGGAACCTGCATCAGCAACGGGCGCAGGGAATCCAGACACCGTTCCAGGGATGCCGCCCGGTCTGACGCAAGCAATGAGATACTAAGTTGTATGTTCATTGTATCCGCCTCCGTATGTACTTTCAAAAAACAGTAACCTTAAATTTGATGGGCGTTTTCTTTTATATATGGAAACATTACCGTATACAAAAGAAAGCGCCCATCCAGTGGACCGGCGCTCTCTGAAATTATAACTGCCGTAATTACTGCAATAACTGAAGAACTCCCTGCGGAACCTGATTTGCCTGAGCAAGCATTGCCTGAGAAGCCTGAACCAGGATGTTGTTCTTCGTGTAAGCCATCATTTCCTTAGCCATATCTACGTCACGGATACGAGATTCAGCTGCGGACAAGTTCTCATGCTGAACGCCCAGGTTGTTGATGGTATGCTCCAGACGGTTCTGAAGTGCTCCGAATGTGGAACGTCTGGAAGAAATATTGTCAATAGCATTGTTGATTGCACTAATTGCAGATCTTGCTCCGGCAGATGTACTGATGTCAATAGTGCCGATACCAATCTCTGTAGTGCCCATCTTCTTAAATGAAACACCCAACTGATTGAATGAGTCTCCAGACTCACCAACGTGAAGCGTAATTGTTGTTGTAGCTGAGAACAAGGAAATTCCATTGAACTTAGTAGCGCTTCCGATTCTGTTGATTTCTTCACGCAACTGATCAATTTCTTTCTGCATCTCAGAACGGTTTGTGGAAGAATAAGTTCCGTTCGCAGACTGTGTAGCCAGCTCCACCATACGATTCAGCATGGAGTGAACTTCTGTCAGAGCGCCTTCTGCTGTCTGTACAAGAGAAACACCGTCTTCTGCGTTCTTTTTCGCCATATCAAGACCTGTGATCTGAGCACGCATCTTTTCGGAAATAGCCAATCCAGCAGCGTCATCGCCTGCGCGGTTGATCTTGTAACCAGATGACAGCTTCTCCAGGTTCTTTCCTACAGAAGAGTTGTTGTTGTATAAATTTCTGTGAGCATTTAATGCTGTGATATTATGTTGGATTCTCATGATTTTTCCTCCTTGAATTTGTTCCAGGGAAATCCTTTTCCCTGCATAATTATTTGCATTTTTTGAATATTTTTGCTGTCAAAAGAAGCGTTCGGCAGTCGAATATGTGTTCCCGTTCAGACGTGCCGGCGAACTGTCCAAGAAGGTACACTAACATGGATACCCAATCCCCAGCAAGCAGCACAAAAAATACAGCCGTACCGTATATGAATTCCCCGCATTCATATACGATACGCCTGCATATTCCACTGCCTATATCCTATTGTCCATTCATTTCCCCGGCATTTGCCGGCTTCAAAATTTCAATCTCACAGCTGTGCTCTTTTGTTTTTTTGTCATAGCCAATACCGACAGCAAGGATCCGGCCGGTATAGCGTTCTGCTTCGCCAAGTCTGCCCTGAAATTTCAGAGCATATTTTCGGTCCTTAATCTGTTGGATCGCTTCCTTTGCAGTATAGTCAACCTTCAATTCCAGGATGATGCAATCCTCTTTTCTGTTGATCGGATAGAAAATAAAATCCACATATCCAATACCAGCCTTGTCCTCACGCTCCATAAAATAGGAATCCCTTGCCGCAAGATAGACAAGATTTACCACTGCCGTCAACTCAATTTCATTACTATAGCTTAGCAATGGGATTTCTGTATTATGTGCAAATTCCAGGATTTCAAGCATTGTTTTTGTGTCGCCTGCTTTTGTAGCCAAAAGCATTTTCCGGGAAGCCTTTGCCAGTTGATATACATATCCTAATGATTTTTCCTTTTGGAGCGCTGATGAAAAATGATCCATCAGTTCTTTATTGGGGATACGGACCTTTCCGTTTTCATGGCTCAAAAAACCATAGACGACCATTGCGGAAAATACTTCATCCCGTGTCGTCAGATTCATGGATGTGGCGGCATATTCCTGAATTTTCGCAGGAACGGCAATTCCGGATACCATAAGCGCCAGGTCATCCCGCACTTGATCTACATTATTTTTAATATAAAAACGGATTTCCTCATAGGGACCTGAGCTCGTCCAATAGCTTCCCAGCTGATTGTCGCTCAACGCGCCGACAACAGAGCGCGGATTGTAAAGCCGGCCGCCTGATACGGTCTGATATCCATCATACCATATTTTCAGATCTGCTCTGCTTATGGCAGGATTCGGCGTGACCTTAAGATAACGCTGATAAAGTTCGTCCACCTCCTGGTCATTAAATCCCAAATATTCGCTGTATTTCTCCTTTGCGGACAGCGTATATTCGAAAAACATATTAAGCTCCGAGCCGCTCGAGTATTTTGCAATCGGAAGTATCCCCGTCATGTACGCCAGCTCAACGTAGGCTTTCCCTTTCAAAAGATTGCTTAAAAATTCCAAATACGCCAGCTTCTCACGGTCGGTCACAAAGCTTCTGTGAAAAATATAATCCCATTCGTCCAGTACGAAAATGAAACGCTCATCCTCCTGCTCATAAATGTCATTCAGCACATCCCAAACGGCATCTCCATCCGAAGCATCTACATTCGGAAAAGCCCTTTTCAAGTCACTATGCAGACGCCTTTGAATCCGGTCAATATAGCTTTGGTAATCCGCACAATTTTGCGGGAGCTCATTCAGAGAAATGTAAATGACATTATGCTGGTTTAAATGGCGTTCAAACAAGTCATCGGCAGCGACATTCAGCCTGTCAAAAACTGCGCTGCTGTCAACCCCTTTTCCAAAAAAGGAGGCGATCATCGCCGCGATTATCGTTTTTCCAAACCGGCGCGGCCTGGTGATGCAGATATATTTATTGCTTTTACTGCGGTTAGACCCGCTCTGTTCCATAATTTCCGTATTTTGTGAAACGTATGGAATCAATTCACGAAGTATAGCTGATTTATCAATAAAATACGTCGCCGCCGCTTCGTCACAAAACAATCCGGAAGGACTCTTGCTGTTTAAATAAACGCCCATACGTTCACTCCACCTCACCTTCCCCGCAGCAATACCGCTGTTCATACTCCCCGCCATTCACAAAATCCGCCACCTCAAATGCCCCGCACCGGCAGTTCGAGATCAGCGCCCCGCATTCTGCCAGCAGATACAGCGCCGCAAGATAAGGCATCTCATCATGATAATCATTGTCAGCCTTTTTCATTTTCGCGACCAAAAGCCCCTTCGTATTCACATCCGTATACCGAAAACGCTCCTGCTCCAGGTACTTTAGCCTGTCTCCGAATCCGGCCTGCCGGAACTTCTCCAGAATATCCGCGTCCTCCGTGGCCAGCAGGAGAGAAGAGCAGCCCCATTCCTCCATTTTTTCCTTCACCAGCGCGATATAAGCCTCATCCTCCACAGGCTTCGGAACATCGAATCCTCCATAGCGGTAATCCGTTCCGCGGGCCACGACTCCCAGCACTTTTCCAGTCTCATTTCCGAAAAAAAGCTCCCGAAGCGGATTGATATAAGCTTTCATTTCCCGATTCAGCCGAAGATATTTTTTATAAATGCCCCTCATATGCCCGGAATCATGATACTGTTCCATCATATAAGGATTGAACGCGTCCATTTTGTCATCGCACAGCAGGACATGGCGGCTCTGGAGGACCTCCTCCGGACGATATTCGTTCAGCGGTTCAAAAAAGTCCTCCCAGACATTTTCCACTCTGCCTCCGGAAAACGAATTGCCGCCGTCCGGGACACTCAGATCGATCACCGGAATATAATCCAGCTTCCGGTATTCCACCGCGGCAACCTTTGTCATGCAGAACCGGATCACATCTCCCAGTCCGCTGGAATAGATGGGAAAACGGATCAGCAGAAACCGTTTATCCGGATGCAGATCTCCGTACCCGGTCTCTTTTTCCTGCCAGAACAATGCAGTCATAATATCCAGACTGCTGTAAATATTCTTCTGAAACCTCCGCCCGAAAAAATCCTTTTCCCGCTCGCTGGTGATATAGAACGCATTACGTCCGGAATCGTGTACCCGATCCACATTCTGCATACCGGCCCGCGGCGCGTCTCCCGCATCCTGAAGCAGTTCGTCCCTCGTCCCCATGCGGTATCGAAAGCCAAAACAGGAAAACACCTCCGCATTTTCATCCAGAAATATCTTTTCCTTCTCCGGAAACTTCCGTTCCAGCACCTCACAAATGAAAGCCGTATATTCTTCAAACTCCTCAAATAGATACGTATCCGCCCGTGAGAGCAGCTCCAGATCCAGTTTCCGGTCAAGCCCATAATCTTCAAATTCACCGGCCGGATAAATGAAGCTCGTCAGGTTTTGCTGATAATACAAAATACATTCCACATCTCCCGGACTGCCGTCATCTTCCGGGCCGCTGCATACCGCAACAGCCCGGTTCCACCGGTCATCCGCATTTTTATAGGAAAAGAACAGCTCCCTGGCCTCCGAAAACACATCCGTGCTCAGGTACAGCACCTTTTCCGGTACCTCCCGGCTGTAAAGTACGTCATAATAGGACAGCACCTTCAGCAGCCGGTCGCTGCGGTAAATCAGAATATATTCATTCTTATGTCCGTTCAGAAAAAATTGCAGCGACCGGCTTCGATCGTAATCCTCCTCCTGAACTCCATATGCGTCTCCGTTATATACCTTTATCATATCAGAACTTCTCCTTATATTTTTATATTCATGACCGATGAACTCTGCCCTTTTACATCTGCCCGATGGCCTCCAGAATCCAATCCGCGCAATTCGACCATGTCAGATTCTCCGCAGTCTTTTCATACCCCTTCCGGATCATCTCCTGCGCGCGTTCCGTATCCCGCAGCAGCCCGCCGATCATTTCCGGCAATTTCTCCAGATGCTCCAGGTCATACAGCGCAATATCCACTCCGTCCGTAAAATTTTCATCCACCCATCGGCTGGAATCCGTCAGCGGCAGGGAATGCTGGAGCAGCGCGTTAAAGATCCGGTCATGGGTTCCAGCCTTGAACCAGGGAAACACATTCAGGTTCAGCCGGGCATCCGCCATATATGCCAGCGTATCCGCATAGGGGATCCGGTCGTCGATCCGGTGCACATTGGGATAATCTGCGGAACAGTGATTTTCCCAGCCCCTGCCCAGCAAATGAAGCTCCACCCCGGATTTTGCCAGTTCTTCCACCACACGGCCGCGCTGGTACATACGGATTGCCCAGTCCACCGGCTCCGCGCAGCGCATCAGGCTTTTCATCATATTCTGGTCAACCGAAAGCCCCATCTGTTCCACTGTCCGGAAGGCTCCCTGTTCAATCGTAAGCCTGCTGTCTTCCACCAGACATTTATACAAGATCTGATAAAAGTCATAGACCGCTGTCCCCTTTTCGACCATTTCCTCCACCTGGGCAAGCCGGTTCTCGGGAGAATAATAGGTTCCTGAAAAAAGCACATCATATTTCTTTTCGGTATACGGGATCACCGGGATATTCGGATCTGGCATCACGCCTACATGAGGCATAAATCCGACATAAGGGACACACAGTTTAAAGTATTTTTTCACATATTCCACATGGTCCCAATCACAGCAGAACATCAGATAATTCTGCGGATGCTTTTCCATCGCCGTATGAAACCGAAGCGGCGGATCCATAAAAATGTCCACCACAACCGTCTGATACGCATTCCAGATCCCGATCAGCAGGTCATCCTTGATCCCCAGCCCGTCAAAGCTGATTGCCGCATCCACCTTTTTCGAAGCAAATTGTGAAAAATTGACATAGGAATGCGCATTTTCCCCAGGAGGATTGAGCAGATCCAGGATAAATGTTTCGTGTCCCCTTTTCCGCAGCTCCTCAGAAAGCACATTTGAAAAAAAGTTAAACGACTCCACTTCCGTATAAAATAAAACAATTCTCATCTTCTGTTTCCCTCCTCCTGACACAATCTCTCTTTATATTCTCCAATTCGTTTATACATCGTACTCCTTCCCATATTACAAAGCTCCGCCAGCTCTCCGATGGTAATCCGGTTCGCCTCCCACTCCTCATACAATTCTGGAAAATTTTCAGGCATGGGGATCATAGGTTTGCCAAACTGGACGCCCCGCGCTTTTGCCGCGGCAATTCCCTCCGCCTGGCGCTGGCGGATATTGTCCCTTTCATTTTCCGCAACAAACGACAACAGCTGGAGCACGACGTCGCTGATAAAAGTCCCCAGCAGATCCTTTGTTTTCGTCGTATCCAGCAGCGGCATGTCCTGAATACAGATATCCGCTCCCTTTTCCTTCGTAATGATCCGCCACTGTTCCATAATGTCCTGATAATTCCGTCCAAGCCGGTCGATGCTTTTCACAACGATCAGATCTCCCTCCCGGACCTTGCGCATCATTTTCTTGTAAGCAGGCCGGCGAAAATCTTTTCCGCTCTGCTTATCGATATAGATACTTTTTTGATCGATGCCGGCTTCAATGAGGGAGATTAACTGCCGTTCAATATTCTGCTCTCTCGTAGAAACTCTGATGTAACCGTATACTTTGTTCGTCATGCCTGTTACCTCCTTGTAAATTATTCTCCTTTTGAGTATAAAACAAAGAGGCGGTATTCAAAAATACCTGATTTAGAACTATATAGGTTATATGTCAGACTCGCTGTCTAAACTGGTACAGCATTGCCCAATGACCTGCCTGATTTTCCATCTGCAAGACAGATCTTCGATGGTGCGGCGGTGCTTACGAATTGCCACGAAAGTTTATTTCATAACAGTTCCTTACTGCGTCAGAGGTTCCAGCTCACGGATCCGGCTGACGGAGGGAAGGTATCCCTCATCCGCTGCCATCCGGTAATATTCCAGCGCCTTCGGGATATCCCCGGACACCTCGTACCAGGTCCCCAGATTGTGCGCCGCCTTGAACGAGCCGCATCCATGGATTCCCTGATGCAAAGGCACCTCCCCGATCTCCAGGCATCTCAGATAAGCCTGCTCGATCATGGGTAGATAGTCGATATATTTCTTCGTATCCGCCAGGATTGCCTTCATAAATATGATTCCGCATGTAAAATGAAAATCCGCATAATCCCACAGCCGTTCCTGCTCGTTTTTGATAATTGTCAGCGCCGTGTCATAATCCTGTATCTCGATCAGGCTGTACAAATATTGTATCAGCCCGGTGGTCCGGTAGGCCGCCCCCTGCAAAGGCACCGTTTTATGAAACTCTGCAAAATATCTGCACGCCTCCTCATGGCGTTTCATCCCCCGGAGCGTCCTGGCCGTCTGAAACAGCAGATACGGATCCTCCGGTTTTTCCTTTAATTCCTCCTGAAGGATCGCAAGATTCCGTTCCTCCTTTCCGCCCTGCTGATATCCGTCGTGCTCGAACAGCAGCGGCAGCGAATCCGCCGGAAATGCAGAATTTTCCTGTTCGTGGATCCTTCCCGAAAAACGGACTCCCCGCGGAAGCAGCCGTCCCGCCCAGGTATACATATAGGCGACCTGCTTCTTTCCGTCCACAGTTCCTTCATTATAAAAATCCTTCCGTTGAATCGCCCCCACATGCTCCATGTTTTCCATAAAAGGCTCCAGATCCTTCCGTGTTCCTTCTATTAAATATTCATCCGCGTCCAAAACCAGATTCCAGTCACAATCCGACTGATCCAGCGCAAAATTTCTGGCCGCGGAAAAATCCTGGTTCCACACATAATCCGATATCACCGCGCCGAAAGAGGCCGCAATCTCCTTCGTCCTGTCCGTGGATCCGGTGTCCGTGATATAGATCTTGTCCACCAGATCCTTTACCCGCTCCAGGCACTTCGCCAGACAGCGCTCCTCATTTTTCACAATCATCACAAGACCCAAAGTCTTCATGGTATGTACCTCACTTTACCCCATATTTCTACCTGTCACGTCTTCTTTATTATATGAACCTTTCATGGAAAAATCAACTATGACAAGAGGGCGGAAGTATGATATAATGAAAAACATTCCAACTGTGCGGTTGGAAAAAGTTAAAATTAAGATAGAGGAAAATATAATATGAAAACAATAGGTCTGGTAATGATCGTAAAAAATGAAAGCCGCAGTCTGGAAAAATGTCTCTCACTTGCCCAAAAGCTTGTGGATGAAATCTATATCACCGACACCGGTTCTACAGATAATACAGTTGAAATCGCAGAAAAGTTCCACGCACACATTTCCAAATACGAATGGAACAACGATTTCGCTGCCGCAAGAAATTACGCCCTGGAGCAGTCCACCTGCGACTGGAACCTGATCCTGGATGCAGACGAATACCTCATTTCCGGTTCGAAAAAGGATTTGTTAACATTCATCGAAAAAGGAAGCTGCGTCGGCGCCATCCAGCTGAACAACAGCTACAAGGAAGCAAACGGCGAGATCAGCCAGAGCTGCCTGTGCATCACCCGGGTCATCCCAAAAGGAACCCGCTTCGAAGGCCGGATGCACGAACAGGTGGTCAGCAGCCTCCCGATCACATTGCTTCCGCTGGTCTTCGAACATGACGGTTATATGCTGGAAGGAAAAGGAGAGCGCAATCTCCAGGTTCTTCTGGAAGAACTTAAGGACAATCCCAGGGATCCTTACATCCTGTATCAGGCTGCCCGTACGCTCTGGATCATGAAAGATCATGCGCGCGCAGACCAGTACTTTGACCGTTTTTATCAGACCGTCCCCTTCTCCGGCACAGGATATCGGCCCAACGGTGTGATCTCCTATATTTACAACCTGATCGAATTAAAAAAATACGAAACCGGCTTCAAGATCATAGAAAACGAAAAAAAGCGCCTGGCGCCATACGCAGATTATCATTTTGCCTGCGGGACCTTCTACACCCAGGCTATCTTTTCAGATGTACAGCGCTACATCAATTACCTTCCAGAGATCGAGCTTTCCTACCGGCGCTGCCTGGAGATCGGAGAAGTCCCGGAACATGAAGGAGTAATCGGCAGCGGTTCTTTCAAGGCAGCTTACAATCTGGGCGTCTGGTTCGAGGTAAATGGGAAAAATAAAGAGGCGCGTTCCTATTACAAGATGGCGCTGGACTGGGGATATCAGCCGGCGGCGGAACGGATGAAGGCGTTGAGAACCTAAAAAAGAATTAATCGTATTTTTAGAATCTGACCATAGGCAATGGTAAAAAAATCCATTGGCAGGAATACGTTTCCACTTGACATTCTCTATATAAACATGCAAAATAGAGATATCGAAAATGGATTTTCTACATAGCCTATATTTTCAGAGTAGATTATTCTCGATAACTCATGGTATATTATGTACCGCCAGATGTCTGGACAGAGTGAATTTGATGTGTTTCTTCCTATTATAATGTAGCATATAAGAGGGAAAACCGGCCCTCAAAAACATTACGGGAAAAATATTTTAAAATTTTTTCAAAAAAACTCTTAAGATATCCGGATAAGGTACGATAATATAAGTGTCAAGAAGTTTTCGGGTCAGTCCAAATAAGTGTACCTTCTTGGACAGTTCGCCGGCAGGTCTAACCAGGAACATGCATTCGACTTCCGAACTCTCCTCTTGACAACAAAAATATTCAAGTAATGCAAATAATTATGCAGGGAAAAGGATTTCCCTGGAACTAATTCAAGGAGGAAAAATCATGAGAATCCAACATAACGTAACAGCATTAAATGCACACAGAAATTTGTTTAACAACAACTCTTCCGTAGGAAAGAACCTGGAGAAACTGTCATCTGGTTACAGAATCAACCGTGCAGGCGATGACGCTGCTGGATTGGCTATTTCCGAAAAGATGCGTGCTCAGATCACAGGTCTTAATACAGCTCAGAAGAATGCGGAAGACGGTGTATCTCTTGTACAGACAGCAGAAGGCGCTTTGACCGAAGTTCACTCCATGCTGAACCGTATGGTTGAGTTATCTACACAGTCTGCAAACGGCACATACTCTACTGGAAACCGTAGTGAGATGCAAAAAGAAGTAGTACGTTTGAGAGAGGAGATTCAGAGAATCAGCGATACATCTAACTTTAATGGTCAGACATTGTTTAAATCAGGTTCTATTGTTCTTCATGTTACAGAACAGTCCAATGGCGGTTCCATTACAGTTACTTTGAAAAATATGAACCCGACCTCTATGAATGGTACTGATATTAGCACTTTGGATATCTCTACAGACACTGGCGCTAAGGCGGCTATTGACACAGTGAAAGAAGCTATCGACAATATTTCCTCACTGCGTTCTGATTTTGGCGCGTTACAGAACCGTCTTGAACATACGATTAACAACTTAGGTGTTCAGGCTGAGAATATCACCGCTGCTGAATCCCGTATCCGTGACGTAGATATGGCTAAGGAAATGATGTCTTACACCAAGAACAACATCCTGGTTCAGGCTTCTCAGGCTATGCTGGCTCAGGCAAATCAGGTTCCGCAGGGTGTTCTTCAGTTATTACAGTAAATTACAGTTACAATTGCAAAAGCGCCGGTCCATTGGATGGGCGCTTTCTTTTGTATACAGGTTCTCCGGTTTACAAAAGAAAGCATCCATATTAGGACTCTATGGAATACAACCAGCTTTACAGTTTGAAGGAGATCCCAGCCCATGAAGATGTTGCTTACGATTTCATTATTAGCTTCTGACAGAGCCGCTTCTTTAGAACGGTGCCTAGATTCATTAAAACCCTTGCTTTTACAGCTCCCAAGTGAATTGATTATCGTATATACAGGGGAAAATAAACAAGTTCTGGAAATTGCCGGGCGTTATACCGATCAGATCATTCCATTTGAGTGGTGCAGCGATTTTTCGGCAGCACGCAATGCCGGATTAAAGGCGGCAAGCGGCGAGTGGTTTCTCTATATTGACGATGACGAGTGGTTTGAAGATGTCACAGAAATCCTCAATTTCTTTCAGCAGGGGGAATATCAGAAATTCGGGTCTGCCTGCTATATTCAGAGAAATTATACAGATTGGTCCGGAACAAGCTGCACGGACTATCATGCTTTCCGCATGAGCCGGATTCTTCAGGGAACCTCTTTCCAGAGTCCTATCCATGAGCAGCTTGAACCAATGCCGAAACCATGCAAATACTTTAATGCCTATGTCCATCACTACGGTTATGTGTCGACGGCAGATAAAATACATCCTGGGAAAGCTTCCCGAAATATACCGATGCTCCTGAAGGATATCGAAGAACATCCTGATAATACAAAAAATCATCTGCAGCTTGTACAAGAATATGCTTCCATAAAAAACTGGGACAAGGCCGAAGAATACTGCCGGAAAGGAAGGGCTGCCTGCAGCGGCAATCCGGTTTATCAGGGCTGGCTTCAGGCGAATCTGGCAACCATTTTATATGAAAAGGGCGGCGGCAAATACGCAGTACAGGAAATCTCCTCCATGTTAGAGAATGAAAATCCCTGTGAATTGGTCCGGCTAATTCTTTTCAAACTATTGATTACACTGTATGCCGGAGAGAATCATTTTTCAGAAGTTGTCCGATATGGCCTGCAATTTGAAAAGCTTCTGTGTTACATGGAGAAAAGGCCGGAGCTGTGGACAAAGCAGCAATATGGAACGATAGACGAACAAAGCGTCCGTAATCCGAAGAAGCTTGCACAGAGCCGAATCTACTGCACAGAAGCTGCTCTGGAGCAGGAAGATATTGATAACGCGGAATACTTTTTCAGGCTCCTTCCATGGGAAGAAGAAAAACTGCTCCAGTATTACTATTTTGATTTTGACAGATGGGATGAAGCTTATACGTCTGCTTTTCAAAAACTTTTACATAAAATTGCTTACGATTCACCGTATCTTATTTATCAAAGAATGAAAAGAGAAGCAAAGGAAAAGAAACGGCTGGATCTGTTAAAGCAGTGCATAGATATCACGTGTTCCGTTTATCTAAAACAGAAAATTCTAAAACAGGCGATCCGGATGCAGATAGATCTGTCCTATATCATAAAAGGACTGACTCTGGAGCAATGGAAGCAATGCATTGCAGAGACCATTCGGCAGTTCGGCAGTTCAGAGCTGCTGAAAGCGGAGCATGCGGCAAAGAGGATACAGGCGGAATATCCGCTGCATTACTGCTGGATGAAAAAGGCAAGCTTAGAGAAACAGCTTACATGCGGTCAGTTTATGCAAGACCAGTTAACGGAAATTTTTGATGAATACTGCAGATATATCATTCGGTTTTATCAACTTTTATATCAGAAGAATATGATGGATGAAAAAAAACGAGAACAGCTGCCGGAAGAGTGCCAGTTTGCGTTTTTGGCGATTGAGGCATTCGAAGATATAAAAAATATGGAATACCCATCGGCTGTCCGTTTGTTCCGGTTGGCGCTGCGGCAATATCCTGCAATGACAGGAGTCATCAACGAACTCATCCGTCAGATGGGCAAGCATCTGGATAATCCAGCTCAAAATGCGGGAAAAGAATATCAGAAGATAGCCGCGCAATTAAAAGAAGTTTTATCCGCTCTGACAGAACAAGGTAAATATGCAGAAGCTATGTCTATTCTTCCGCAGCTTGTCTCACTTCTCCCGGAAGATTTGGAACTGCTGCGTATTAAGCAGCGGCTTCTGAAAAAGATGGTAAATTAGCACGATAGGAATCAACCATTACATAAACTTAGGAGACCTCTAGCTATGATAAAAAATCAGGAGTTAACCCATCAATTATTAACAATGACAGAGACTTTGATCGAAGCAGCAGAATTGTTATGTCAATATACTGCAGAGCAAAATCATGACGGTTTCCGTACTCTATCCGCTGATATGTACAATATGCTCACAGCTATCATAGAAGCGGCGCCTCCTTTAGATGAGGAAGAAGACGGGATTCATCTTTTGGCTTCTTCTGCATCAATAAGGGATTCGCTGATAAGGATAACGTACTGCGAACAGCATGATCCAGAAAAAACAGTGCATAAGATTGAATACGAATTAATCCCATTAGCTGAAACAATGTTTAACGCCATTTACTATTGGGGATGTGTATATCCAGACAGAGAAAAAACAGACTGTTATAACAAGAACGAACGTTATAAATTGTGTCAGAATGTTTATCTTGCGCATGCGCAGAAAACCGGAGAATATCTCTATGATTTGTCCATTGTTATTATAGCGTACAATAAATTAAAGTATACCAAAATGTGCGTGGAGAGCCTGCTTCGTTTTATACCAAAGGATTTGAAATATGAATTGATCCTGATGAATCATGGCTCTTCGGATGGAACAAAAGAATATTTTGAAAGTATTCACCCTGACAAACAAATAGATATTTCAATAAATGGAGGTGGATTCAGCGCGGTTGAACGAATTCATGAAGGAAAATATACGTTATTTGTAAGCAATGATGTAGTCGTTACTCCTCATGCAATTGAAAATATGCTGCGCTGTATAGAGTCGGACGAATCCATTGCATGGGTTGTGCCCGCTACTGCTAATATATGTAATTACCAGACACTTCCTCTTCAGTACAATACGATTGATGATTTGTGGGAAGCAGCAGAGAAAAACAATGTATCCAATCCTTTTCGGTGGGAACAGCGCTCCAGACTATGTAATCCAATTGAATTAAGAAAAAATTACATTTTTGAAAAAACGAAACCTGAGTATTATGGTTACGGCAGCAAGACTCCGTTTGCTTTTAATGACGATAAGGTTTCTCTGTTATTAAGAAGAGACCATTATAAGATGATGTTGGCTAAGGATGCCTACTGCCACCATTTTGGTTCTGTAACATTAGCAGAAGAATTTCGTACATATGGAGAAAATAAAGCATATCTGGAGGGAAGAAAATGTTTTTGTAATGAATTTCATGTGGACCCGTGGGGAAAAGGTATGTGCTATGACAGATTTCTGTTTGGCAAACTTCCCTGTGACAAAACAACACCCGTAAAAATACTTGGGGTCAACAGCGGTTTAGGAAGTAATCCGTTGAAGATCAAAGAATCTTTGAAAGAAAATGTACACAACCTGAACTGCAAAATATATAGTTTTACCTCTGAGCCTGAATTTATCAAGGATCTGGGTGGGGTTTCCAATGAAGTACATCAATTTGCCGCCTGGAAAGACCTTGATCCTTACAGGCACGCAGATGGATTTGATTACATCCTGATTGAGTCCGGGCTGGAGAATGAAAAAGATTATCAGAATATTTTGCGTAATTTAACAGGATACATGAATCAAGACGGATACATGATCGTGAAGTTTGCCGGCAAGAAAAATATTCATTGGATTAAAACAAACTATAACAAAGTTGTAGAAACTGACTCTGATACCGGGGATGGACACTGGTTATTTTGGAAAGTGGAAAAATAAAATTGGAGGGTTCCGCTCATGTTTACGCAACAATTGGAAGAGGATTTAAATTATACATATCACAAGCTTTCTCCAAAAGAAAAAGAAAAGTTATCCGGCAGCACAACATTGATTACAGGCTGTGCGGGTTTCCTGGGATTTTATATCCTGCATTTTCTCTATCGTTACCGTGAAGAATTAAAATTAAAACAGGTATATTGCCTGGATAACTTCATGTTAGGTTATCCAGGATGGATTCAGGAAATGAAAGCAGATGACCGCTTTATCATAAAGAAATTTGACATCATCACCGACGATATTGCTTCCATACCGGAAGCAGGAGACGCTGATTATATTGTCCATATGGCCTCCATTGCTTCACCGGTATTTTACCGGCAGCATCCGATTGAAACAATTGATGCAAATGTATTTGGCCTGCGAAGACTATTGGATTATTACTGTCAAAAGCAGATCAAAGGATTTCTCTTCTTCTCGTCCAGTGAATTATACGGAGATCCGGCGCCTGAGGCGGTTCCTACGGACGAGGAATATTACGGGTACGTCTGCGCCACCGGACCGCGGGCGTGCTATGACGAAGCAAAACGCTTCGGCGAAACCATGTGTATGCTGTTTGCTCAAAAATATAACATGCCGATCGGCGTCGTACGTCCCTTTAATAATTATGGGCCGGGCATGAAGATCAATGATAAGAGGGTTCCGGCTGATTTCGCAAAGAACATCACAGAGAATCAAGATATCCGGATTCTTTCCGGCGGCAGTCCAACCCGTACCTTCTGCTATATAGCGGATGCAGTAACCGGATATCTGAAAATCCTCCTGTACGGTTCTTATGATTATTTTAACATTGGCATAGACCAACCGGAAATCTCTGTCAAAAGGCTGGCTGAAATTTATCTGAATGCCGGAAGGGAGCTTTTCGCTTACAGCGGCAGGATTACTTACGCCGATTCAGACGATAAAGAATACCTCACGAACAACCCCAAAAGACGCTGTCCAAAGATTGACAAGGCAAGGGAGTTACTGGATTACAGACCGGAGATCCTGGCAGAAGAAGGAGTCCGCAGGTTCCTTAAATTCATGAAAGAAAGCCTGGAAGAAGGAAAGAATGGGGAGGCGAACTTGATATGGTAAAGGTATCAGAAACGGAAAAGAAAAACCAGAGTGAGAAAAACGAACAAAGCAGGGGCAGGGTCGTAACCGTCTTTGGTTTAGGATTTGTAGGGCTGACTACAGCGCTTGGATTCGCTGAGACAGGCTGTAAGGTTCTTGGCATTGATGTAGACGAAGAAAGAAAAAAGTCCCTGCGAAACGGAATCATTCCGTTTCACGAACCACATATGGAAGCGGTTCTGCGAAAACATCTTGGAAACAGCTTTTATGTCACAGATGAACTCGAAAAAGCGATCCGGGAAAGTACCTATGTATTTTATTGCGTAGGCACTCCCTACGGAGCAGACGGAAGTGCGGATCTTACTTACTTGTTCTCAGCAATTGACAGCACGCTCGAAGCAATCCATGATGAAAAATTCCGGGTACTGGTAACCAAGTCTACAATTCCGCCGTCTACGACAGCAGAAAAGATCCTGCCTTATGTAAAAAAATCCTGCGGGAAGGCGAAATTCGTAGGTGTCGCCAACAATCCGGAATTTCTTCGGGAAGGGCACTGCTGGGAAGACTTCACGAAGGCGGACAGAATTGTACTGGGAATAAATGATGAGAAATCCAAGGCTCTTCTTACAGAGCTATACGAACCGATGGGAATCCCCATTAAGTGTGTCAGCCATTCTACCGGGGAATTTATCAAATACCTGTCCAATACACTGCTTGCCGCTCTGATCAGTTATTCGAATGAAATGGCGGAAGCTGCGGAAGCTTTCGGCGGGATAGATGTTGCAGAGGCATTTCGTATTCTGCATATGGATAAGCGCTGGAATAACTGCAGCATGACCAGTTATGTTTATCCCGGCTGCGGTTACGGCGGATACTGCCTTCCAAAGGATACCTGTGCATTCTATACGCAGGCGGAAGCAAAAGGCTTCGACGCGCAGATCTTAGGGCAAGTGATCCGAACCAATACGGAGAGGCCGCGGCAGATTGCGGAACAGATTGGCCGGTATCTTAATAATTGCATACAGCAGCAGGAAAATGAGGAAAATGATTGCCCCGCCGGGGAGCGGAGATCCCCTGGCACAATCGGTATTTTAGGACTTTCCTTCAAACCGGAATCCGACGATGTACGGGACACTCCTGCTGTTAAGATCATACAGGAGCTTAAAAAGCTGGGATATCAGGATATTATTGCATATGATCCGATTGCAATGAATGTATTTCAGCAGAAATATCCTGACATAGCAATCGGTTATGCCGAAAGCCTTGCAAAAGCATATGATGAATCGGATATTCTGGCTATTGTAACGGCCTGGGAAGAATTCCGTATAGTCCCCGCGCTTGGTAAGAAAAAAGTCATTGACTGCAGATATATGCTTTAGGTTCTGAATTTTAGGAGGTTATCAATGGAAAAACAACAGATTTTAGATATGGTTGCGCAATACTGCAGGGAACAGCATACAGCGAAAAAATGGAAGCCGGGAGACCGGATCAATTATGCCGGACGGGTGTATGACGAAGAGGAACTCTGCAATCTTGTAGACGCATCCCTAGATTTCTGGCTGACAGCAGGAAAATATACGGAGGAATTTGAATCAGGGCTTGGCAAATATCTGGATATTCCTTATTGCTCTGTTGTGAATTCAGGCTCTTCTGCCAATCTGCTGGCCATAGCGGCGCTCACTTCTCCCATTCTGAAGGAAAAACGAATCCTTCCGGGAGACGAAGTAATCACGGTAGCGGCAGCTTTTCCTACTACAGTTGCACCAATCGTACAATGCGGGGCTGTTCCGGTGTTTGTGGATATCGAAATTCCTTATTATAACATAGATATATCTCTGCTCGAGGGAGCTCTCTCATCCCGGACAAAGGCTGTCTTTCTGGCGCACAGTCTGGGAAATGTGTTTGACTTGAAGGCAGTAAAAGAATTCTGTGTACAGCACGGACTGTTCCTGATCGAAGACAACTGTGATGCGCTCGGCGCAGAATATGAGATAGACGGCGTATACCAGAAGGCAGGAACGATCGGGGATATCGGTACCTCCAGCTTCTACCCTGCCCACCATATGACTATGGGGGAAGGCGGCGCTGTTTATACCAGTAACCCTCTTCTGCACAGGATCATCCGTTCGTTAAGGGACTGGGGGCGGGACTGCGTCTGCCGCGGTGGACAGGATAACCGGTGCGGACACCGTTTTGACGGACAATACGGAACTCTGCCGCAAGGGTACGACCATAAATATGTGTATTCTCAGTTAGGTTACAATCTGAAAGCGACCGATCTGCAGGCAGCGATCGGCGCAGCCCAGCTTAAGAAGCTACCCGGATTTGTAGAAAGACGAAGAGAAAACTGGAACTATCTGCGGACTCAGATTGACGATCTGAAAGAATGTTTCATTCTCCCTGAGATCACGCCGGATTCCTGTCCGAGTTGGTTCGGATTCATGCTCATGGTCCGGGAAAATGTCGGGAAATCCAGGGATGAGATCATCGCCTATTTGGAGAGATACGGAATCCAGACCCGTGCGTTGTTTGCTGGGAATATTACCAGGCACCCCTGCTTCGAGACTTTGGAGGAAGGGAAAGATTACCGGATCTTCGGAAGTCTTGACAAGACCGACGAGGTAATGGCCAGGGGGTTCTGGGTAGGCGTTTATCCGGGTATGACGAAAGAAATGCTTGATGAAATGATTCTTCGGCTTCGTGAAAGTATATTCGCATAAAAGGAGACAACAGGCTATGATCAAAGGCTTAAAAATATTCGACTGCACTCTGCGGGAGGTAGGTTATCAGACAGGATGGCATTTTACAGACAGGTTTGTCCGGGATGCCTACAAATTTGCCCAGGGAAAAGGGATTGATTATCTGGAGCTGGGCTTCTTCCATCAGGAAGCAGCAGATCCTGACCGAGGGATCTACCGCTACTGCAGCACGAAAAACCAGGAGATTGCGGATGTATTCAAGGCCTGCAAGAATGTTACAAAACTGTCTGCTATGCGGGACATTCAAAGGCCCCTCTCCCCTCTCCTTCCGGCAAATGAGAGTATCGTTGACACCATCCGCATCCTGACCCGTTCCCATGAGACAGATCTGGGGATTCTGGAAGGATATGTGGACGAAGCCATGGGGCTTGGCTACGAAGTATTTATCAACTTCACAAGCGCGGGGTATAATTCGATCGACCAGAACATCCGCTTCGCAGAGTTTGCAAAGGATAAGGGAGTACATGCTATAGAATTTGCAGACACGGAAAGCGTGATGACGGAAGACTATGTGAAGAATACCATCCGGGAGTGCCATAAGATCGGCATGGAGATGGGCGTCCATCTCCATGACAAGAACGGCACGGCAGAAAATCTTGCAGACCTTGCCATTGCAGAGGGGGCGGACTATATGGATGTGACCCATGTAGGATTAGGCGGCAAGTGGCGGGATGGAAACGTAACGATGGAGTATCTGCTGCGCAAACTGGGGATTGGCGGAGGCTATGAAGCGACGATGATACGAAATGAGATGATTGAGGAACTGATCCAGTTCCATCCGTATAGCGCGGCGGAATAGATTCCTAAACAAGAAGCATTCAGGTACTCAATCCAGACCATGAATGTAACGATTGACTGTATGGAAGGGGACTTATTATGAAAGTATCGGATTATGTGATCCAGTTCCTTGCAGATCTGGGGATCAGGCATATCTTCTATGTCAGCGGCGGAGGCGCTATGCATCTAAACGACTCCCTGGGCCGAAATGAACAGATAGAGGGCATCTGCATGCTTCATGAGCAAGGTGCATCCATTGCAGCAGAGGCTTATGCCAGAATCAGCGAAAGCTATGGAGCCTGCCTTGTAACCTCCGGGCCGGGGGGAACAAATGCGGTAACAGGCGTGGCAGGCGCCTACTATGACTCTACCCCGGTAATCTTCATCTCCGGCCAGGTGAAGCGAGACGACATTGTGGGGAATAAGGGAAT